>ERZ761596.22-NODE-22-length-48820-cov-36.479114_pt1 | contig 48820 bp, 55 predicted proteins | sample MGYA00512166_ERZ761596 | MGnify/ENA primary metagenome ERZ761596 (study PRJEB28899, sample SAMN03785556) | bioreactor sludge metagenome | biome: EBPR Sludge; feature: EBPR Bioreactor; material: 0.22µm filtered reactor supernatant | place: Saint Lucia: Queensland...
ACTCTGCGTAATTTTATTTTTACGAGGCTTTCGTTTCTCTACTACGACTTTGACTAATTTCCGCCTCCTTGTTTCTACCTCGATTACTTCTCGAGGCGTCGGAAGAACTTTTAGATTTGGCTGATCTGACGTTTTCGTCGTGTTCTTAGGAGCTAACTTTAAATGCTTGGGCGGAACAGGAGGACGTTTTGCATAACCATATACAGGTTCACCATATTCATTGATAAGATGCTTTAATTCCTTGAATATATAATAATAACTGCGACGCTTATGATCTTTATGGAAAGGAATATTTATGCCTTCAGATCTCCATAAACTAATGATCGGATCTCTTACACCCAAACAATGAGCCAACTCCGGAGTAGATAAAATCGAGTCATCTTGATATAAAGGAACTCGTCTTTCTACTTCAGCTTCTTTCGCATCTTTTTTCGAAGATTTCTGTTTCTTTTGAACTTTATCAATTGCTTTAGCCAAAGGATGCTCTTCAGGGGGTATAGAAGCCAATTCTTCAGGCGTTGGCTCCTTAGGAGCAGCTGATTGTTGAGTCTCGTGGGAAATAAAATTATCTTTAGCAGCCCATGCCATTTTAAGCAAGAGATTTTGGACTTTTATATAAGAGAGGATATCCTCTTGAGTAATAGGGGAGTTATTAGTATCGTTCATAATTTACCTATGTTGGATGGAGTAAATGGCCACCCATCTAGGTTTGAACTTGGAAGTATGATAGACATCCTAGGAGAGAGAGGGGCGACCAATTAAAGTTATGCCATATTTTTTGTATCTTTTCTATTCTTTTTCGTATTCTTATCTTTTCTTAACTCTTCAGCTTTCTCCAGATTTTGCGTCATTTGACGAGAAGCCTGTGCTAAAGCAGCTTTGTGTTTAGGTACATTTGGTACATTCTTTAGAATTTTTATAGCTTGTTTTGCATCTTTAGCATTCATCGCTTTATCAATCCAATTGATTAATTTAGGACTGGTAAAGAGATCTTGAGCTAAATAACCTCCCCATAGTGGCATCGACATACTAACTGCTGTTCCTAGGCTTCCTGATGCGAGAGCCGCGGCAGTAGCAGAAACACTTGCAAGTGTGCCGATGACCTCTCCATGGATAGCTGTCTTCGACGTATTGGCTTGAGCGGCGTAACTTTTTATATCTTCTAAAGCTGTAGCAATGTTACCTAGTTTTTTCCTTGAATGATCAGGCAAAGCCGATAATAAGATCTCGCGCGCTTCAGGTGTCATTTTTTGGAATTCCGTAGCCCATTTTGTCGGATTAAATTCACCTGCTCTATTAGAGCCTAATGCTTCATGTGTAGCACTAATAAGCTTTAAACGATCGGGCTGATCAAGGCCATCCATAGCCATTTTTATAACTTTTCCTTCACCTTGGTGATCAGTCAAAAAACGTCTGAAAGATGATCCTGCATCCTTTTTATCAAGACGCACAATCTCGTTCATTGCAGGGACTACATCCTTTTTATATTTAGCATATTCTTCTTTGGCTGTTTTCCAATTCTCATACGCACCCGGTCTATGTTCCTGTAAAGCCTTTCCTACATCGCGTTCCATATCTCTATTCATAGCTGCGGCCAATTGCTCTAATCGCCCTTTGGTTATATTCCCAACTTCTCCGCGCTTAGTAATCAGATCATTAACTTTATTTAATTCTTCTTTGAAGCGATCATAATCCAGATGTCCTTCACTCTCTCTAACTTTTTCTTCAAGTCGATTGTAGGCCTTTCCTACAGGTGTCTTAAGGAATTCCTTCTCGTCTTTCTCTGTCTTTATTAACTTACGGAATTGGCTCATATATTCATTTGTTTCATTGGGCGTAATATTGACAGGCACATTCTTTAATGCTTGTTCATCTATATCTTGTTCAAATTGCCCAAACAGTTTCCTATGCTCTGCGTTCTTTTTTTCTTTTAATTGTTCTTGGGCTTTCTTAATTAATTTCCCTGATTGAATCTTGGTTAGATTACCATCCAAGCCTAGAGCATCGCGCACCGCTTGTGATTGTTTTTCAGTCGCCTCTTGCAATTTAGAGCCCATAAACGGAACATATTCGCCTTGATGTTGGAGAACTTTAACTATTTTACTATCGCTGATATTGGCTAATGTAGGTTGGATCCCTGCTTCTTCAAAGTTACGTAACTTGCTTCGGGTAAAATCAATAGCCTGTCCTATCCTGTTTCCCACAGCTTCAGAAGGTGTCATTACATCTGACCAATTTGATTTAAGAGATTGTCCTGATTTAGGAACAAGTCTATTTAAACCACCAGCCGTATAACCGCCTCCTAAACTGCCCAAAATACCCATCCCCATACCACCTATCTGGTCATCAGGATTTTCATTTAAGTAATGACGATACGCCGCACTACTACCTATGGTAGCCCCCACATTAGCAGGAGTTATTGCATGAGCCTCGGCAATAAACTTTGGTAAAGACACATTGCTGGCTTTTTGTCCAAGTTTAGAGCTGATTGCACTAATCCCACTGACAATCCCTTTGCCGAGCTGCGCCATCCCCGGTGCTTTTGCCGCTACTTGAAGTCCTTTGGCGATTGGGCCGCCAGCGGGGAGTGTCCCTAACCCTCCGGCAACCTCAGACCAGATTCTCTCATTCGGCGTTTGTGGGATTAAAGCCCCTCCTGTCATGCGATCAAATCCCTGTTCAAATTCTTCAGCTAAATGAGGCATTCTGCGTGAGGATTCTGCTGCTTCTAATCCCCAATTGACGCCACCTCTTACAGGAGTCAAAGCTAAGTCAGCGAGTTCGAGAGCTCCTTTAGCTGCACCTCGCGCTCCAATCCCTACCGCTCGCGGGGCATAGGCCAACCCTTCTTTAACGCGAGAACCAAAAGACCGAGAAGGAGAAGAAGGTTGATCTAAAGAAGGATTTTCTCCTCCTGTCTCACTAGGTAAACTCGATGCATTCTGGCTATTCAATGCTTGTCGACGTGCTTTTTCAGCCAGCAGTTGTTCTTTAGAATAAGAATTTGCCTCTAGCCCACCAAGAGAGGAATTGCGTGCAGCTTGTCGACGCGCTTTTTCAGCTAGAAGTTCCTGATGAGTATAGGCCATATTTAATTTCCTTTTCTGTTATTGAGCTTGTTGAGCAATGAGTTTGTCGATATCTTCATCGCTCAATTCCTCTAACTTTGCCAAGCCTAATGTTTTCTCCGATCCTAAAGAAGGTTCATGAGTACTTGCAATATATGAGTCAATTTTCTTGTCATTATCCCGCGGACTGCCTCCCATCCAGTCATCAGGCTTATACGGATATGGAATTCCTTGATTTTCTTCTTCTTGTTCAAATTTGTGTTTGTCATCATACCAATTTGCCCAAGCCAATTTAGCTTTAGCAGCACTCTGGCCGTTTTCAATAGCCTTCATTGCAAAATTGTCCTGTTCTTTTGATATTTTAAGAAGATCTTTAATCATTGTCATAGTGCGTTTATTTGATTCAGGATCATTCGTAATTTCAGGTTTACTCTGTTGCAACATTCTTAATTTACCAAGCGCAACGTTACTACCTTTTAATCCTTCGCCCAATTTCATCACTAACGAATTAAGTTCCGTATTAAATGATTGAATATCTTTGACGGAGCCCATACCGGTTAAGCTTGCCAAAGCCGGACTTACACCTGCTATTTTCCCTCGGATTTGCCCCGTATTTAGCTTATCCTGAAGTTCCATTAAACTGTCAAGGGCATGCTCAACATCGATTGTTGTAGAAGCACGTCGTTGAATGTCTTTTAATTCTGCTTTATTCGCATCTTGGATAGCCGCATTTAATTGAGGATTCGCTTTATCTTCAGAATATTTTAATCCCATTTCCATTAGCTTCATATCCCTATCAAGGGCATGCTCTTTATTGCGTGCCTCTAAATCAGAATCATGGTGCTTACCACTCTGAGCTAACGCTGCATAGTGATATCCCATTGTGTCTTGATGACGTTTATTAATGCCTTCTTCTTGAAGTCGTTGGAATGCTTCCTTACGTTTCGTTTCAAACATAGCTCTATGAGTTTTGCCGATGATCCCTTGTAAGTTTACAGCTTGAAGCTTACGACCTTCTTGATCTTTGACTACATCACGATACTCTTGAGACGCAGCAGAAGCGGCTTTTCCAAGATCACCCATAAAATCACCCGCATAGCTACGCATAGCCATTTGTTCACCTAATTTGCTATAAGCTGACCAGAACGGATCTCTATTAGGCTTCTTAAGCTGTTGAGCCATTTCTCGCAACGCGTCCAAATCTTCAGTATATTCACCTTGCATATACTCAGGAAGCTGAGTAGCCTGATAAGGCACTTGTCCGGGTTTTCCGGATAACTGTTGAGCTTGTGCACGTCGAGCTACAGCTTGACGGTTCATAGCTTGAGCATCATTTACGCCTTGAGCAAGCGGATCTATATTCCCCTCTTCTTCTGCCGGCATATCATAATTAACTTGTCCCCCATCAGCATATCTTTGAACATTTCTCACTAATCCGCCCTTCTTGAATCCGGGCTGTTGCATGTTGCCATACATATTCATGAAATGACCTGCCATCTGTGAATACATACTTGCCCTAGGAGCTTGCGGTTGATAGTAAGAGGTATATGGAACAGAAGGAGACGGAACGCCATGTAACATTTGCGACATACGATTAGCTTGTTCCCACGGATAATCCCGTTGCTCACGAAAATCATGTTGAGCTTGCGACAGGATGTCTTGATCTCTAGTTTGTTGAGCAGTCCCATATCTAAACATCTGATCGGTAGCAGCTTGTCTGCCGGCTCTCATTTGATTTGCAACGCCGGGGATAGCTTGAGCCATCTGCATATTTCTGAGCTGCTGGTCACTAGCAGTATTTAGAGCGGAGTTAAATCCTGATTGTAAGGCTTGGGCTTGAGCTTGAGAAACATTTTGCTGTGTATCTCTTATTGCTCTATTTGTCATAGTTTGATGACCGGTAGACCCATATTGACCACTCTTAATAAATCTATCACGAACATTGGGCAAAATATTCTCAATCAGATTCCGGGAAGCCATTCTACCAATATTATTAACCACTTCCTCTTGATATGGGTTCATATATTGTCCCATGGTATCCAGTGGGTTCTGCGCTGCGCGATCTAAGGCAGGATTAATCCGAGCATACATTTGAGAATAAGCAGGGTTAGCAGCATCAGCTAACCCCTGAGAAAAAGCATATCTTTGAAGGGGAGAAAAATCGGCGATTCTTTGCCCCGTATATGCCTGATATGGAGCTGACGTAGCTTGTTGTCCTCGCTCAAAGGTATTTTTTAAAATACCTTGGGGACCCGAATACCACGCTGGCGTTGAAGGACTAAATTCAACCATCTTTCATTCCCTTTCAATTACGCACTTTTAATTTTTGCAATATAACCGCCAACTGACTTAGCTTTTGGTGGTAATTTTTTCCCACTTTGCCTTTTCTCTGAGCGAATCATTTTGACCATCTTATCGAGTTTTTTTGCACCGCGTTCATAAGATCCTTCTCCTAGTTGAGCAACATGATCAGGAGAAATCTGATACTCACCGTCCGACACGAGAGCTTTAACCATACCCCCTTTAGCCTTTTTGTTAGCTTTAGAGAAACATCGGCCAAAGTATTTATCGAGTTCCATCATTCCTGCATGAGTGTTGCCGTCACCAATATCACTTACGGTAGAGGCATCAATAATATATGATTTTTCGGGGATAGCGCGTCGGACATCATCATTTTGCCCCTTTCCTCTGCCCACGATACCTCCCGCACTGTGACGTTCGCCCGCTGCTCTAGCACGACTTCTTTCTTCTTGTTCTTGTGCCGTTTCTCTTGGAACAAAGAATTGATGACGTCCACGATTATACTCTTCTGCATTGAAATATGGATTAGGCATATAGGCATCTTGGTATGGCATGTAGTTAAATTGCGCATCCATCCCCATACGTGCTCGTTCGTCATTGTGCATACGTTCCCGACGATCTTCATACTCACGCATGTCCTTGTTTTCTTGTTGACGACCTTTATTCATCATAAAGGCAGGGATTGCCATTGGAGCTATTTTGCCCATCATCCCACCTAGGCCACCCATAAAACCACTTCCGCCACCTGCGGCAGATGCAGCACCTCCGCCTGCGGCAGATGCTGCACCAGTGCCGCCTCCGCCGAACATACCTCCCAATTTGCCAAACATCCCGCCTAGGCCACCTCCGCTAGCGGCACCTGCTCCTCCGCCGCCCCCAAACATCCCGCCTAGGCCTCCGCCCCCTGAACCGCCAAAACGACTAAGCAACCCACCTACACTCCCTGAAGCACCACCGGCTCCCCCCATTAGATTACCTAAGGCACCCGCGCCGTATGCCATGCTCCCATACCTCATTCCACCCTTTTGGATAGAATTTTTCCAAGAATCTCCCGTTAGTTTTCGTGCAAGAGTTCCACCAACTGCCGCACCTATCGGACCACCAAAGTATGCACCAATAGCAGGAACAACTACTCGAACAACATTTTTAAATGTCTTTTTAAGACTGAAAAATTCAGGGAAGCCTGTTTCCGGGTTTATATCGACATTTCCATTGTTCATTGCTTTGAATATTTCAAACATATAGTCTGTAATCAAAGCCAATTCTTTATCGCCACCTCGACCTGCTAAACGTAGTTCTTCAAGATTATCGGGCAAGCCTTGAACCTGTCCGCCTTCGGCATATCCCTCTACATCTTCATTAAAGAGTGCTCGTTGGATAATTTCTTGTACTTGTGGTTCCCTTAAAATTGGGTCAAGACCGGTTAAGTCCCAGATACGAACTCCTTGAGTTTCTTCTTGGGGCAACATTTCAATTGGCCCTAATTGAGATAAATCTTCAATTTCAGACATCGAAAAGTGAGCTAACATTAATTCTTTGTCATCTTGCTCAGCTTCCGTATCAATATCAGCTCTTAAATCTCTTTGCATAACCATCAGTTACTCCTCTGTATTTAATAATATTTTAAACATTTTGTACAAAATATGCAGCCCAAATTCTCCAATCTTCAAAATTTGAAGGTAAGGGGACTGTGGTTAATGCATTCTCTTCAATTAATCGTTCTCCCCATAGTTGCCATTCCTCTTCACGGGGGGGCACCGGGATATTCAAAGCGGGCAAATCAATAAACAAAGTATTAGCCCAATCATTAAATTCAATATATATAGGGCGGACAATCATGGTCTGACATCCCCCGGTGCGAAGTTTACCAATACTTTCCCCATCATGTAATATCCATCAGTGGTATTACTTTCGAATCTAAAATTCACTAGGCGCCCCATATTATAGGTATCAATTTTGGCTAATTCGACCACTGTTTGCCCGGGGACAAATGTATATATATTAGAATTCACCACAGTTGATTGAGCAAATTCACGCCATTTAATTATTAAGCGCATATCACCAACTTGATTAAAATCAGGTTCAATACGTCTTACGCGCATTTGACGATCATCCTGCGGGAAAGTATCAAAATAAGAAGTGATATTGGTTTCAAAGTGAGATGGGATTGCATTTACTTGGTTGTAGTAAATTTTATTTGTCCCTTTTTCATGTGTCCATAAAGCGAACGTATTATTTGAGTCATATTTCACTATTACATCGTTGCCTCCGCCTTGCGTGGTTGATGTCGCAAATCCCTGAACTTCATATGTCAGGGTTGTAGGTGTAGCTGCGATAATCTTGGCTTCAATATTAAGCTGGGATCCAGTCAATCCTCCTGTATCAGTAGCTCCTTCAATAATGATTGAATCTCCCGCAAGAATTCCTTTCGTGGAGGGTAACGTCAAAGTCACAAATGGGGAATCAGCAGCAGTAGTAACAGGATTAGCCCCTAGGTTGATTGTTTCTTGAATATCTAACTGAGTAATATTAACCGTGCGTTCGGCATCGGCCATTAAAGGATAAGGATAAAACGCAGCTTGGAAACCGGCACTTCTAGCAAGTTCAGTATCATACCAAGTCTTAAGTTGATAATTATAGATAATGGCATGCGTGCATTCAGTCGCGGTACCTCTTGGATAAAACCACCATATCTCATTAAAGCGAGGCATAACCATTCCCCATGCGCGCTCACGATAATCCATATTGATATTATCAAAGAAATAATCCGTGCTCATGGTATTATCGAGTTTTTGCACTACACCGTTATAAAGATAGAATTGATCAACGCCGATCCAAAAAAAGATATTGTTATAAGTGACGATCGTTGATGCTGACAAAACCGAAATATCGTCTTGAATAGTATCAAATTGAAAGTCAACAGGATCACCGACAAAGGTGCATCGGATAAGAGAATTTAATGACCAGAACAAAGCCGCCGGCGAGTTACTACCACCCCGCGTACGCATACCTTTAATAATCTTTTCTCCGTCAATGGCTGCTGATTGAGCATTAGACCAATCCGTTGGGTCATCTGTCCATGTCACAACACCATCATTACCATATTTGAAAAGGAAAGGATATAAAACGACAATGCCACCTGAAGCTTTAGGATTAGAGGAGGCAATAGGAACTAATGGTGTAGTCGCCTGAATGTCACCCCAATAAATTATTCCCTCTGTTTGATTATTCATATCCTGACTAGTTGGAGTCGCCACGGCAACTATATAAGTAATATTGGCTGTGGTATTATAAAATACATCAGCACCTCCCCCCGAAACTGAGGAGGTAGCTGCGCTCCCTGCTACATAAGAAAAAGAAGTGCCGTCAATAACTGTAATTGTCGCCGTTATATTCAAATCGGCTGCAAGAATACCCCCTGTATCAGTGGCGCCGGTAATAGTTACCTCATCACCTGTTTGCAGGCCTTGCGTAGAGGGAACTGTTACAACAACGACATCAGAGGTGTTAGTTACAGCTAAAGGAGCGGCACCCAGATGGACTGATTGAGGTGCGTTCAATAATGTATATTGATCAAAAGTCCATTCGTTAAATTCATTTTCTGCAAAATTAGCCGGGGTACGTTCATACGGAGAATTTGCTTGTCCGTTTAACGTTGTGTTAACTACATTCAAAGAATAAGGTTGTCCTAAATAGACATCCACTTCATCTTGCTTAGCTATGACGTAAAGATCTCTAATAGGCTCTTGAGTCCCTGATGACGTTAAAACCATACCCCCCATCTTCTTGGGCTTTCCTAGGTAAAATCGACACCATTGGCCATCTACATAGGAAGTGGTATCAAATTGAGTTCCATCTCTCTGTATACCCGGCTGTGCATCAATAGTTTTAAGTAAATGGTCCGGCATCTATGCACCCAATCCATAAAGTGTGAATGTACCTGATAAGATGTTTCCTGAGGACATTAAGAATCTGATAGCATTGACTGGGGTAGATGAATTTCTATAAGCGTCGCACCAATCTCTCTCTAAGTATGGAAATGAGTTAACACAACTCAAGTCGCCTTTTATATTGCACCTTAGAGCTACGCCAATGTTGTAGAAATAGACGGGGCCATAGGCACTTTGGCCTACTCCGTTACCTAATGTGTATGTTGAAAGACCCGTTAGCTTTACTTGCGAAGCGGTGGTTTGTCCGTTCGCTCCCACACTGTTATCAACCGAACCTGATAATCTATAGACATAATCACTTCCGCCCGAATCATAACTTACACCATTATTACTGCTAGTTCTAAGATAGAGGCTAACCGCATTGGTAACAGGCACAACGTTAGACATCATGACAACATATGTCTGATAAGTATTATCTAACCCTGTAAAATCTATTGCTGCGGAGTTTGCTGCCGTTTGAGAACTAATAAGAATCCAATTTCCAGTACCTCCCGGAGCAGAAACAAAAGATAAGTTACCTGCGCCATCTGTACTTATTACTTGTCCCGCCGTACCGTCCGTAGCGGGATATGAGAGATTCTCAATTTTGACGCGCCCAGTACCTACTGAATATATATTTACACTCCCATTTGGGTTTATAGAAGTTATATCTTCAGCATTTAATAAAAGATCGCCACACCGGGTATTTGTCGCAACAATTATATTGTTTATATTTAAGGGGTCATCAATTGATAAAGTAACCGTATCTCCAACGGTATTTGCAACGATCTCTCCGGCGGTTCCATTAACTGTCGCAACGCCTCCACCCCCTGTTGACCAAGAGAGATTCCCCGCTCCATCGGATACTAGTGCTTGTGTGCCAGTCGAATCCGTAAGAGGTAATCTCCATGTCGTATCAATTGTCCGTGCGCCGGCTGTAAAACCTGCTGAATTGGTAAAGTTATTTGCATAAAATCTTAGAACACCCGCTGTCCCCGCCGTCGAATTCCTTAAATTGACTGTTCCCGTGCCAGACGTTGTGAGACCAAATGATTGGTTAGGGGATAAAGTTAGCAGACCGGTATCATTGATAAGTAAATCTGCAATTTGAACTGAGTTAGTTATTTCTACATCAGTATCTAATGAAAGCGTGACTGTGCCTGTACTTGGAGAGGCTATTATTTGGTTAACAGTTCCGAGAATAGAACTAACAGTATTCCCGGTACTGGCACCGGATATAATATGTAATTCATTTCCGTCACAATAAACCAATACAGATAATCCTTGGGGAAGGATGACAGAATTTAGATTCGATAATCTGGCTGTTACAGTAAAGGCATTGGTAGTACTGTTGGTAATCAACCAATAGGAAACGATAGATGGGAATTCGACGACCTCATTCATTGTTAGTGCGCCGGTAAATTCTAATACCGTGTTTTGATATTGTGATGCGGTGAGAATTGTTAAACCGCCTGCACCTGAGATGTTTAACGGAGGTAATGCAGTAATAGGTAGAACTTCATTGCGTCCGTATCCTAAACTATTCCAATTAGGATTAGTACAAATAAATAAACTGGAGTTTCCTATATTTAGGTTAAAGGTAGCTTCCCCGTCAATCAAAGCACCGTCGGCTGTCACAACGGATAATAAGCCAGTCCCTTGGTTATTTATAGCAACATAAAAGCCTCTGGTAGCATCGGCAATGGATGGTAATGTTATGGTCCCGGTACCACCTGTCCAAACAATTAAAGCAGCTCTGTCGATCAACTGTACGGCATAATTTGCGCTAATTTCGCGATAAGGATAATTTGTATTTAACCTTCCGTTAATTGTTGTAAGACCATTGCCGGCCAACGCATTTGCAACAATAGCTGCGGTTCCTGTTCCAAATTGGATTTCAGACCAAGTCCCGGCTTCGGTTGTATTGTCAGTTAACCAGAAATACCATGCTTCACCGGGGTTTATCACAATCAGATTGCCTCCTGTGGCATCATTCAAATTGAATGAAGAGGCACCGACGTTGTAGATTAGAAAATCTGCTCCTACCGAGACTTGAGTAGCACTCGGTAATGTAATTGTATGGCCTGCCATATCCGGAGTGACATTCATAATCCGCGCTAGAATCTCATCAGTATCAATTAATGAGGATGGCCATGTCAGCGTTATATCAGCTGTTAAATTTATCTCCCGGTACGCAACGTCAGAAGGCTGAACTGGTGAACCACCAAAAACATCAACAAAACTCATATCTAGTCAGCTCCTCTATTTGTATAACGATCAGTTTTAAGTAAGGTATCTTTAGCATTCCACGATGCTACCAATGGCGTATATTCATTCTGAATAATTGCTAACCGCTCATCATTTTTTAATGTCAGCATAGCTTCCCAAAGAACGGCCCGAATAAGAATTTCCGGCATGTTCTCTGTGAGATAATTGGTTTGATAAGTTTCATCAATAACTTGAGGAGTTTCCATATAAGATATCTCATAAGGATAGGCCTCATCAGGCGTAGGCGATATCAACCAACTATTATAGCCGTAATCCGCAAAATACTTAGGTTCGGATTGATAAGTTCCATCAGGGGTATATTCCCGGCACCATTCATAGCTTCGGAGAAGAAGCTGTTTGGACACCGTCAGGTTTTCGCCTGTTCCAATTCGAAAGGCTAAGGTGTTTTGCCAGCGACTAGGCTTATTGAGATACGGTTGTCCGGGAATGAACGAATCAGTTACGTATCGATCAAATAATAAGCTTCCACAATCACGGCCTATACGTTGATGCGCCATCTTTATCCAGCTATCCATTGAGGTTTGGACAACCGCATCATTACGCTCTAGATCATCGACTACTCGTGAAACAAGACTGTCATAGGTGAGAGTAAATGGCATTAGTTAGCTCCTTATGCTTCCGGCTTCGGAAACTCTAATTTGACTTGATCAACAATTGCTTGAATGGCCTGTAGTTTTTCAGGCCTATTTTCCATGATGTTTTCACGTAATGCCTCTACGACTGATTGGATATCGGCTCCACGAGAGATATAAGCATTCAACCTTTGATCACGATATTTAATTAATTCATAATCTGCCTGTCCTTGTACGTGATCTTTTGCCCGTCTTATAAAATCAGCTTCTTCTTCGGGCGTTAGTGGATAATCCTTACCATCAACCAACTTAGTCCCAATCTCGATGCCGTCTATTATTTTGTAAGTCATCTATCACTCCAATCCATGATGTGTAGAATATGGAACTGAACTTGCCATGCTAAATTCCTTTCTTAGGTGCTGGAAATTGTTGGTTCACTATTTCAATAATATTCTTGAGCTCATCTACTCGCGACGAATCTTGATTAATAATCATTTCCCACAAAGCTTCTACTTTCGCTTCTGTGCTCAAACCGTGAAGGTTATAGGATAATTTTCTCTTAGTAAGATATTGGTCATTATCAATATAATCTTGCCACCATCGTTGCAATTCCTCTTCAGAAGGTTTTGCTGTTTCATCTATCCAGATAAGATCTTTATAGTCATCCCCATTAAGTGACCACTGCTTGTTTGGATAATATTTAGTTAGTATAAAAGCGTAATCGATCATTTTAGGCTCCTATCTCCATAAGAGTAATTGAACTGGCAGTTCTGGATGCTGAAGCAGCGTCTGTATCTAATGCACTCCTATTAACATAAAAAGTACCAGCATTAGTCAGTCCTTGTATTTTATATGTAGTGCTCGATGTCGTGTTAGGACTATCTAAAAACATAATCGTACCGGAACCATTACTTGTTGTTTCATTAGTCCTATCCATAGCACTTGCCCTTGTTCTAGAACCGGCAGCATCCCCTATATAGATCTGCGTGCTACCTCTCACCAAGACAGTTTGTGCTGTATTACCACCTGAGTTGAATTTTATATCAACCAGCACAAGAACTTTACTCGATGAGCTTGATGGAGTAATTGATACTGACATGCCAGTTATATCCACAAAAGATGTGCTACTAGTAGAAAAAGTATCTGTCTTAACCGCCTGCACTACTTGCAGCACTTTTCCACCCCCACCAGTCGACCAACTCAGATTACCTGATCCATCTGTTACTAAAGTTTGTCCGGCGGTTCCATCTGCGGCAGGCCAACGATTTGCGTCAATATACACGTAACCAGCCGTATCAGGCAGCAATCGAATATTATCTGCGGCACTAATATACAAGTCGTTAAAAGCGCAGTTTAACGCCCAATCAGATGCTATTTGGTAAATGCTTATTCCACCAAAAGTTGCCCCTGTAGTTGCACGCAGATACGGAGAACTTACTTCTGATCCATCCCATGTAAAATCTGCACTGCCACCAAATGCCCCTGCGTTATTGAATTGCACTTGTGTGTTGGAACCTCCCGGAGAGCCGCTCCCTGTAGACGCCCACGATAGAACGCCGGAGCCGTTGGATACTAACGCTTGAGTTCCTGTGGAATCACTCACCGGAAGTGTCCAAGTAATGTTTCCTGTACTTACCCCAGCTTGGAATCCTACTAAATTTGTATTAGTTGTATTTGTCCACAGTAGAGAAGTAGAATTACTATCTGAGCCAAGAATAACATTTCCGGTACCATTAGGATTTATAACTAAGTTCTGATTAGGGTCTACTGTTGAGATAGTATTGGATGACATGGTAATATCCGCTACATCTAATGAATTCAGTATCTCTACATCAGTATCAAGAGAAAGAGTAACGGATCCGGTAGAGGCGCTGGCCACAATCTGATTTACGCTACCTGTTATACTTGTAACCCCCCCCGGGGTTAGAGAGGTGAATGATAAGTTACCCGCACCGTCAGTAGTTAAAACTTGGCCATTAGTCCCATCTGAATTAGGATAAACTAACCCACTCAAAATGACATTTCCTGTGCCATTCGGTGTGAAATTAATATCTCCATCTATATTAGTTGCGGAAAGAGTATTGCCAGTTATATTAATATTGGCTACATCTAATGACGTCGTTATATCAACATTAGCTGGTAAAGACAATGTAACAGCCCCGGTAGAGGCGCTTGCCGTTATTTGGTTTGCCGTGCCTGTAATGCTAGTTACGCCAACATTAACTGTATTGAAGCTTAGAACACCAGCACCGTTTGTTGTTAAAACTTGACCATTAGTGCCGTCAGCAACGGGATAAGACAGACCTGAAAGTATAACAGAGCCAGCTCCATTGGGGATAAGTTCAATACTCCCTCCTGCGTTTTGAACAACCATTTGGTTAGTGTTTATAAGAATATTGCCAATTTGAGCTTCGGGAGTGCTTAATGAAGTAACTATTTGCACACTATCTGTCAGTCCAATAGTCGTGGTATCACCAACAGTATTCGCAACAATTTGATTAGGCGTACCGTTTATCGTTTGAATGCCACCAAAATCTGCCCATGACAAAACGCCGGCACCATCAGACACTAAGGCTTGGTTCCCGGTGGAATCTGTCGTTGGTAATGTCCAGATGACATCGGCTCCGGCATTTCCTCCCACAAACCCAACGTAGTTAGTATTGGTGGGATTGTACCAACGCACACTCTGACTCCCGAGCATTTCTATACCCGTATCTCCAAAGACTATCGTCAGACTTCCATCACTCGAAAATCCAACATTCCCGGATACTATGCTAAAGAATCCTGTATTTGTATCGCCTGTAAAAGATAAAGAGGGTGCAGCAAAACTTCCCGAATCAGCAATAAAAGGAGCTAGTGCATTGATCACTCCGGTTCCATTTGGATCCAAAGAGATATTCCCATTAGCATTTACCGATATAAGGCTGTTTCCTACCAGCTTCATATTTCCGGCTTGTACAGATGTTGGAATAATCACTTCATCGACTAATGAGACTGTAGAAATACCCAGATTAGTAACAACATTGATCTGATCGGCAGTTCCTTGCACTGTTAAGCTAAACGGCGGTGTTGGAATGGCCGAGATAATAATATCTGTTCTATTAGCTCCGATATTGTCTTGGACTGTAATACCTGCTCCATTACCGGGGATAAAGTTCAAAGTAGGCCTTGTAGATAGCCTAATGCCATTACTATCAACATTCACACGTTGGATATTGGTATCATCGACCACACTAAAGATAGGATTACCCGCTATACCGCCCGGATTAGTGATAGTAATACTACCGTTACTTTGGTAAGTACGCGTTGCATAGGTATCCGTTGTTGTTCTTGAAACCCAACCGGATCCCGTAATAGCTTCAATCCCTCCCAAATCATTGGTAGGTGTCAAAGTCATGGTATTTAGTCCGGGAACCAAACTCAAACCTGTTGCTGTTTGCAAAACATTTGCATTGGGAAGATCGGCATTAGGGGAATACAAGAGATAATCAGCACCCGTTACATTGGTTAGACTATTCAATTGCATAGCAGTAGCTGTAAGAGGAACTCCATCTAGAGAAAAGACTCCTAATCCTCTATCAATATTAAAACCTCCCAGCCAAAGACTGAGATTTGTGCTATTTCCTAAACCATCCTGAATCTGTGTAGGGTAAGTTTGAAGACCTTGGCCATTGGCATCAATATTTAATAAGTCCTGATAGGTTGATGCAGGCGATAATGTTGAAAAATTAGTCATTAGTCTTGATTCCTCCAGTCACCCCAAGCTACCCAGACAGGGTTTTCTTGATTTTCCCATTCATTGATTTGATTTGGCCAAACTTGTTGCGTTGTTTCCCATGGCCGTGGGTGATCAACGGGCACCGGATCAGGCTTGATTACAGGGTTTAGACTTTGGGGATTAGGAATATCTGCAAAATAACGATTAACCCACAGACCTGTCCACACTAAGCCCGTACCTCTATATTCCATTTGCTTGACTAAATCTTTGTGCATACAAAGCTGCCCAGAACGATCACACCGAGCAACGGCATCCGGGTTATCTCTATTTATTCGTACGAAGCGTCCTTTTGGTAGCATAGCAGCCCTCTCCTATACATATTTGTAAATGTTAGGTTGAATACGCATAGGCACATTCTCGACATCTTCACGAGCAGCCAACGCAAAAGCTCGTTCAGCCAAACCATCTAATATAGGAAATTTATCAGGTGCCCATATTAGAGACATACGGGCAGCCAACCCTGATATAGCTGCCTCCATAAATCTTTGAGGGATATTGGCATTCTCACGCATTTGAGTAACATCCATAATCTGGAAAATACTGTTAAATACCAAGGTTTGATAACTATTATCCGGCGTCGGCCAAAGAGTCAAAATAGGGTCATCTTGACGATCAATATAAAAGCTAGAAGGGGTAGCTTGGATTTGTTTATTTGGATATGAAGTCCATTCTTCACGAGAAATAGGCGTTAGGATGCGACTATTAGATGGCATAGAGAAATATAATTGGGTAATGGCTAACGTTGCACCACCTGTTTCTCGAATCCGAATTGATTGAGCATTTATTGGTGAAGGAATTACAAACCATTGAATACTTTTAGCAAGATACATTTGTTTTGGAATCACCATTGAGGTATTCCAAAGTGCATTATCAAGAGTATATTCTACCGTAATCGAATATTCGGTATTAGTCGCCGATTGAATTCCTACATAATATACAGACGGTAAATAATTGACGGGATACTGATAAGAGATATTCCCGTTAGGAGCATTTTGAATACACCCTGCTGAATTAGGGTTTCCATTAAAAGCGTTGGCGGCAATACCACCGGCACTGGAGAAAGGGATGCCTCCTAAAAGCCTTGTATTATTACTTGCTGTTACACCGGCTAAATCAACAGTGTAACTTCGCAAAAGGTATGAAGGCTGACCCACATTTAATTGGAACATAGTCTTTTCGACAGTGAACAGATTTATACCTTTGTTTGCCCACTCAGAAAACATTAAGTTCAAATCTGTAATAGCTGATTGAACTTGAAGGCCTGTCAGCGCTTGCCCCATAATGCCACAACGTTCAAACGCTTTGGTTATGTAAAGATCAATTTGCGCATTTTGAGCAAAGTTATAGGTTTGACTGTAAGCCATTGACTTCCCTTATTTTTTACGAAGGCCACGGAGTGTTTCTGCGAGAATAGCTTGCTTCCTTGTTGTCGGATTCTTGCTGTGAGTTGCTTTCTCAAGCTTTTTCAAAGGGATTTTTTCTCCTTCTTTGACATTAAGCTTTTTACGTAATGCACCTTTGTTTTCCGGATTGATCGCTTTTTGGATCCATCGGTCATCTTTTTTAGCCATGTCAAACTCCGCTTTGTAAAATAATAAGCTCTAAAGAACCTGTACCTGCTGACACGCTTCCCCCAATGGCCATACATACATTCTCACTTGAGTAGAGTTGATTGGTGTTGGCATTTGTTAGTGCCGCCACAATCGCAAACGATGTAGGAGTATCAATGATGTATTCGATTTGAGCAGGCCAAGTTCTATAATGGGCTAGTTGGCTCACTGTTTGGGTAAGACTATATGTAATCGCGCCCGTAACAGTAACCTGAATCGAGTATTGGAAAGGGGTAATATTATTGTTTAAGGGAATCCATCGAATACTACCTAGTCCAATTCCTATACTCAAGTCAGTGTAATCATCATCGGCAGAAATAGAACTGATAAAGCTATATTGGTTGAAGCTAGTCACCGTAGCGGTATTGGGTCCTACTATTGTTTCTGATAATTGATTACCGAGCAAATCTTGCCCGGTAATTGTAAAGTTCACACCACTAAGATCATCACCAGATGTGAAAGTGATAAGCCGTGCTGTGCCCTTAAGTATATCTGAAGGATCAATAGCCAGTGTAATTACATCCGTTGCACTGCCGGCAGATGCATCCAGAAGAACATTATTATCCACGGCAGGGAAATTTACAATAATTGGTCTGGCCACTTTTTTCTCCTTTAGATTAAGTCAATTGAGTACTGCGCTACGCCAAAACGTCCGATCGGAGTTTGGTAAAGATTACCGCGTCCGGGAGTCATTGTAACAGCAGCACCACCACCTGTTGCTGTCGATGTAGCTGCTGCACCTGCTGTAAAGCTAAACTGGTTAGCGTTGACAACAGCAACGGTTACATTAGACAGATTCAAGTTAGCTGCGGAGATACCACCTGTAGCAGTAGCACCCGCAATAGTAACCTTCTCACCATTAGTCAATTGATGATTAGGTGCGGTTACCACAACAGTAGCACTTAGGTTCGTCGTTCCGATTGGGTTGTTATTCAACATAATAACGCCGTTATCGTTGTTATAATTGCGAATATCACCACTGGCACTGTAGAAATTAAGTGTTAAGCGTTTTAAGCCGTCAGCAGCATCACTTGGAGCATACGTACCTCGAACATCACCGTTGGTAGCACCTGATGTATAGGTGTTATCTATTTGAAGTGTAGCGACAGGGTCACCAGCTACAAAAGTACCTGCATCCGCTGCTAATACGTTATTCCATTGATGAGTAAACAGGTAATTGGTTTGAGGAACATAATACGGTAAACCAAATACGTTGCCGATACCCACAGAGACGTCATCAGTTGTACCTGCTTGCGCATAAACACCACGAATAACATAGAATGCTTTTTTACCGGCTGTTGTTACTGCACCACCGGCATACGCAATCTGCTCAACCATTGGCATACCGTATTGATCAAGACCAAATACAGTAAAGTTAGTAGCACCTGAGCCTGCAAGTCCGGTAATAGTTACGTTCCGAGGGACATCTAGTTTATAAACAGATGCTCCTGCGGGACCTGTGTAACCACCAAAACTCGACAAAACTGTCACTGCTCTGGATGAAGTTGTAACTAAAGTAACATATCCTGCTGCTGCCATTGTATCGGCCGGAGCTAAAGCTGTAGCACTTACAGCGGCAGGAATGATATCTAGCAACGATGTTGGAGTCATATACACACCGGGTGGTACAGAATCCAAGGGACTGCCATTCAATGTAGACGGCAACAGAACATTAGGAGCCACATTGTACTTAGAGTTAAGTATTGGGCCTGTTCTGACACCATCGGAGAAATGGCTTCCCTGAGTTGGTGTTGATGTAACCATAATTAAACTCCTTGCGAGCCGAATGTTGCGCGCCAGTTAGAGCAACCAAAGGAATAACGTTCAACGAATGTAACGTTCAAGTTACGGGTTGTTGTATCCGTAAACATGTCAATGCTCAACGGATCACGTTCATAGTACTTAAATCCGTTTGATTCATTCGTAATCAACTGCCATTGTGTTGGGTTGGTCAAGAATTGGTTTACACGATATCCCATCGGAACTGAGCTCAAGTTATAAACAGCAGAGATGTCATTGTTTGCTGTTGCAACACGATACTTAGAACCAAGCAATGTTTCCGCTGTAAATTGTAGTTCAGGCGGAACAATCATCTTCTCAGCACCCAATGCAATACGGAGTCCCGCAGCATTTAAGAACTTCTGAATACCGATCAATGCATCTTGCAATGATGTTTCATTAAGTTGTGAAGGGACAGAGAATGTGTTAGGAACCACACCACCTTGAACCGGATGAGAAAGAGAGAACAATGGTTGGCCATCTGATACCGGGAACAAAGGATTGAACCCGTTGTTTAAAACAGCTGCACCTTGGATGTTCTTTGCTTGGCGCATAGAATCTTTACCGGATTCAGTCGCACGCGGCCACGCATCCTTATACAAGTTATCGCGAATTGCGTTAGCAGTAATTTGGAAACCAATACCAAAGTTTTGGTGGAAATACTGCGTTGTAAATTGCTGAGCCATATCACCATATTGAACGGCACCACCATCCGGCTTGAATTGAGCCATCGGGAGTAAACGCATTTCAACTTCATATTCAACAGCTTTGTTGGATACGTGTGGTGTAAAAATCTCTTTCCATTGATCCGGATAGGTTTCATAGTCACCAAATACGGCGGCTAGACCCGGTCTCAAAAGATTCTGAATAGATTGTAATGTAATAATAGCCATATTGTTAAACTCCTGTTGTACCGGCTTTGAAAGCAGATTGGTTAATCACAACCAGAGCATTAGCATAGTTTACACCTGCGGTATTGCCCGGGATTGGTGCAAAACCAATAATGCGTAATGGCAATGTCGCTCCTGTGCCTAATGTACCGGCCACATCCAAAACCATACCTGATTGACCTGTCGCTGCATCTCCTGCTTGTGCAAAAGAAACATCAGAGTTGCGATCGATCGCCGTATTTTGCATAACAGCGTTAGCTTGAATGCTGAAAACTGTGTTGACGTCAGTAATAACGTTCGCAATAGCTTGAGTACCTGCTTTGATAGCTTGAGCGGCAGGCCAATACTTTTTAAATTGAACGATACCTTCTTGATCGGTATAGGTACAACCGATAAAGACACCAGCTGTGCCGGTTGTGTTACCTGCTGTATAACGAACCAAAGTTCCGTTAGCATATGTAACCAAGTCACCTGTGAAAAGGGATGTGCCATAATTCGCTGTAATCGGGATATTTTGGAATGCACCTGTGTACGGGGCCCCAATAAAATAGCTTGCAGGCACAAGACCCAATGGCGCATTAACACCGTAAGTCATGTTATTCTCCTAAAAATAATTAATAATTTCTTTGTTCGGATAAAATCGCCATCAAGAAGATTATAGGCGCATAAGTACAAGGCTCCTACAAATCCTAGTACCCGATCGTCAAGCCGAATAGGCGACGGAAAATGAAATAGCATAAAACCATTTCTTTAGTTCTATGCTATCATCTCTAAAATTAAAAAAATAAGTAAATTTTTTACTAATTTGTAATTCTTATTGAATTTAAAGGATTCTTTATAGCATCCAAGATAATCTCATCATCTTCAATCAAAGCGGCCTCAGTTGTAAGAAACAGACTAGCAATTGATGTCGCATCTTTAAGAGCGGTCTTGACAACTTTAGCCGGATCAATAATGCCGCTTTTGATAAGATCACAAAATTCATCCTTGGCAGCATTATACCCAAAATTAAGATTTTGATTGTCAGACGCATGAGCCTGTCTGATAAACTCTATAATACTATCAATCTCGGAATCTAAATGTCCTGCATTCTTCAATATTTGAGATACAGGAGATAACAGGCTATCATGCACAATATTGCGTCCCATCTGCCAATTAGCATTAGTCGTCATCGGCAATAAATCACCAAAAGCATAATAAGCGGCAATTAATGACGTACCGCCCCCTGCAAGTATCCCTTCTTGAATAGCGGCACGCGTTGCATGCACGGCATCCTCGATCCGATCACGCCGCTCTTTCATCTCCAAATCAGTCAATCCACCGATTTTAATGACAGCGACGCCATTTGTCAGGCTTGCTAATCTTTTTTCTAGATCGGCTTTCGCTCTAGGATTTTCTTCTTCAGCGATTTTGCTCTTTAACAAATCAACACGCTCATTAATGGCCTCAATTTTACCATTGCCGTCTACAATAGTGGTTTTGTCTTCTGAGATAATGACCTTCTTTGCGCGCCCTAGCATTTCCTTGCGGATACCATGGAGCTTGATACCTGTTTCGGCAGAGATAAATTGCGCTCCGGTCATAATAAGAAGATCGTCTAATAACGATTTGCGGTATTCACCAATCGATGGTGCCTTTACAGCTACGATCTTGAAGTTATGCTTCAATTTATTAAGAACTAATGTTGATAACGCTTCAGCATCCACGTCTTCGGCAATGATTAATAACGATTCATTTTCCTTAACGATGGACGTCAACAGGGCTAACATCGGTTCAACTGTAGAAATCTTCTGGTCATAAATCAAAACATAAGGATTATCGAGTTCACACGTCATCTTAGATTGATTAGTTACAAAATAAGGGGATAGATAACCCGAATCGATTTGCATTCCTTCTACAAAACTATAAGTTGTTTTGCCGTTGGATGATTCTTCTAATGTAACAACGCCGTCTTTCCCGATTTTATCGAAGATGTCGGCAATAATCTCCCCGATATCGGGATCGCCATTCGCTGAAATAGTAGCAATTTGCTTGGTTTCTTCTTTAGAGGAGACAGGAATCACTTTTGAATCTAAATAAGAGACGATAGCCGCTACTGCTTCGTCCATACCCGCTTTGAATTGTGTACCACTATATCCCTCAGCTAGTTGCTTCATCCCATTATTAATCTGATGTTGTGCAAGGACTGTAGCTGTGGTTGTCCCATCACCGGCGACATCACATGTTTTATTAGCGACCCCACGAATTAAATGAGCTCCGAAGTTCTGTATAGGATCCGGAAGCTCTACTTCACGTGCAACAGATACACCGTCTTTGGTTAAACGGGGATGAAACCCCTTTTTACCAATAAAAACGTTTTTACCTTTTGGACCAAGAGTCACTTTAACTGCGTCAGCTAGGGTATTAATACCCACTAACATCTTCTCTCTTGCCTCATTACCGAGCAAGACATGTTTAGGAATCATACATAACCTCTTAATATTAGCGAGAACGTTCATAGATCGGCGAGAAGCCGGCTTCAGTTCCATAATTGAAGCGAGTCTTGTCTTGCCCTAGATAATCGGTAAGTGCAGCAGATTGTCTACGAATGTTATCGGCTTCTTGCTCATACTTACGTTGCCTTTGCAAGAATACTTCTTTGGGAAGCTTCATTAAAATGGAGCCTTTGATGCGAATGTTGCCATCATCTAATCCCGCAGCATAACGATGATCCATTTTTGGAAAAGCAAATTCAGGATGATCACTTGCTTTAACGAAGTCCCAACCTTTGCGATACATTTCACTAATGTTTTCTGGCTGATCTTCATTCATTAAACGTTCATTAATAAATCCGTACACCCAACCCTCAGGGATAAGTTCCGGAGGGAAATATAGCGTCCCTTTATGCGCAAAATCATCACTGTCTTTGTAACGAGGATCATCTAAATGACGACGACTTGCTTCAATAGACGACTCTACGTCTGCGCCTTCCCACATTTCTGTTGGTGTATGTGTTGTTTTTTTACCTGCCATTTTAGTTCCCTCTCATTAATTGACGAGCATAAGCCGCTTCAGCACCTTTGGCATCCATGATGCGATTGCCACGTTCATCGCGGATAATCCCACGTAATGATCGCGCCACTTCTTTTTGTTCTGGCGTCAAAATAACTTCTCTGCGAATGCGCGGATTAGAGTCCGCACTCGAACTACGTCGTCCCGGACTTGTCATCGGTGCACCAGACGGTGCTTTCATGGCCATTTTTGGTGCCGTCTTACGAACATTAAAGTTATCATTCATATAGGAGGTAATCTCTTGCCAGAAATCAGCGTTACCAATTTCATCGCCTCGTCCCTCTAATTTATATGCTGAAGCTAATTCAACCGAATATTCATCCGCTTTTTGCATGAGCCTTGCATCAAAGTTACGAGAATTTTGATCTGCCCATGAATTTTTCTTAAGCCACGCCTCAGCTATATCCCGATATTCCGGATCAATAGAATCTTGTGGCTCATCTATATCATAGTCTAGCTCAGCATAACGCGGTTGAGGAGCTTGACGATACATAGAGTTTTGGCGAATGGTCCGAATATTAGCTAATTCTTCGTTATATTGAGATAGAACCTCAATTGCTTCCGCTTGACGGCGAGCATCACCTTCCTCAGCTGCTTGTACCAAGATATCTTTTACCTTAGCTTTTTGTGCTTCTAAGTATTGCTCTTGATTGCGTAAAGATTGATGCTCAGTAGAAGTTAAGCGACGCTCTAGATCAGTTTTTTGAGCAATGGCTTCTTGAGCGATAGCTTGGAATTCTTTTGCTTTGCGTGTAAGTTCGGCAATACGCTTTTCAGCGGTTACCCTATTTTTCTTACGTTTCCGCGGCTTTTCTTGCTCTTCTTCTTCATCCTCATCCTGATCATCATCTGACGCTTGTGGATCTTCTGCTCTATCGTCGTCAGATTCATCTTCTTCGCTCTCGTTCGATAAAAATTCAGCATTTTCACGTTTAGGCTCTATAGCTTCTTGCAAATCGTCAGGTAAGGAATCGACGACCCAAGACACATCGGCTTTTGAGTCATCACGTTCATCAAATGCGAATAAAGAGCGTCTTTCTTTGGTTGGCTGTTGTTCTGTATCTGCATTGACAGTATTTTTTTCAGTCAAATGAGTTCTCCTTTATTATTGCCCGACAAAATGGAAGTTTCCGCATTTTTCAGGCGATCGAACAATGCGTAAGATTTCATAATCTTTTAAGTCCATGTTCTCGACTTTAGTGCCGTCAGCCCCAATATTGGTATTAAAAGTTCCTTGATACTTTTTAAAAGTTACATAATCCCCTACCTGTGGAAGTAATGTCCAATTCTTAAAGTGCTCACCTTTGAATGCTGCATCTCCCATCGCTAGGATACGACCTACTCCAATATTATAGCGATCACGATCTTTAGTTGAATCTGGACGCTCGAATACTGTCGACTCACCATCTGCTAAGAAATTATCTCCGGGCGTATATGTCTGAATAATGACATTCCAACCCACCGGAATGGGGTGATCCTCTCCAAAAACAGATTGGATAAGCTCATTGGTTGGTAATTCTCTTGTCATATTATTGAGATTCCGTTTCAGACTTTTTTGATTCTTCGTTAGAGTCATCTGTTACAACGTCAACGATTTTAGATGCTACTTCAGTCACGGCCTTAGATGCGACCTCAAAAGCTTCTGCAATAGCATGATTGCGAGCTAAATCAACGAGAGAAGAAAAATCTCCTACGCTGCTCTTCTTGCGTGCTGTTGCTGCTGAGGTAAAAATGTTAATAAGTTCTGCTGCGAATTTCTCGACGCTCATGATATTCCCTATAATGATATGGTTTAACTAGTTATAGTCTAAAATATAATCAACAATTGTCAATAAATTTAGGTTTAATTGAGCGTGTTCCCTAATAAACAAAAAGAGGGGCTATACCCCTCTAATTGTGATCAATACTATAGAGCTCGTTAAATTAATAACGATCTTTACGTTCACGTCCCGGACGAACCTCAGCATCTTTAACACGGCGATAGTCACCTTGTGCTGATTGAGGACGATTCTTTGGTCCTGATTGAGCAGCACCGGGGCCGCGAGGCAAATCAAAACGGTCAACCGGCATAGCTGGCTCATTCTTCATTGCATAACGAATTGTTTCCATGTTGGAAGGCAAGCAATCGCTTGTCAACATAGCATCAACGGAATTGCCCATGCGATTCGGTCCATATCCGCCAACTTTGCGCTCTTTTTCTCCGACATAACCAAAATCTCCGTGGTCATGGAATTGGCGTCGACTTTCACGAGCCCGTTTTTCTTCACGACGTGGTGCACTCATAATAAACCTCTATTCTAAAGTTTAATCCCCCCAAGGAATTTGAAGGGTTACTATTAAACTTTATCATAAATTATTGATAAGGATTCTTTTTTATTTGTCACCAAGCTTCCGCTCAATCTCATAAGCCTTTGTCTTGATTTGCAAATCTGTTTGACGACGTTTCTCAGCAAGTTCAGCTTCGGCTAGCTCCAGCTTTTTAGTTAATTCAATCAAACGTAATTCCATGTCTTGTTCTTTAGATAGACGATCAGTATCCATTTTTTCGCGCTCAATCTGGTATTTAATCATGTCTTCTTGATATTGACGCTCTTGATCAGTTTTCTGTAATTCAAGCTTTAACATTTCTGTTTCATATTTCATACGATCGGAGACAGCACGTTGCTCTACTTCTTGTGCTTTAACTTTAACTTCTTCAAGTAAGACTAAGCTTGGATCAAGCGGAGGTGGCGGCGCGCCTTCTGCGTTCATCTGTTGTTGATTTTGCAAGACTTGCGCTGCCATTATTGCTATCTGGTTTTGAACTTCCGGTGGAATATCTTCAGGGTCTTTCGGGATAGGAATACCCATTTGCATATAGATATTGATGAGAAACTCAAAAGCTTGGTGTTCTGCATCATGAGCAGCGGCAGCAGCGGCTACATTAGGCGGCAAATTTGGTTGCGCCATCAATGATTGAACTACAATACGATGAGCAGCATGGTCTTGATCGATATATGCCTTTACTGGCTCTCCCAGTATTAAACGCTGATTCTCGGTTACAGGGTCAAGCTCCGGTGCATCGTCCGGATCAGGAAGGAGTTTCTTAACCAACGAATCCGGTAATTTTATCTCCCTCAACAGATTCAAGTTAGCTTCTCGACGATCGTACAAGTCCGGAGCGTTATCAGCCATTTGGACAATCATCTGTGCTCGCATCAGGCGTTGCATTTTAGTAGTCACATAAGGATCAGCGATAGGTACTAACCGAATGTTTGATGAGAAATCCTCAGCACATATAAATGTAGCACCCCCGATTGCATCAAAATGAATCTGCTCAGCCGGCAATACCTCAGCGAACAATTCATAGAACAATTTGATTTCTTGGGACATTGAATCACGAAGCCCACGAATGACAGTACTTTGTACTAGATTAATAGTATCCAGTAATGCATAGGTTGTACCTACGGGGGCTGTGGGATTGAATTCGCCCATTTGCTGATTCGCTGCGCCCATAATTTGAGCCGCTGACATTTCTAACTCTTTGCGCAATTCATTAATCGCTGGACTTGGATCTTTGTAGGGCATCAACATAATTGAGTCCTGAATTCGATTCCCCATTGTATCTACCGGGACAAACTCTGTCGGACCCATGCGAATATTATTGTCTTCTAATCGCATCCCTTTTGCATACATACCGCCCGGGAAATTTGAAAGAGTATTCCCGTCGACATATTGACGAAGCAAGGTTGTGCTACCATGAGCTAACCCACCAATGAGATGCGCCGCACCAAGCTTGTAAAAACCCAAGCCATCCATAAAACCATAATCCACATAAGATTTTTTGGCCTGATAAGTATCATCCTCCATTCTCCAATTTCGATAAATGGCTAGAATCTTAGAGGAGGCAGGATGGATAATAACTCGATATGGGCGATAAGTCGTTGGACGTTCACTACTGTCCTCCCCATTATAATCGAGGTCATCCTCTAATAACCGTTCGTCAAGAAATGTAGAGCATTCATAAAGTCGATACTCCACGCTTTTATCATAAGCGGGTTTACTTAATCCCTCACTTTGATCAATCTCTTCTTCTAATGTAGAACTGTTTTCCCCATCATATGGTGCAATATCAACCCGACGGTAAATCCCCATATCATAATATTTTTCTAGCTCAGCCGCATTGGTGTGGAGAACTTCGGTCATACGCCAACAATTCGCTAATGATGTCGTATCATAATCAACAACAAAATCTTGAGCCTTAATAAAACGGGAAGTCGGGCGTTGTAAAATCGGATCGTAGTAGACTTTACGCACGGCCATCCCCATCAAAGCAACCCATGGGATCATCTTTTTGAAGTCGGGATAGAATTCCTCTGCTTCTTGTGTAAAGAAATAGTTAGCATACACTGAAACGCGCTTTGCTTGTTCTTCTAATTCCTCAGTGGGGTCTCCAATAATGATTTCTTTTACAGGACCTTCTAGGGGTAACAATTCAGCAACAGCTTGAGAATAAAATTCTGTGATAGCTTGCATCATGACGGGTGAATAAATCCCACACGCATTTTGAAACGGGAAATCTGTCTCGTCAACACGCAAACCTAATTGCTTGACCGCATTTGCTAAGCCTTGCTCCCACTCTTTGCGGCTCTCGAAGTCATCCTCAATATCTTCAATCAGATCACCGGCGATGCGCTGTAAAACGCCCTCACTTAGAATTTCGGCTAAGTTCTCATTAAAGAATGATTCTTGGGCAATCTCCTCAGGATTTTCTTTATAAACGCTGATATCGACAGCGTCATGAGATGGGATATCAAGCACATCGATATTTTCGTCTTCAAGCATTATTTCCTCATTTACTTTTATTCAACTTAATCTAATATTAAATCAATTGGTAAGGAAGCGAAAGGGAAAGCACTGATATGATTGAGATAGATGTAAATGACATTGTCATCACTGAAGAAGAAGTAGGTGAATACATTCGAGATCTAGAAATGATCAAACAGATATGCGTCCAATTCGGATCTGATATTGCCAGCCTTATCACCGAGACGAATGATTTAAATGGGTTGCTTTCATTAGCAGATAAAAATGAAGAACACGATGCTAAAAAGTTCGCACAATTAACGTATCTCAATGAAATATTATCGCTTTATAAACGAGCAATTGATGAAGCAGAAAAAGCCATAACTTCTCTAAACGCAAATCATAGTGAAGTGCATATTATAAGAGCGTCTGATCTATTAAACATCCGTCGCAGTATCAGCACTTTGTTCGGCGAGTATACGGCAGCATTATCTCATATAATGAGCCAGAAGATCATCAATGAGCAATTCATCGCAACGATCAAAGAGCGATTAGCTTTTATATTGTGCCTAGATTTTGAGCACTTACGTGGACGACTCAAATGCGTTATATCTGATCTCCCGGACACCAAGACAATCCATTAGTGCGTCATATTGACACATATAGCGGTTTTATTGATTTTATTAAAAATCGATCTACTTGACTAGATTTAATAGTCTGATACAGTTAACACGTCAGTGCTTCATGCACATAACCCGTTGCACTGACACAACATGAGGGTAATGTGAAAGAGTATGTGACAAAGAATTTCATCGTTCAAGCTAACGACATGAATAAGAATTTACGCACCGGGGCGTATACAACTCGCATTATGATTTATACTCCCGATTATACTCATTGTCAGTCTGTCACAATTCCATTCCGCTCTATCATGTCAACGAAGCAGCTTCTTAAACGGTTTGTGAATTGGATACGCATATCCGAGAGCGCATTAACCGAGGCTCATTTAAACGAACAACTAGCTATCATTAATAAGATGTTGTACATTTTATCTGAGATGAACGAGAAGAAACCCAAATCATGATTATCGTACTTATTAGTATTGCAATACTCCTTGCTGCCAGTGCTCTGATATTTGTAATTTATATGCGACATTTAGAGCAGCAAGACAACGATGCTTTCTCGGACCATCGATATCGCATTGATGACGAAGATTCACGTCGTTAGCATCAGTCCCGACGATTACAAGAACAAGATACTCGATCAAGTAGCGTGCCATAGTGATGTGCACACAAATAAATCCAAAATAAAACAAAAATACCTTCTAACATTTTACTTCCTTTTTACATAGTTCAATTGCTTACAAATGTAACATAGTGTCTCTGTAAGGATAAGTCAAAGATATTAATGCATTTTTTTAAGAACATGTACCCAAAAAGGCAATTTCGGGTACATATGCTCGATAACATGTATCCAAAAACGTGATTATGGATGCATGTTCTTTAATTTTTTAAATAACATTGATTGGTGAAAATGTTACTTAATAGTCGATAAATAACGACGGCAATACTTACAAAGAGGACGAGTTGTAAAGAATTCTTTTACAACTGTTTGCCACATCATCTGAGCATTTGTTGAATATTGCAATTAATGTAAACTACATAGAAATAACCATGCGTAAGGCTTAAAGGCTAATATGAAAAAACATTATTCTATTTCTGTGGGTGCTGATATGTTATCAGCTTCAAAAGAAACTCAAGAATTACCCATTCAGCAATATAAAGTAATTGAACTCTTTGCTGGAGGTGGCGGTTTAGCATTGGGGCTGGAGAAATCTGGATTACAGTGCATAATGCTAAACGATGTTGATAAATGGGCATGTGAAACTCTTAAGAAGAATCGTCCTAACTGGAATGTTATTCACGAAGACATTTCTAAAATTGATTTCAAACCTTATAAGGGTGAGGTTGATATCATTACAGGAGGTTTTCCTTGTCAATCTTTTAGTTATGCTGGAAAAAAGCTAGGTTTTAATGATACACGAGGCACACTATTCTATGAATATGCAAGAGCAGTCAAAGAAGCTCAACCTGCAATTTGCATTGGAGAAAATGTTCGAGGGCTTGTTAATCATGATAAGGGTCAAACTATTCAAGCAATGAAGGACGTTTTGACAGAATTAGGATACACAGTTTTAGAACCAAAAGTTCTTAAAGCAATTTTTTACCGAGTACCTCAAAAAAGAGAACGTTTAGTTATAATAGCTATCAGAAATGATTTAGCACATTTACCTTTTTCATATCCTGAACCTCATAAAAAAATCTATACTTTAAAAGATGCTTTGAAAAAAGGTGAGCTTTTTGATACGGATGTGTCAACCTCATCTGGGCAGAAATATCCAAAAAGAAAAGCAGAGATTATGAGTTTGGTACCTCCCGGGGGTTATTGGCGGGATTTGCCTCTGGAGCTTCAAAAAGAGTATATGCTTAAGAGCTATTATTTGGGAGGAGGCAAAACCGGAATGGCTCGGAGAATGAGTTGGGATGAACCATGTCTTACACTCACTTGCGCACCTGCTCAAAAACAAACAGAAAGGTGCCATCCTGAGGAAACTCGCCCATTCACTGTAAAGGAGTACGCCCGTATTCAAACATTTCCAGATGATTGGGAGTTTATGGGATCACTTACTAATCAGTATAAACAGATCGGTAATGCTGTTCCTGTTAATTTAGCATATGAAATTGGATGTTCTATTGTGAAATTTATGAACCAGCTTCATGACAAAGGCGAACAGTCTTGAATGCTTGCTGTCTGTCAGATAAGATCTTTTACCATTTAAATTTTTATTCTAACCCAAGGTTCTTTAAATGGGATTGAATATCATCGAGCTTGTGAGCTAATTCATCGGTCTCTACTGATTTACGGTATAGATCCACTGCTGATGCTAGGTTAGCTGCTTCAAATGGGGATATATCGCCTTCGAGAGCTGTATTGACGATGTCCTTCATAGCGAGCGGAATGTCTTCAGTTGATTTGAGTCTGTTGGTCTTGATACGAACGGGAATGTCCTTGCGTGTAGGGCATATACGATCGGCGACGATTTTAAGGGCTGTCATATCACCCTCTTTGGCTTTATCGACTAGTACAGTAAAGATGGACTCGACTTCTCGATACATGATTTGCTCAGCGAATAAAGCGGCTCGATTACGAGAGCCATGGGGGCGTCCTGTTGACTTCTTAATAAACCCTGATTCTGAAGGGTGCATAGATGGATCGACATTATCTTTTCTGAGTGCGTTACGTGTTTCCTGAGCCTTTTTCATCTCATCGTCGATTTGCTGATTGATAATTTTTTCAAGAGCTTTGTTAACGGTCATCATTTACACTCTGCAATTGAATTAAAAATAACAGCCGGCTCATCTGACTTTACGAAGACAATACCGACTTGTCTGAGTTGGTCACGATAAGCGTTATGTATAGTGTCGCTTGTTTTATCCGATTTAGCAAGACTGATAAAGAAAACTTTGGATAACTTTTCTTCTTGGACTTTGGTATAAGGGGTGAAGCCATTTTGGTTAATGACTTGTGTTGTGGCTCGCATAACGCCTTTGATAGCGATGAGATCGAATTGAGTATCATCATGAGGGGTAATGATAGAAGTATCTGGGATTTCTGCTAACTTGTCAGCGAGTTGTTTGATAACATCGGATTTTTTAAGTTTGGGAGAGGGTGTTGCCATATAGCTCTTCTATACACTTATCTAAAGTTTTATTCATATACAATCGTTCTATCATAAGAATTTCATAGAGTAAATAGAATGATTCAGGATTTTCAGTGTACTCTTGGGCGTTTTGTGTAGAAGAGATATGAGCAAAAGGATTGTTTATCTGTACGTTGGTGAGTGCAGGTGCAAAGAGATTGGGTAAGTATTTAGTGAAATTATTAATAGCCGGGTCAAAGATAGAGAGTATATTATCACGCACGGCATTGAGTAAAATCTTAGATATATCAGCTGCGGTTCCTCCCCAGAATCTATTAGCTGCGAGGGCAGCAAAGGGTACAGGGGTATGTGCAGGGTGGAAGGTGAATGCATCTATCTCGGACTTAAGAAAGAAGAGATTACGATAATTCTCGTCTACACGATCAACAGCGGTAAATAATAGGCCGTGCTTATTGGAATGCATGGGGATATCAGATTCAAAGGCAGTTATATTCGGCCGCTCGAGAGAGAGCGCGTTGGGGCTATAATTCGGTGCCTGTTTGGATGGGCAAATGAGATAGCGTACGGAGGGCTGATAAATACGATAACGCTGAGTAAGGATGCGAGAAGCCTCGTCAAATGAATACATTTTAGCTTTGTGGAGAGTATCAATTGTAACGATAGTAGTGGACTTGTGTGAGCTCACGTTGGGTTCCCTTTTATTTATTTATAGATAGTTTGCTGCTATAACTCACGGGGGAATTTTGGGTTTTTATTTGCCGCATTTCCCCCTGTGATTTAGATCAGAATTTAGTTTAGTTTAATATATTTTACTTTTTTTTCAATTGTTATGTTTTATGTTGACATTCGTCTTTCATAGAGGTATATATATAAGAAGAATTAAGCAAGGAAACGACGGATGGAAAAGAAATATAAGTTAACGGGTGAGAGCATAGAGGTTGGCGGCCGAAAGCTCTACCGCATAGAAGCATTAAGGGACTTTAGTGATATCAAAGCCGGCGATTTAGGTGGTTTTGTAGAGTCATATGAGAACTTGTCGCATAGCGGGGATTGCTGGGTGGATAACGAAGGAAAAGTCTATGAGGACGCTAAAGTCTATGGAGATGCTGTAGTATCCGGTAATGCTCACGTATGTGGAAGTGCCAGAGTCTTTGACCAAGCATTTATATATGGATCGGCGGCCATCTATGGAGAGGCGAGTGTATTTGATGATGCCGTTGTATGTGGGAATGCTGAAGTCTACGTAGAGGCAAGCGTGTTTGATGAGGCTCAAGTGCATGGGGTCGCTAGAGTTATTGGAAGGGCTAAAGTCTTTGGAAGTTCCGAAGTAACCGGCCATGCCATCGTCTATGGGGAAGCAAGCGTATTTGGTGATGATGTCCTAAATGGGAATGATAGATTTTGTGAGATTTTGGGGCAATGTTGAGTAAGATATATAAACAACTAGGTAAGCAGATGAATTTTTGGATAATCTTGATCGGTATAACGATCGGAGGGGAATATTTATTGCAATGGCATCCTCTTTGCAGCAACGGTGATGAGTACGTGACTGAGGATGCGGAGTGTGAGGTTGACGAGGACATATCCGGGCGGAATTTTTCATCTACGTTAGAGTGGAGTGACGAAATTGGCGATATGATAGTAATAGAAGAAGATGGCATTGAGGCTTAAACTTAAAGATTTGCTCGAGGTGGAACGGCGGCTGGAAATATATGGCCGTAAAAAGCCTGATTGGTTACTTGAGGAGATAGCACTATACAGCAGTTCCTTGCATGATTATTTCAAAGCAATGTGGCATGTTATTGAAGGGAAGTCCTTGTTCGTTGATGGGTGGCATATCGGGGCATTGAGCGAGCATCTGGAAGCTGTATATAGCGGTGATATTAAGCGTTTGATTATCAATGTGCCTCCTCGTACATCTAAAAGCTCATTAATCTCAATAGCATTTCCCACATGGACTTGGGTCAATGATCCTGCTCGTAAATTCTTATATATCAGTTACGGTGCACGGCTGGCTCAAGAACATAGCGTTAGATCGAGGAACGTAATTGAATCGAATTGGTATCAAGAACGGTGGGGAGATCGTTTCAGGTTATCTCAAGATATGAACACGAAGCAAAAGTTCGAGAATGACAAAACAGGCGCACGTATTGCTACGTCGGTGCACGGAACGGCAACAGGTTTGGGTGGCGATATCATCGTATTTGATGACCCTAACTCGGCGGCTGATGCATTAAGTGATGCTAAGCGGGAAGGAACAAATCTTTGGTGCGACAATGTAGCATCTACTCGTCTTAATGATCCTAAAACCGGAGCTATTGTGATCGTTCAGCAGCGAGTTCATGCTCAGGACTATACGGGACACTTATTAGCGCAAGAGGACAGTGATTATGTAAACTTGTGCTTACCCATGGAGTTTGAGATTAGTCGGAAATGCGTAACGGTGCCATTAAAGAGCACTAAAGGGATGAAATGGCAAGACCCACGCACTGAGGAGCATGAGATATTATGGCCTGACCGTTTTTCTAGAGCGGAGCTTGAAGATTTAAAAAGGCGCATGGGATCATCTTATGTAGTCGCAGGCCAATTACAGCAAAGACCGTCACCCGAAGAAGGCGGTATTATTAAAAAGGATTGGTTTCGTTGGTATAAAGATAGAGAAATGCCAAGATGCAGTTTTATTCTTCAGTCTTGGGATACGGCATTAAGTACGGGGCCAACTGCTTGCTATTCCGCATGCACCACATGGGGGATCTTTAAAGATGAGCATGGGGTAGATAACATCATTCTGCTGTCGACATGGCGGGGGAGAGTTGAGTATCCGGACTTAAAGCGCATGGCAATTCGATTGAGCCGGTGTATTTTTGACACATATACAGACAATCCTGTACCTGAGGATTACGTATATAAGCCTCATATGATACTAATTGAAGCGAAAGCTAACGGCCTCTCATTAATTCAAGATTTGAATCGAGCGGGGTTGATCATTACTAAGTTTGATCCACGTGGTTCGGGGGATAAAGTACAGCGAGCTAGGATTGCTAACTCGTTGATTGAGGGAGGACGTGTATGGTTGCCGGCACGTGCGCCTGACTTTACGAGACTACGGCCATTTGCTGAGGAATTTCTGATGGCTGCCGCGATGTTTCCGAATGATGAAAGCAATGACTATATTGATAGTATGTCCCAAGCATTTATCAAAATGAGAGATTCAGGTGCTATTGGTCATCCTGACGATGCTGTCTTTGTAACAGGCATTAAAGATAATAGACCTTTATATTAAAAGAGGAATTAAAAATGGAAGCGAGAGGAATATTAGAAGTATGCTGTGAAAAACAGGCAGTAATGGAGATGAAGGACGATATAATAAGCGATCTCGATAATGTTGCTAGTCTTTCAGATATAATTTCATTGGGATATCTCACGATAAAATCAGCTCTAGCATCAGCTGTTTATAGCGAAGGAATGACAAAAGATGAAGCTGATGAATGTGCTGAAATAATTGCAAAGTTATTGAAAGTACATATCGAAGAGGCAGAGCAGCTACGGTTAAAAAATAGACATAATGGTTCGGAAAGAGAGAGCGAGGCACTTTAAATGGAAAGTCACCTGTATCGCCGAAAAATTTTAGATGATGCCATTTCCAAAGCGAAAAAAATACCGACAATAGGTGCCAAAGGAATAGAATATCTCGAAAGAATAGCTGAAATTTGCTGTGACTCAGCCATGGTTAGTAGGGATAAATCTAGAGTTTATAGGTACTTGCAACATTTAGTTCATGCTCTTGAGTCGGAGAGAAATATCGGATATATGAATAGATGGGTTGAGCAGAAAAACAAGATTGAGCAAATCCGTGAGGAATTAATGGAAATAGATAAAGTATGTAATGATCCGGCAGGCGCACACGATTATTATGAAAAATGGCTTCATGAGTTAGCTGCTTATGACAGATTAAAACAGAGTATAAGAGAGATAATAGAATGAGCATTTGGGAAAGATTATTGAGAATTGGAGTTGCCGCGCATGATTCCTGAAATTTTTGGAAGGTCATTATCCGATATAGAAGAGCAATACGTATTTTCCCAATTACGGAATGACTTATTAAAAGAAATCCTAGAAACAAAAAACTTAACTGACCTTATTTCGCTACTGGATGATATTTCATTAGTGACAAAATTAAATGGTTATTTTCTCGCTAAATTTATATTGCCATCCTACACTAACGAATTCATGACTAAAACTATAAATGAACTTAATCTAAGAATGGAAAAAATCATTGAGCAGTGGAGAACTAATTCATGAGTATAATCCAAGTTTAAAGTCTTATAGAAGTAGGATTTTAAAATAATAAGAAGTTAGCTGCATCGTTAGGATATTAGATAAAAAAACTAAAGGAGATAACAATGGCAATTAAAACCCATTCAGAATATTTTTTCGAAAATATTAAAAACGCGATTGAACAAATATTTAAGAGCGAAGCACAAAGAATTCAGGATGATATAGTTTCTAAATATACTGAGGAATTTAATAGAAGAATGGATGTGGTAAGGAAATCGGCTGTCATAGATGCAGCTACGTTATTCGAAGTAACTGAACGCTCAGAGAATATAACAATCAACTTTAAAATGGATCAACTTAATGGAAAATGAAATTAAACCGCTTTCTTTTATTCGTTGCGTTATCTTACCAAATCATCAAGTCGCACGATATGTTAGGAATGCTAAGTATCCCCGCTATTGTGAAAGCACAACATCCGCAATCTTAACTTCATTGCTTTTCGTTTTATGTATCTCAATAAATGCATGGATTTTTTTCAATACCTTTACTATGCAATCTATAACCAATCTCCTCGTCGTTTTTTGTTTTACTATTTTCCTGAAACATACCATGAGTGATTACTTTGTTTATAGAAATTATGGGGTGAAAAATTCATGGCAGTTTTGCCAGCTAGATCAATTTAAAATTAATTAACGAGGAATAAAATTATGAAACAACTAATAACTTTACTAACTTTATCAACAGTACAAGCAGCGGATTGGAGCGAGATGACTCCTGCTGAAATTTATGCCAAACTGGAAATGGATCAATCCTTACGCACTATTAGTATTATAGATGAAGAAAAAGGATTACAAGAAAGTCATCCGCATTTATTCGATCAAACAGAAACCAAGGCCTTATCGCCTCGTACATTGAAAAAACGCAACATGTACGCATCCACAAAAAAAGAAAAAAACCCCTGTTTCATCCGTTCCCGTTCTTTGAACGATGGTCATAACGACTAAATTAAGGAATACAAATATGACTCTTAAAGAAATACTCTATACTTTAGAAATTAGTGAATTAGAATGTGCAAAATATTTGGATACTAATCCAATAATGTTTCGTAAATGGCTTCATGAAGAGCAACCTATGCCTCATATACTGAAACAGAAAGTCGCTCAATGGGTTAGATTCCATCGTGAGGGGTTGAATTGGAAACCCGGGTGGGTAACCCAGCTTGGACCGTATAAAGATTACAATATCTTTGATAGCGTGGCATAAAAGTAAAAGGAAGGACAAAAATCCTTCCTTTTTTTATTTTATATACGATAGTCCGACAACGATTTTACCGTGTGTGATGATCTCCTTTTCTATGACATAAAATCTTTTAATATAGCGATCATCAGTGATTATTCCTGCTTTAACTAAAGAATCCTGAGTAGCTTTGAGGAGGTTATCGGCATCACGTAAACGTTTGTCTGGCGGGTAAATCTTATAGATGGCTTTAATAGGTCTCTTTTCAAGAAAGACCGTCTGTAACTTGACTTTTTGCCTAAGTAGTAGAGCTATTGATGTGTTGAAATAGGCGCGGCCCTCGTGAGATAAGATCTTGCGACCTCGGAACACTGAATACAAATGGTTGGTGCTAACAGGCCAAGGAAGTTCGTAATAAGTAAGTGCCATCTAAAAACTCAGTTTCCTCTTTAAAGAGAGTTTACCCCACTTAATAGTGCGTTTCAAGTCGACTTAAAGTTTGGGATAAACGCTCTAAACCCAGAGTGTTTCTGCTGTTTTTATGGAGACTCCATGTTTTGTAAAAAAATAAAAATTATTTATGTTTGATAAAAACAAGGAGGTGTGTGAGGGGGGGGGATGGCCATAACTTGCTCCTATCATTTGACTTCTACCTCGATTACCTTTGTTGTATCGCGCCCAAAGACATCGACAACCTTGACAGCAATCTTGTACTTTCCGGGTTTCGAGTATGTATAAGTATCACTCTCAAGATCAATCTTGCGATTTTTCTTAGTTCTATATGTCTGCCAATGGTTTTCAAAAACAAAGCCCCCTATTTCATAGGCATGCAGGCTTTTACAGTCAAAGTCTACGGCCCAATAATCAATCCAGTCGGTCCAATGGTTGGTTAATGTTTGTTGCTCAATATTACCTTGTCGGTCTTTTGTCAATTTGATGACTGATCCTTGATCAACAATAACTTTGTTACTCCCTGATCGCATAGATTGAGCAACATTCCTTAAATCTTCCTGACGATAAAAAACACCAAAATCTATCAATTGAAGAGAGACACTTTGTTTACTAACAATCGGTGTAGCTTCTACATATGCAACGTCATAAAATACAACTTGATCTTTCTCCACTGCGCGCTTATCAAAAACTTCTCGTGGGATATAGCGAAGTGCGAGATCAATGCCTTTTTTCTCAGCCTCATCGAGAACGAAACGAGGCAAACTCATTTCAAACTCAAATCCAAGCACATCTACCCGCTTAAATCCATAAGTATGGGCTGCTTTCAGAACGGCCTCAACTTCCTCTATAGTGATCGGAGCATCAATTGGTCCTATATAAACTCCAGCGCCAGATTTTGTGCCATGAAAAGGGAGCATTTGATGGAGTGGCTCTGATTTATAAGCTTTAAGGATTAGATTGTAGAATTCATTTTCTTTTAATTTAGCTTGCTTTGTACGTTCATCTTTAGGTAATGATCCATCAATGCCGACATAATACTCCCGATCATAATGACCAAGATTTAGAATATCAAAAGGGGTATAAGATTCTTCTTTTTTATTAAGTTCCTTCTGAAGCTGAATTATCCTTTTACGTGATGTATGAATGGCAAATCGAGACAAATCACATCCAACCCACTTTCGACCTAGTTTCTCTGCTACAACCATTGTTGTTCCTGATCCACAAAAGAAATCAGCAATAATATCACCTGGATTTGAAGAGGCTATCATAATACGTTCAAGTAGAGCTTCTGGTTTTTGAGTAGGATATTCTTTACGAATTGATCCGCTGATATCTGTCCAAATATCTTGGCACCTAACACCAGATGTATTCATGTATTTTTTTCTATTTGGTACTTTTCCTTGTTGTACAATGAGTGTTCCTTCTTCTATCCATTTTTGAGCTGTTTCAAGTGGCATACGATAACCATTATTTGGTTTTTTTTCACCATATCCAAGGTCATAAATGTACCCCCCACCTCCTGGATTATCTACTGGGACAAATCTAAATACACCTTTTTCATCCTCATTATTATAAAGTTTTGAACTTGATTCACTGTAGTCTTGGAATACATCGTTCCAAACATAATAATCTTTAGATTTTGAATAGAGAAATAATATATCATGTGATTTAATAAATTTACGGTTTTTAGAGGACGTATCTCCAACTGCACTTTTCCATATGACCTGATTAATAAAGTTATCGGCGCCAAAAATCTCATCTAAAATTATCCGGATGGAACCACTCAGCCTGTAGTCACAATGCATATAAATACAACCATCGTCTGCCATAAGATCATGTATTAATTTTAATCGTTCATAAATCATAACAAGGTAACTATCTACTCCTTTACCCCAAGTATCACGGTAGGCAATTTCCTCAACTATACTTGGTTCCTTGGTGAAAGTTTCGCCATCGCCAATCTCAATAGGCATTTTAAAATCTGCCCCCACGTCAAACGGAGGATCGATATAAACCAGTTTTATTCCTCCAGCATTTTCAATTTGTCTCCTCAATGAGCCAGATCGCAGGGATGATAATATAAGTTTGTTATCTCCCCATATAAGTTTATTAGTCCAATCACTTCCTAAAGTATGGGGAGCGGAATTGAGGCGTGGGGCATCAATGTGTTCGATTGTTTGAAACGGTAGTTCTGCTTTACATACTTCTAACGTTTTTCCCGGCCAAATAAGTTCTGACTTTAATTGATTTTTGAATAAACGGAAGCGATAGTTATCTGGAATAGGCTCTCTACGATCTAGACATTCTTTGATGAATTGCCGCTCTTCATCGTTTAAATCCAGCATTTTTGGTTCTCCTTTAAAATTCAATAATCTATAATAACAAAACGCTGGAGAGAATACATACATCCATATGAGAGAAATAATTTAATAAGGGATGAGCTTAAGAGCAATAACGCTGCTCCAATAAAGTATACGACTTTAGTTGTTTCGCTAATTTTTGGCACTCATGTTTTACGTATTCAATGTTTTTGTATGTCGTGTACCTTTTACCTCCTAATAATGCTCTCACGCACGGAGCCATTATTAATTCGGGGATTAAATCACGAGCATGATGGCACCCAAACCCAAGCGTATAACCATGTAAATCCTTATTAGCATATATTACTGTGCCATGCACATCAAACACCTGTTTGAAATGATGTAAACGTACATCTTTTTTCAATTGAACTGTTACGTATCCGCAAAGAGTGCCAAGATCTAATCTTCGTATAATCTTGCATAACAGGCCTGTCTCTTCATCCACCCATTCTAAATAATCCGGCTCATTATCCCACTCACCACGTGGCCACTTATCTTTATTTTTTTGATGCTGCATCAGTTATATCTTCTGTTTTTATAGCAATTTCTACGCAATTATCTGCACCCCACTCATTGAATGCTTTGATATCTTTAATAGAGATTAGAATCCCCGTTACACTACTAGCCAATAAAAACCATTCTATCCATGACCAGTTATATGCATATAACATTAATAAATAAGCCATAATACTTACGCTTAAGATAACTTTAGCAGAGAATTTACTGTAAAAAAAAGATGGGTATGTCTTACCGGGGACATAAAAAGCCAGTGGTCTTACCCCCGGGAGTTTAGTCATGACATAAAACTTTTCATTTAAACGTGACATAGTGTCCTCTTCATTAGTTACGATAGACGGCGACGGTAGCTGCACATTGTAATATTTCGCTTTATCTACCTCTTGCTGCATAACAATAAGTCTATATTCATAAGTCTTTTGAAATATTTGGATACAATTTACTGCGTTCCATGATTTAAATGCTTTAATATCTCTCCAACTGTTCCTACAAAATAAGAAACTCATGAAAATAGTGAGGATAGTCGCAAAAGGAGTAAGAGCCCAACCTGCGAACAAAGCAGCACCACCCGTAATAAGTGAACAAAAACCTCCCAAATAAGCACGGTATATTGTCTTAAACAAAGAAGGATACTCATACCCAACTATGAAATTTGCATAGGATCTGTCGGGCAAGACAATAGTCGGCGATGGGTTATGGGTGAGCCACAAATCTTCTTTCATTTATTCTTATTCAGGGCATAATCTTTGTGGTGAGAATTTTCAATTCTAGCTGTTCTCTTGATAAGAATGATATGTTTTTTGCCCTTCCTTCGATTAAGATAAAACACCCACGTTTATGTAAGTGTCCATCAATAGCGCCCATAGAACTTTCTAGGAAAGTTAACCAATCCTTCCACTCTTCAAGTAATATCGGTTCATCCAAATCCACATAGGATCTATGGATCCTATACACTCGATAATACGCATCAAACAAATCCTCAATCATTCCTGTAATATTGAGATCTTTTTCAACTGTAACTAAAGCAAGTGTAGTCATTTTCAGTTTTACCTTCCATCTTGGAGATTAATTAATTGAGTTCAATTCTGTTCTTATTTAAATCATTGACCAGTTCGTCTTGGATTGCTTGGAGGTAATGTATATCAATTTTCCCTCCATTTTGAACCCGAGTCGAGCAGCTAACTTTGAATAAGGACTCAAGATTAGTCGCATGATCAACTAATCGAATGATGACATCCTGAATATCTACCCGAGGCTCTACCGATAGAACAAAAGAATCCCATCGCATGAGTGGAACAAGAAAACCCAAACAGTCCGGTTCGAAGTATTTCTCCAACAACTCCTTCTTCTGTTTGTCTACACTTTTCCGTCGAGACTTAGGACGCGCGGGGTTGCATCGATAAGCAATGTCCGCGACTCGCATATAGTGGAGAGGATCGGCAATAACGTTTCTAATATCACTAGCATGCCACACGCAAAACTTTTTGCCCCAATGTAATGGCTCCGGTAGACAACCCTCGGAAACTAAATGCCACCATGTTTGGCGACAAACAGGAATAAATTGCAAAATATCCTTTACACGTATAAACCCTGTCTCAGGGAAACAAATCCTATTAACATCGGGTTCCTGTAGCCTATCGGGACGTGGCAATATAGGCAAATTATATTTATCAGGGTTCTCCAGTATATCCTTGATATATTCGGCTCGCCAGAATGCGACAGTCCGACTGCATTTGAGGGGGGCGTCCAATATGCCCATATCAGTCCATCGATAAAAAGATGCTTTTGAAATTCCTAAAAGCGTCCATATCGTTTTGGCACGTACAAATCCCGTATTAGGGAAAATAATTTGAGTCATTAAATTTTGATCTATAAGTTGATAATTTCAATGTGAGCTTATTATTGCATAAGGCCGATTCTAATGTCAACTAAAAGTAGATCTTATACCGCTTGCCTGTTAGTTTACCATAAGCAATAAGCCCTTCAGGGCGATCAAATACTACATACTGAGAAGCAGCCCAGCTTATTCCTTCTCTCCATAACGTCTCAATGGTGTAATGGAGATCTCTGAATGGGACAGAACATAAATGAGGCACAACACTAACACACGAAGGCTTATCCTTGACATCTCGAAAAAGGGAAAAGACATTATGTTTTAGCCCGTACCCTCTTTGTATACGATTTCCCCACCATTCCCCATGGTGATATCCCGGTGGCAATGTGCGCAATTCTTCTTCATGATCTTTGACCCATTGACCAAAACCAAAATGATCATCTGGCAATGTAATCCAATTATTCCGTGATCCTGCTTTAATAATTGACTTGTCTTCTGATACAAAAATAAGACAGTTAGTCCCGTCTATTTTTTCTGTAATCTCAAAAATCTCCTGTTCTAATCTGGGCATCTTAGGAAAAGATTGGAATGGGATATCATGCATTTTGACCTCTAAATTGTTGGTATGGAATCATGAATAATTTTGTAACCTGCCGATGGCTGATTGACGATATAGGGACCATTCTTAGAATATTCCCCTATTTTTCTACGTAAATTGTAAATATGAACGCGCATTAATGTAGTAGAAGTTCCCATTTTTCGTTCACTCATGCTGCGATAGAGAGTATCTAAGGGGACATTCTTTCCTGCATTGAGGGATAGTCGCTCTAATATCTCATACTCGGTAGGAGAGAGAATGATTTGATTGGCTCCCATAAATACCTCCTTAGAGCGCAAATCTAGTCGCAAATTACCTATTTGGACTGTAGAGCTCACAAGAGATAAGGGGCGACGCACTAAAGTACGAGTCTTGGCATATAGGACAGTTAAATCTATAGGAACCGGAGCATAGTCATCAGCACCGGAATCTAACGCATCAACAATAAAATCAGAACTTTCGAGTTCGCCTACAAGCAGGATTGGGATAGTATTTTTTTTATGCCGTAATTCTCGAATAACGGGCAATAGCTTTTTACGCTTAATACCTGCGTACATAATGATTAAATCAAAATCATATCCCAGTAGAAAAACATCAAACGTGTCTTTATCGAAAGCGGTAGAGAGGTCAAATTGACGTGAAATTAATTTAGAGAACACAGAAGCGGCTGGGGCATCAGCCGAATAAAGCAATACACGCATTCGTTAATTCTCCTCTCTCTTTAGTTTATCACATACCACTTTCAATAAAAACGAGAAAACGCCCACAATAATCACTCCACTAAAACAAGTAAATTTGTAATATGCCCATTAAATGTTTTTATAATGGCTTCCGAATTATTCCATAAAATTTGTCTCTGAGGTTCATTCTTAACAGAAATCTTCAAGGTTTTATCGTCAACGGCAAGCTTTGCATGACGGATATGGAGCATATAAAAATCACCGAACTTTTCGGACAAACGACGACGCGCATGCTCAGCAATAGTGTTATTAGGCGATAATAGTCCGCTTGGCGCCCCATGCGAGCTTGGTGATGATGATTTAGTGGAATGTGTCGCCCCGATGGCTAATAGCACCTCTGCGGGCTTTAAAATGTTTTTTATACGATCGAAGTATTCCCGTTGGATAAAATCTCGTTTAAAAGCATTGGATACGGTAATAGTTACACGAGCGTTCTGCACAGCAATACCAGCGTTTTGGAACCAAGATACGTAGGTAGCTTGCCCAAATCCCTGAAGAAGCTGGTCCCGAACTTTCCCTTCGGGCGTTGCTGTCGAGAATGAGGCAAGAGGAATCTGATCGGCTATTGATGCCTTGGACATAAAAATCTCCTTTGGATGTGATGTTGTTGAAATAGATGGGGCGAGAGCTGGGAATATATTCCCTATCAGCTCTCCTACTTTAGTCATTACCCCTTTGGCGGTTGGAGGCGGTTCAATTGGTTTTGGTTGAGGCGAATTCAATAGGCGATAACGAGGCTTTGCGATTGTACGCTTATGGCGATTTTGCTCTTCTAGCCAAATATTTAGGTTTGCTTTGTAACGACTGAGCCATCGACGCCATTGTTCTAGCCAGTTGCGAGACTTGCGATCGGGATGTGCTGCATAATAATCAGCCATACGTTGGCGTGCCCGATGAATAAGTGCTGAGGATAAACCCATTTCTTCACCTATTTGCATCCATTCATCATCGGACATGGCATCCGTCGGGAATGGAATAAGGGGGGAGAAAGTAGATGAGTTATCCACAGGTTTTGAATTCCCCAACAAAGTATTATTATTTATATTATTATTTAATACTCTTAAATGAGTAGTGCCATTTTGGCACGATTGGCTAGGAAATCCGTCAGTTTTCCACAAGTTATCCACAGGGTGTTTTGGAGTGGCACTAGTGGGTGGAGGAGCCTCGAATGGATCATCGGAAGGAGATGGCACTACTGACTCAGCAAACTTATTTGTTTGACGTAAATAGTCATAAATATCCTCCCAAATCTTCTCCCAATGGATTTTATAACGAGGCAGGTTATGTGAGGTTCTTTCATCGGTAGATATCCAGCCCTTCTCTCTGAGGACTTTGGTGGCTCTGAAGAAAGTACGCCGACTAGTGCGGCCAAGTTCATATAGCTTATGGGAAGGATGAAAGAAATCATTGCCGTAATACTTAGATGTCTGAATAATGACACGCATAATCCTGCTAAGAGCTGCGGTTCCTAAAATATTGTGCATAACATCAACAGCAAATTGACCGTTAGAATTTATCCATTCAACGGCGTCGGCCACTGTTTTTTTATGTTGATTAGTTGTGTTACTTAACGTTATATTAAACATCGTAAACTACTCCTTTCCTTTTGAGCTATTAATATCCTTTTAAGGTGAGCTACTAATCTTGAGATATTAAATCTTTTATTAAATCTTTGTGGTTTTATAATGAATATCGTTCTGGTTGTGGGTTTATTAGTTGGGCAGTATTTTACATCGTTAGATATTAACTTCATATAGTAAGCGTCGAAACCTTTCTTTATTTCTTTGAAGTTAATAAACATCGTCGGCCATTTTCCTTTTGTATGGTTGATTTAAAGTATAAGTTACTTAAAGATCGTAAGTTACGAAAATTAGCTTACGGTCTTTTTGTTTAAAATTCAATTATAATGTCTTGTGCATTTCCTGCTATTTGCAGATGTGCTCAAATTTTGTGCATATACGTGTTTATATTTATAAAACAATGGTATATATCTATAATCCACACCTCACGCACAGACTTATCCACAGGTTTTGTGGATAACTTTTTACAATATCTACCTTTTGCTTGCTTAATATTTTTGTTGCTTGCGAAACTTCTTTTTGATAAATATTGATCATTGATCCATTGTAATTCCTTGGTTCGATTGCTTGAGACAGGCGGCCATCTTCTTCCGTTCCGTTAAATTAACTTATCAGGGGATGGCTTCCTTATCGTATTTTCCATGACTAAATTAAATCTTATCAATAAAATCTTTCCCGAAAAACTTCCTTGCTATACTTCTGATAATCAGATTATTGAGCTATTGATTCGTCGGCATAATCTTACCCTCGCCATGAAATCACGCGGGTATGCCCTTGTAGATAGGATAGGTAAGGTATGGGTTCAGACGACGGAGGGGGAATATGGGGACGCTTGGATAAAGGCCACCTCCATGCTTCTTCGGAAGCTCAGGCGCAAAAACAACCTAGACTATATTATTTGTAAAAAGATTTACTAATTTGTTGACATTGATCTCATACAGGGATAACATAAGGACATTATTTAATAAAGAACGGAGCTCGTAAGATGTATGAGCAAGCACGAAAACAAACGAACACAATTACGCGTGATTCCCTCAGTATCTCGCTGGATCATATCATTGAAGAAACGGAAAAGAACATTGATCAATTGAATTCTACGCTGGTCTTTGATGATAATGCCGAAGTTGTGCCGATTCCAATGATTGATCAGGATAATAATAACATTGAAGAGCTTGTTGTTTTTTACCGACGGATTCGTCAGTTATCAAAAATCCTAGAAACCAAAGAAGCGTTAATTGAAGACAAAATAAAGTCCGTCATGGGGGACAAGGAAGTAATAACCGATCATCTGGGCTTAGAATTGGTCACATGGAAACATGTAAAATCTAACCGTCTTGACAGTTCATTATTGAAAGGTAATTACCCCGGTATATATGAAGAATGTGTCAAAGAACTCATTAGCCGTCGGTTCGTTATAAAATAAGGAATTACAAGATGATTATGTCAGATAAAATAGGTGAGCTCGCTAAGGCTCTCACCCAGATCCAAGCGGAAGTTACCAATACTAAAAAGGATGCTAAAGGGTATGGGTATAAGTATACAGAACTATCAGGTGTCTTAGATGAGGTTCGCCCATTATGTGCAAAATACGGGGTAGCCATTACCCAATTGTGCACCAGTGAGGATCTAAATTCGTCATCAGTGGCAGTTACCACTATGCTTCTTCATAGTAGCGGGGAATATATCGGAGATACCTTAAGCCTTCCTGTGACGTTGGCAAAAGGGCTTAGTCATGCCCAATGTGTAGGAATGGTTATTACATATGCTCGACGATATGCTTTGGCAGCTATTCTGGGAATTACCCAAACCGACGATGACGGTAGCCCGAAAGAGACAGCTGACCAAGATGTCTTTATCTCGCTAGCGCAGATGGATTACATTAAACATTTGATTGGTCCCGATAAAGAACGTATGGAAAAAGTATTGGGCTACCTAAAAGTGGATGATTTATCGAAGATAAAGTCGCATGAATATACGACTACCGTCAATCTTATTAATCGCGCGAATCAATCTAAATCCTAACGACAGAATAGACAGACAATAATAAGTCTGTCATTCTACTTGTATATATAAAATGATATGGGTGTTTTAATGAATTTTATCTTAAAACTTTTATTTGGCCGCAAACGCAGGAAGCCAACGTTTATTATTCGTCAGATCAATCTTAATAAGAAGAATTATATCAGTCGTCTTTAATATCATTGGGATTAACAACCTCAACGATTGGGATCATCATCTTGGATGCAAGCTGTTTTATAATTTCGTCCACCCAAGGCGGTGAAAAATACATAATAACTGAAAAAACGACCGCCATGACTCCAACCAGTATGATCTTTATAAGAGCATCTTTTAAACTATCCCACATCGATACCTCCTCTATGTAAGAAATGGCGGATCCTCATTTGTGAGCATCATCTTAGCTAAAGTGCGAGCTCTATGACCTACCTGCGTAGCCCACTTGCTGTCTAACATTTCATCATGAGCTTTCGACCAGTCTTTAGCTGCCATCGCTGCCAATGCTTTCTTGAACTGTAACAATCGCGGTGTCCCTAGGTTGAAATCCAGTTCAACTAAAACACGCTGACGCACATCGCTCAAATTGGAAAAGAACGGGAAGTTGACCATTGATTTTACGCAATCCTCGATATCCGTCAATAAAAGTTGCTCAGCTTGCTTACGTGTAATTCCTCTAGAAAATAATACACGCTCCGAGTCTTTAACCAGATGTCCAATACCAATAGTATCCTTACCCGCAGGACACTTATACATCGTCAACATAACGCCTTCGTGGCGAATCAAACTCTTAACTAATTTTTCATAGTCCATTTTTTTCTCCTCTTTATTCTATAGTAATCTATCTTATCATATTTTAAAATACCCGTATTAAGTGTTGACATTGGTATCAGTATGGCTATATATTATATATAGGATGTATGAACTTGGAGAGAGAATATGAACCTAACATGGACAGAAGACGGCACACCGGGAGCGATTTTCTATGACGAAATGGAACTAGCTCTTGATGATAGCGATTGGCGGGTAGACATTTGCGAAGCTTTTTGCACTCGTTTTAATGACGATTTACCGTTTATGACATTCATCAGTGCTCAGCTCAATGAAGAATTTGAAGAGGTAGAGCCTTATACCGAATATACATCATGGGGAACGCGTGTCCCAATGGGTTATCTGGCAGAATTTAAGGTCAATGACGGCGGTGTACGCTATGGTGAATTGGTTGTCACCTATTACCACCTAAGAGACGGAGTGCGGGCTCTAAGAAAGGTATATTGTATCATAGACTTCAATGATACATCTGATTCCAACATTGTGAATTTAGTTAGAAAAGAAGAAATTATAAAAAGGGATATTGCATAATATCCCTCTATAGTCTTTAGACACTCTGCGTAATTTTATTTTTACGAGGCTTTCGTTTCTCTACTACGACTTTGACT
>ERZ761596.23-NODE-23-length-46102-cov-11.049667_pt1 | contig 46102 bp, 52 predicted proteins | sample MGYA00512166_ERZ761596 | MGnify/ENA primary metagenome ERZ761596 (study PRJEB28899, sample SAMN03785556) | bioreactor sludge metagenome | biome: EBPR Sludge; feature: EBPR Bioreactor; material: 0.22µm filtered reactor supernatant | place: Saint Lucia: Queensland...
GATGATATGGACGCGAGAATACAGTGGCAATCTACCGCATTAATGAATGTCCGTCGTGAACTGGAAGTGTGGGTTCGCGGTGGTAACATGTTATACAATCAGGTTATCGATGCGCGTCTTACCCCCGTGTGGCACCCACCTGCACGAGAGCGGTACTCTCTGTCCTCTTCTCAGTTGCGCCAGATCATTGCCGAAGCGTTCACAATGGAAGAGCAAGCAGATCTGGCGTTCGACCTAGGTATTCGCGAGGAGTCGCTCACTGGTCAAACGCTGGGATCGCGTGCTCGTGCGCTGGTCAGCCATGCCGAGCGTAACGGTATCTATCAGGAACTCGAGAGGCGGGTGGTTGAGCTTCGACCTCACCATCCACTTCTGACCACTGACGAAAAGGTAGAGGGGTAGCTATAACTTTTGACATGTCACGAGAATAGTATATACTCGAAACTGTATCTCATTTCGTTCACCTTCTTTACCCCCTGCGCCCCGGCCTGTACAACCGGGGCGCTCCCCTTTCTTGACATCGCTATCCCATAGAGTATAATTTGAATTATCCATTAGATGAGTATCTCCTAAGCCCAGGAAAGACCGCAAGCGCAATTGCGGTCTTTCTGCTTGACAGCCCGTAGTACTATTGGTATAGTATCTATGTCACCTTGTTTTAGTCATTGGATTCACAAAACAAAAAGACTCATTGCTGCACGTAACCGATATAGCAATGAGTCTTTTTGTTTTGTCATTTGATGCGTGCCGAGTATAATTATTTTCATGGGTATTATTAAGCTGAAAATGTCCAAGCGACAGCACACAAATCTCAAGATCTACGCAGCACAAAACAACAAAACGCTCGGCAGTATTATTCGCGAGGCCATCGAATCTTCACTGCCATACGAAGAGATAGACTCGGAAGAGTATGTTTACACAACTGCGTCACTAGATGATGTTCACATAGAAAGATTGAGGGCGGTCGCGTCTATATTGCGCAGTGATATTAGCGGCGCTCTTTGTTTTATTCTGGATGGAAATGAGATATGGAGAAACGATGAGTAAAATAGTTATACTGGGTGGGGCGGGAATGTTAGGTTTGGCTCTGGCCAAGAGGCTATCTCAGGGAGATACAGAGATAGTTATTATTGACGACTACTCGCGACCTGTTGAGTTTGAGAAAAGATTTGAAGAGGCGCAAAAGTACAGCAGCGCCGAGCCGTTTGAAATAAGGGACGATGAATTTAGAGTCGAGTCGCTTATGGAAAAGATTAATGGTGCCGATGTGGTTATCAATGCCGCCGCCGATGTGGGCGGTGTTTTTTATAATAGAGACAGCGGCCCATTGATCTTCTCGCGTAATGCGCGATTACAAAGTGTTCCCGTGTATGCCACCATGTTTTCTGGCATCAAGACATTTGTTCAGATATCTTCCGTGTGTGTGTATTCGCCCAGCGTCGGCACTCCGGGAAGGCCGATAGATAACGGAATGTGGCACAGAGAGACAGATCCGCTGGGTGAATTATCTGCCGACAATGGGCCTTATGCACTAGCGAAGCGTGCTGGCGAAGCGCTCGCATTATCATCGAATATTGAAAACGTTTTTGTAGTTCGACCAACTAATATGTACGGCCCGTGGGATCACTACGATGCCAAAGCCCATGTCATACCGGCGCTTATCAAGAAGGCGTTGCTATATGACGAGATCGATGTGTATAGCGATCCACGCGTTGAGCGTGACTTTTTATATGTTGGGCAGGCAGCAGACTGGATAGCGCGTCTTATAGACCTCGATCCGCAAAAAACCAATCGGCAAGTATTTAATCTCCCCGCATCTAATGGTGGTCGCAGAACCATAGGAGATCTTGTTAACTCCATTGTTTTGCATGCCGAGGTAACATCAAAGCCAGTATTTCATCATTACGATGGTGCCGTCACAGAAACACATCGTAGGATTGATGGCACCAAGATGGGGAGGGTAATAGTATCTGACGGACTTCCACTCTACAACGGTCTTGACTGGAATGAGATGATAGCCAATACAATTGCCGATGCACGACGGGAGTTTGAATGCGCATGAGACGAGTGCCGCTGGTTATAATGACATCGCCGGTAACTGAGTGGGTCCTGCCTGGGTTCCAAATTCAACTCGGGCAGTATGGGCACACTGAGGATCAAGATGTGTACTCATGGGTAAGACCGCTTGTGTATGGCTACGACGAGACGAATGTAAATCTTCTTGACGATTATGCACGAGATGAATTTACATCGATAGGAAAATTCTCTGATTATCCACAGAACAAATGGTCCGACAGCTTTATCCGTGTGCTACACGATCTACTCGACAACAAGGGCATCTCTGCATTCTGGTTCATGCTGGATGACTACTGGATAACACGAGGTGTCGATGTAGATGGGATCAAAAAGCTGTACAACTTTCATCGAGAAAATCACACCAGTGTGATAAAGATTGACCTGACGTTTGACAGGCTTTACTCTAATCCCGGTGGGTTTGATTTCTATGCTAATAATGAAATGAGTGTGGGGCACCTCGATCTTATTAAGTCGCTACCATCGTCACACTATCACATGTCCCTGTGGGGCGGGTTATTTTCCGCTGCGCCACTGCTGGAACTGGTGCGCCCCGGCTGGACTGCGCAGGAAGTGGAACTTCTCGGCACACCTCTGTTGAGCAAGATGCCCTACACTGTTTATGGTACACGACAGGCCCCACTTATGCACACTAACATATGTCATGGCGGTAGGTTCTTCGAGTTCCCCGGAGCAAAACTCAAGGAAAGCGACATGGATTTCTTGCGCTCCGTAAAGGTTACAAATGGCCGATAACTTTGTCTTTGACTTGGAAGAGTACGACACATTAGTTGGGCGATTCAGAGTCTCTCGGGCCAAGGGGTGGTTCAAGTACGCCGAACTGTGTAACGCCACCCTCGGCGCAATAGGCGAGGCAATTGAGTGTTACGACTCAATATCGTCGTGGGGTAGCAGTGATAATGATTTTGATATTGAAAGCGAACTAGGCGATGTGATGTTTTATCTGACATGGATAGTAAGCGTTGCACCACTTTCGTTTGGCGTGCCGATACAGCGGACACACTACGCGAGTGACATCAGGGATATAGATAGGTACTTCTATTTGCAAGCCAAGGCAATCGCGTTAATACAGAAGATCGGCGGAATAGTAGAGTCTGTCAAAAAGACTGTCTTCCCTACATCGTTTAAGACTGTCGTGCCCGACATCGAGAATCACATGAGTGATGCCATATCGATTGTTTTTGATATATGCTCACTGCTCAATGTATCAATGATGGATATCCTGATGATGAACTACAATAAACTTTCACAGAGGTATGACTCATGATAGGCGTTGGCGATTACAAAACAACATCGGGTATCGCAAGGAACGTTGAGTCTGTCCTTGAAACAGGAGTTGTTTCTTACGGCAGACAAACAAGGGAAGCTGAGGAGAAGTGGGCGGCGCTGCATGGCGTTAAGCATGCCATCGCCGTGAGCAGCGGTACCGCCGCGTTGCACGTTGCGGTGCTGGCATTAGCGGAGCGCGATGGGTGGGTGAAGGGAATGTCGGAAGTTATCGTTCCCGCCACCACGTTTGTCGCTACGTACAATGTTATTGTGCAGGCCGGGTACATTCCCCGCCTTGTTGATGTGATGAGTCAGACGGCGCTTATTAATCCGCTGGCAATCCTTAATGTGATTAACATTCGTACTGCTGCCGTTATCCCCGTCCATCTCTTCGGCCAGTCGGCCAACATGCGACGCATCATGAGAATTACGAAAGAGATGGGCATATCGGTTATTGAGGACAGTGCCGAAGCGGTACTTGCAAAACACGATGGCCAGTTCGTCGGCAGCTTTGGAGACTTTGGGTGCTTCTCTACGTATGTAGCTCACCACGTTCCTGCTGGTATGGGCGGGTTCATTACCACTAATGACGATGAACTTAATACCATAGCAAGATCTGTCGTCAATCATGGACGCGACACATCATACTACGATCCCACTGTACGCGACGAAACCTCGCTGGAAGTTTTGTTTTCGTTCGAGCGCTCAGGACTGAACTATCGCTCGGGTGAAATCATCAGCGCTGTTATTAACGGACTTCTCGACGATGTGGAGTACGCCGTGCAGCGCCGCCGCGAAATTGCCGCCATGTATCACGAGCTTCTTGCCGATCTGGAACTGTACGGTCTGGAAAGAAGCCTTGAGTTGCCGGGGAATTACCACTCGTGGATGATGTTCCCCGTCCTGTGCAAGTGGTGCGCCACGAGGCAGGAGAAGTTCGGCTTCATGGCCTACCTGTACAAGAACGGTGTTGATACTCGCGAGTGCCTGCCACTTGTGAATCAGCCCTACCTTGTTCGTGACGGTATCAACGAGAGTAACTACCCCGTTGCCGAGCGGTGGAATCGCTGCGGGTTCTACCTTCCGTGCCACCAGTACATGAGCGACGACGATGTTGAATATGTCGCCTTGATGGTGCGAAACTACATTCTGGATAAGTTCATATGAAAGTTTTGATGCGACCGGGACTGGACAACCGCTTCGGTGTTGGCGGCGTTGGAACAGTCATCGACAAGCTGTATCAACATTTGCCCAAGCTGGGCGTTACTATGGTTGAACCTGGGGCACCGTATGATGTCGAGGTGGTGCATGCTGGTAGCGTGTCATTTACCGCTCCGCGTGGCGCAAACGTCGCCATGTTGCATGGTATGTACTGGACGGCAGAAATGCAGATGGGTTCCACCTATCACAACACCAACACGCGCATCATCCACTCAATACGCAACTCCCGCGCCGTTACGGTGCCATCGGCGTGGGTTGCCGCCACTATTCAGCGCGACTTTAATATAAATCCCTTTATCGTGCCGCACGGCGTGGATGTAGAGGAGTGGGACGGCGGGGCTAACGAGGGTTATATCCTGTGGGCGAAGAATACCGACCAGCATGTTTGCACTCCGCAACATGTACAAGAAATGGCCAAACGTCTGCCGCAATACCAATTCATGTCCACCTTCGGCGAGCCTGCCGATAATATGCGCGTCAACGGCGGGGCGTTCAGCCGTGAAGACATGCGCCGCGCTATGCTAGGGTGCAGTGTATGGTTACACACCACGCCCGAGACGTGGGGTATAGCCACGATTGAGGCAATGGCGGCTGGTAAGCCTGTGGTGGCGTTCGATCAGGGCTATGTAGACTACATCCGTCATGGTGAGAATGGGTTCCTCGCGCCGCTTGAGGACTACGACGCTATGGCCTATGGCATAAACTGGGTAATGAATAACTACGATGTACTCAGTCGCAACGCTCGCCTTACCGCCGAACAGTACACATGGGAGAAGGCTTGCGAAGCGCTTATAGAAGCAATGGAACATGCCGAGAGGATGACAAAGGAGCGCGGCGTTACCTTTGTAATTCCTGCGCGAAACAAGGCGAAGACGCTTGGCGGCGCGGTAGAGAGCGCATTGAATCAGGATACATCGGAACCTATACAGGTAATCATTGTCGATGACGCCTCTACTGACAATACTCGCGAAGTGGGTGAGAACTACGCCAAGAAAGAGAACGTGCGTTACATACGCAATGACGACAGGTGGGGCGTAGCCAATGCGCGAAACATCGGTGTAGCTGCCGCCACTGGTGATTTTATAGTCACGCTCGATGCTGACGACGAAGTAGCGCCCAGCTTCGTGTCAACGTGTATCCGTAGGTTGCGGCACGATCCTACACTTGGCGTTGTATACACAGGACTAGGAACGGTACGCGAAGATGGCGCGGTAGTAAAGTCGAAGTGGCCTGTACCGTTTGATTTTCAAAAACAACTCAATGGATCTAATTGTGTCCCCACCTGTGCCATGTTTCGCAAGGAGATGTGGCGGCGCGTAGGCGGGTGGCGTTCTCGGTATAATCGTTACCACTTCCTTGGGTTTGGCAGCGAAGACGCGGCGTTCTGGCTGCACGGCGCAGTGCTTGGTTGGGGTATCGATCAGGTAACGGAAGATCCGCTCTTCCTGTACCGCACTGGCGGCGGCACAAGCAAGAATTACAACGAGCTACCGTGGAACACATTCAATCGCTGGGATAAGTATCTCCCCGCCCCTGCCCCGCGCAAGGCGCATGACGATCCATTGATTCGTATCTACGAACCGGCTCGCGTTGCCGTAGTAATACCTGTTGGCCCCGGTCACGAGGTCCTCGTGCAGGACGCTATTGATTCCGTTGTGGCGCAGTCATACTATCGCACAGAGATTATCGTTGTGTGGGATACACCACAACAAATACCAAAGTGGTACAAGAGTGGCTATCCTTTCGTGAAATGGATACGGCGCGATGTGCTGTCTGAACCGCTGGGTGCCGGTGCCGCACGCAACAGGGGTGCACGTGCCGCATCTCGTTACGCATCGTTCTATATCTTCCTAGACGCCGATGACATGCTCTACCCCGAGTACATCAGAGAGACGGTCCGTGCGTGGAACTCGTCGGGCAAGATACCTTATACTGATTACATCGGCACCCAGATTCTTGACGAGAACACATCGCCAGATAGCGTTGTCGGCAAGATTCATTTTGATGACCTATCGCGAATGGTATATGTGCGTGCCGTACTAAATGACTTCGACGCAGAGAGGGCGGTAACTCAACCGACCGACCCGCCCTATGTTTGGTGCCCGGTCACTTCCCTTATCCCCAAGCTGTGGTATGATGAGATTGGCGGTTTCAATGAGGATCTCGAAACGTGGGAAGACTGGGACTTTCATATCAGACTCGCCAAGGCAGGGCATGAGTACAGGAGAATTCCCGAACCCCTGCTTCACTATCGTCTGTGGGCCGGAAAGAGGCGTGAATTCGGTCGACAAAAATTTAGCGACCTGTCCCTGTTCGACAGGGTTGGTCGATAGGAGAAACTATTATGTGTTGTGGATCTGGAACAAGGGCTGCGCGTGGCCCGGTAGTAGATAATATTCAATATGTTGAAGCGGTATACTCTCCACCTAACGGTAAGAAGGGCGAGGTTTCGCTGTACTCATCGACAAGGATTGACCCGACCACAAAGCGTCGCCTGTTGATATCACCCGCCGCTACCGCTGGTGATATTGTATACCCACCGGTTAGCGATGTTCTACAAAACCCCAGCCTATACAGATCGACGTGTGGCGACGAATTTATTCGTAAGGGGAATATGGTCATTGATCCTTGCGCGGACAAAGCCGTACCACCGCTTCCGCCACGACCGCACGTTACCACGGAAGAGTCAACGGAATCGATGATAGCCAAATATGGCGTGCCGCCTATCGCGCTGTCATGGGCAGACGTCGAAGGACAGCTAGAGGAAACGTTCGGGCCAATGGCTGCGAAGGCAATCCGTGATAAATATGGGCACATTTCAGTAGGTGACATCTTCCGCAAGACCGACGCCCAGCTTGAGGGCGAATTGGGCAAGCGCATCAGTAAGATTATCATCAAGAGACGGCCCAATGATTAAGGCTATATTCTCGGCCATCGTTGCGGCTTGTGCTGTAGATTTGATCCACACCACATCCGGCCCCGGTCATATCTTTGACAGGATGTTTATCAATGTTGACTCAAGGCGCAGCGCCAATGGCATGTGGAGTTTCGTCGCCGATGTCGTGCAGTGCCCACGATGTCTATCTGTGTATGTTGGTACTGCCGTATACGCGCTATCGCATATAAAGATTCTGTACTATCCATTCTCTGTCGCCATGCTGTCGTCCAAGCTAGTACAGTACATATGGACGGAACCAGAACGCGGAGATGAATAGTTGACTGAGGGGTTGCCAGCCATATAATCATAGAAAGAATTCGTCTTACAGGCGCATTGAAAAATGCGCCTTTTTGTTTTGGAGCACCCTATGAAAAAGCAGGACAAAATCGAACGTAGATTGGCAAGGCTTGAAACCCTGCTTGCCACAGGGGATGGTGGTGTGAATGTGGTATTTGTCGACAATTCCAATTCGACACGTTACAACCCAAATATGATTGTGATAGACAGTGTGCCCAGGGTCCTCGTCAATAAAAATAGTGCGCCGCCCTCAGAGCCAGAGTAATACATGACCAATTTTTACATAGACGCCGCCGCCAGTCCGGGCGGAAATGGATCAATAGGTTCGCCGTGGAAAACGTTCGCGCAATCAACGGCGTCGGGTAGCGGCGTCGGTAATGGCGACATTGTTCGCGTCAAGGCCGGAACCTATAGCGAGTTTGTTAAGTTAAACAAAGCTGGCGCTTCGTGGATAGCCGACAATCCGGCAGCGCGACCAGTCATTGATGGTGGATATAATGCGTCCGGTATCATAGGCTCGTCGGTCAATATCAACATGCGAGTGCCGCACCCGACTGAGACAAAGCCGCTCCTTGATATTGCTGCCGACAATATCACAGTCGATGGAATCATAGTACAAAATGCACCCAACAACGGCGTCACTGTTACTGCGCACAATGCCACTCTAAAGAACTTCGTTATATTCTTCTGTTACCTTAACGGGTTCCTGTGTAACGCCACGAAGAACCCGGCTATGTTTAATGGCCTTACGGTTAAGAATGGCAAGATATTTGTTACATCCTTGCGGTACTTTGATGAGGGTGCAGTCAAGCCGAATGGATCTCCATGCGGGTATCGGTGTCAGGGCGGCGCTGGCATGCTTATTGGTAGTACTAATGGCCCCGTTCTTGTAGAAGATGTCGAGATTGCGTATAACTTTGGCGAAGGTTTGGATATCGACAAGGACCTGATCGGCACCGTTGCCAACCCAGTCGTGTTTAATCGCGTCAAAATGCACGACGCGAATCATACTACTACATATTTTAATCAGGCGCGGGGGATAATTCTCAAGAACTCCGTTTCATATTGGACAACGCAGGGCGCAACAATACACTCCGGAACAAACGGCGAGTACAACACCAATCTCCGTATCAAGGACGAATCCGAAGTATTCAACGCGACGAGAGACATACAAATATACAACTGCCTGTTTATCAACGGTGGCAACGGAATGATATGGGGCGGCAACCCAAGCACCACGCCAGATCTAAGGGATGGCGCTCGCGGTACGTCAACAACTAACTTCTACCTTGGCCACAACACATTTGTTACCGGGCCGAATACAAACATGAGCCTGATTCACGTTGGCGCGTCTGCTGCTCATTACCAAGATGGTCTTGCGGAAAGTAATATATTTCACGCCGTTAATTCTCCCAATTACACTGGCAACATTTCCAAGGAATCGTCTGGTTGTCGCGTTGTATTCAGGAATAATAACTGGTCGAAGGCGCACAACGGGTTAGCTGGAACGAATGATATTATCGGTAATCCGCTTCTCCTTAACCCAGGCAAACTTCTTGTAACATCTAATTATTTCACAAAGGCTACTACAAGCTACGCACTGTGGAATACCACAGACAACTTCGATCCGAACGATTATAAGTTGACAAGCGGATCGCCCGGGAAAGGCAATGGCGCTGCTGGCACCGCTCCAGCCGGTACCGTTAATCCAATACCGACTGCGCCGAGACAGTATGACCGCGTTGGTTTTGCTCGGGAGGGCGTTCCTGATATGGGTGCGTGGGAATACGGAAGTACCGATGACGGCGGTGAGGAACCGCCCCCACCACCTACCGGAACCGTGACGGCCAACTTCACATTTGCCCCGGCTGGAGGTCCTGCCGGAACGAGCATCGCCTTTACAGATACATCAATTCAGACCGGCGCGGCAGTTATCAATAAGCGAACGTGGCGCTTCGGTGACGGCAACGAATCAACGGCCACGAACCCAACGCATATATATAACACCCCGGGCGACTGGGTTCCAACCCTAACCGTAGAAGACACCAACATGCCGGGTATATCTTCGGTAAAGACTGGCGCAACAATAAGCATTACTGCTCCGCCAGTTGGTGGCGGCAACTCGGTACTTATTGGTTCTAATCGCGCCGCGCTTCGTTCGTCAAGTGGGCGGCAGACAATAACGGTAACGGAGCTTGGTACGCTTGAGCCAAAGGCGGCGATAATTCATATTGTCAGGGCGGGGATAGATAACGCTCCCGATGCTGGCGAGTATATTAGTGTTGGTTGGTGCACCAAGCAAATATCGGAAGGCAGTATCATGGGGCAGGTTTCGATCTCGACCGTGATCAAGGAAGCGCTACCAACCAGCGCGGATACATTCAGTTCTGCCAATAGTGTTGCAACATTACTCGACGAGAACGGTGTTGTAATCGGCAACGTGAAATTCTTTGAGTGGGTGCAGGGCGGCATAGTCCTTGACGTTACTAACGCAACGGGCGTAACAAACTTTACCATTACTGTTACATTGCTAGGCGGCGCTCATTATAAAGCCGAGATACGATCCATTCTTCTTGGTGAAGTATCACCACCCACGTACTCTGTGCCCAGCACCTTCGCCGCTGCGACGGCAAGGTTTATGGGCACATTGGCCACTGTTGGCAATGCCGTCGATAGCTCCGATGTGTCATTTGGGTACGCAAAGCGCGGCGGTAATTCATACAGCGTTGGTCGATGGTACGACAGCGATTCTTCGCGTCCATATTATGCGATGGCCCTGTCGTCCGGTGAGGTGCTTGAAAGAAAATTCGGTGCTGTATATGCGCATGCTTCTATAAATACATGGACGGAATCCTCTCTCAACCTCGCCGTTTTTGGGCAGGGGATTTTTAATAATATATTTGTAATGTTTGAGTCATACGGGAATGCCTATTCAGACGTAAGTCTGATTGGTGCACAAACCGTCACGCAAACATTGGGATGGCAACCGCAGTACGTAGAACACATCCTGTCGAGAAAGAACGGGGCAACAACCGCATCCAATTCTCGCGCAGGTGCAATCGGGTTCCATGTCAAGACGGAAGATGCCGAGTTTAGCAATATAGTGAGTGGCGATTACAATGTTCCCGTCGCTGATAACTTGTCACTATCTGACGTTGGGGCTTCTATTGCTAAAAGTAACGGGAATTTATTGGCCAATGGTACAACGGCCATAACGTCTACGGGGTATGTGTTTACATGGGAGTCCGGCCCTCTTGATGACTATCAACTTCCCAGGATAGTTGTTGGTATTGGTGAGAATGTCGGCGGCGGTACTGTAACGGCTGATTTTTCAGCCACGCCGCGCAGTGGTTTTGCGCCGCTTTCGGTGCAATTTAAAAATCTATCATCTACATCCGCCGTTAGCTTCGAGTGGGACTTTGGCGACGGCACGCCCATCGTTACCGAGAAGGAGCCGGAACATACCTATCAGGCTGGTTCATATTCTGTCACGCTGGCGGTATCCGATGGTGTCAATGAGGATGTTACTACTAAGGTACGCTACATCAATGTCGAAGAGCCGTTTGAGCAGGACGCATCTGTTGTTATCGTTGGTCCATATCTGTACAGAATGGTTGCGGGCCTGTCCTTTCCAATTACGCATTACAGTCCCGGAGACGCAAAAGCTGGCATCGTTGAGTTACCGGCTGGTAATGTTCTGAATCCTGCCTACCTGATCGAGAACGATGGCGAGCCTGACGTTTTGTTTGGCTACGCCGCCGCATGGGTGGATCTAAACACGGGCAATATCAAGTTGAAACGTGCTAATGGTCAGGTGGGTACAGTAACAGTATCTTACGAGGCGTTAGTCACAACTGAATATACAATAGCTGTGGCGCAGGGTGATCATGACGGCTCGCAGGCCGGAACAGTCGTTGATGTTACGTCGACAAATATTAATGTCAACGCTACAACACAGTATGGCATAGTCCTATTCGTTCTTGATGTGCCGCAATACGCGACTATCGATGAATCGTTTGTCGTATTCAATTTCTCTAACGCTGACTTTAGCTCGCCGGACGTGATATTGTATGGGCAAGCTGCGGACGCCGCTCTCGCCGTTACAACTGTGGCCAACAACATAAGTGATCGCACGCCAACATCGGCGCAAGTGTCATGGCTGGCCACAAGTCTCGGTACTGGCGGAAAGAATAGCCCCGATATTAAATCAATTATACAAGAGATAGTTAATCGCGACGGATACGTGAGGGGAAACCTTGTCGGAATTATTATAAAGGGCAACTCTAATAGTAGCTTGTTCAGGTTCCGCGCCGAGGAAGGCGTCGGTGATGCGGCGCAATTATTCGTTCGATATACAGCAGGGGCATAATGACGCTACTTAGTAGACAAGTTGCGGCATCGTCGGACGATGCGAGACAAAGCACCAGCACGGTAGGCATAACCGCTGCGTCTGTCAATTGCTCTGGTTCCAACCAGACACTTGGGTTTCGCTTTCTCGATATCACAATACCACAGGGGCAAGATATTACCCAAGCCCTTGTATCGTTCTACCTTGCCGATACTGCGAATGACTCACCGAACGGTGTAGATGTAAGAATGCAAGACGCGGACGACACATCGACATTCGTCGCGACCAACAATAATATAAGTGATAGAACGCTAACCGGATCGTCGGTAGTGTGGAGTGGAACAAACCTTGGTGTTGGGTGGCATCAGGTTGATATCACCTCGCTATTCCAGGGAATCATTGATCGAGGTGGCTGGGTGAGCGGCAACTCCGTCGTTGTTACCGTGAGGGGAAACGGAACTGGTCAAGCAGTTGCAATAACAACATGGGATGGTAATACGTCCCTTGCCGCGAAACTAGATGTTACATACACGTCTGAGTCACAGGTGCCGCGCACAATGCACCAGTTTAGATTGAGGAGAGGATAATGCCAATACCATTAAAACAATCAACATCAGTTGTTGTAAACTTTGGTCCATTTGTTGACAAGGCCGATGGTGTAACGCTTGAAAGCGGCCTTGTCACGGCGCTCGACCATGTGACCACAGGTATCATGCTCTCTAAAAACGGCGGTGCCAAGGCTGTGCGTAATGGCACGCCTACAGCCAGTGTATATGATTCGGGCGATTACAGGGTAACACTTAACACCACTGATACAAATACGCTCGGCCACCTTCGTCTGTCGTACTATGATGCCGCCACGTGTGTTCCCGTGTGGCTTGATTGTGTCGTTCTCCCGGCCAACGTGTATGACTCTCTCTACTCAACCGACAAGCTGCAAGTTCATGTCGATGAAATGACAGCCGGTATTATTACCGCCGCCGTCATCGCCACGAACGCAATTGATGATGATGCTCTAGCGACAGATGCGGTGACAGCGATTCAGTCTGGTCTGGCAACCGCCGCGGCCCTTGCGACTGTTGATGATTTTATTGACAGCGAAGTAGCCGCGATTCTGGCGGCTGTTGATACAGAGGTAGCGGCTATCAAGGCCAAGACTGACAATCTTCCAGCCGCGCCTGCGGCCACAGGGGATATCCCTTCAACCGCAGGAATATCGGCCGCCGTATGGAATTCTGTACTTTCCGGGTATACGACGGCAGGCACAGCCGGAAAAGCCATGTCGGATATCCTTGAGGATACCGCCGCCATGCCGACCGCTGCCGGTATCGCCGATGCGGTATGGGATGAAGCAAAAAGTGGTCATGTGGCCGCAGGTAGTTTTGGTGAAGAGGTGCAGGCTCACGCTTTGACAAGCGATCTGTCCACACTAGCCACTGCTGCTGCTCTTGATACTGTTGATAATCTTGTCGATGATTTGGAGTCGCGCCTCACTTCCGCTCGGGCCGGATACCTTGATAACCTCAGTGGTGGCGCTGTAGCAACAGCATCAACACTTAGTCTTGTATACGGCATTGCTGATGATATCCTTTCCAGTACAGGCGCAACGCTAGAGACGCTTGTCCTTGGTGTGAAAGCTACCGTTGACGATATCCTTGTTGACACCGCCGCCATGCCGACCGCTGCGGGTATCGCTGACGCAGTTCTTGACGAAGCAATGTCCGGACACACCACAGCCGGAACCTTGGGCAAGACTGTAGCCGATATCCTTGAGGATACAGGGACGACGATACCCGCGCAGATTAGTTCAGAGAACGCCGGGATCGTGGGTGATATAAATGATGTTTATGTCGCCCTTGGTGGCGCGACATTCGATACCAGCACCGACAGCCTTGAGGCGATTCGCAATCGCGGAGATGCGGCTTGGACAGGCGGTGGCGCGGCCCCAACGGTGGGCGAGATAGCTGACGCCGTATGGGACGAAGCGAAGGCCGGTCACGTTGCCGCAGGTAGCTTTGGTGAAGAGGTGCAGGCTCACGCCTTGACGAGTGACCTGTCCACGCTGGCCACCGCTGCTGCTCTTGATACTGTTGATAATCTTGTCGATGATTTGGAGTCGCGCCTCACTTCCACTCGGGCCGGATACCTTGATAACCTCAGTGGTGGCGCTGTGGCTACAGCAGCGGCGCTGGCAACGGTTGATGGTATTGTGGACGACATTCTCGTTGATACTGCCGCCATTCCAACCGCTGCCGGTATCGCCGACGCGGTGTGGGACGAAGCGAAGGCCGGTCATGTGGCCGCAGGTAGCTTTGGCGAAGAGGTACAGGCCCACGCGCTTACGAGCGACCTGTCGACACTAGCTACAGCAGCGGCGCTGGCAACGGTCGATGGTATCGTCGACGATATTCTGGTTGATACCGCCGCCATGCCAACCGCTGCTGGTATTGCCGATGCAGTATGGGACGAGGCTAAGTCCGGTCACGTTGCCGCAGGTAGTTTTGGCGAAGAAGTGCAGGCCCACGCTTTAACAAGCGATCTGTCTACGCTGGCCACTGCTGCTGCCCTTGATACTGTTGATAATCTTGTAGACGATCTTGAGTCACGCCTTACTTCTACCAGGGCTGGTTATCTTGATAACCTCAGCGGTGGTGCCGTGGCTACGGCAGCGGCGTTAGCAACTGTCGATGGTATTGTTGATGATATCTTGGTTGATACTGCCGCAATGCCCACGGCTGCTGGTATCGCAGATGCAGTATGGGACGAGGCTATAGCAGGGCACGTTGCCGCAGGCAGCTTTGGCGAAGAGGTGCAGGCTCACGCACTAACAAGCGATCTGTCTACACTAGCTACAGCAGCGGCGCTCGATACTGTTGACAATCTTGTAGACGATCTTGAGTCACGCCTTACTTCTACCAGGGCTGGTTATCTTGATAACCTCAGCGGTGGTGCCGTGGCTACGGCAGCGGCGTTAGCAACTGTCGATGGTATTGTTGATGATATCTTGGTTGATACTGCCGCAATGCCCACGGCTGCTGGTATCGCAGATGCAGTATGGGACGAGGCTATAGCAGGGCACGTTGCCGCAGGCAGCTTTGGCGAAGAGGTGCAGGCTCACGCACTAACAAGCGATCTGTCTACACTAGCTACAGCAGCGGCGCTCGATACTGTTGACAATCTTGTAGACGATCTTGAATCACGCCTAACTGCAACCCGCGCCGGATATCTTGATAACCTCAGTGGTGGCGCGGTTGCTACGGCAGCAGCGTTAGCAACTGTCGATAGTGTCGTCGATGCAATCTTGGACGACACCTCGGTGATGCCAACTGCCGGTACAATCGCCGACGCGGTATGGGACGAGGCTATTGCTGGTCACGTTGCCGCAGGTTCTACCGGCGAGTCGCTATCTGATGCGGGAGCGTCGGGCGCTCCACCAACCGTTAATGAAATAACGGATGGCGTGTGGGACTCTCTTACGTCTGGCCTTACCGCAGTCGGCAGTATTGGAAAGCACCTCGTTGATAATATCAACACAACGATTGGATCGCGTCTCTCCTCTGCATCGTATAGCGTTCCACCGACCGCAGCCGATATAGCCGATCAGGTGTGGGACGAAGCTATCGCCGGTCATGCTGCCGCAGGTTCTACCGGGGCAGCACTCAGTGCCAAGCCTACCGCTGTGCAAATAGCCGATCAGGTATGGGACGAGGTGCTGTCTGGTCACGCAACTGCCGGTTCTACCGGAGCGGCGCTTGCCGCTGCTACAGCGGCGGGAGATCCGTGGGGTGTGGCCATACCGGGTGCATATGCCGCAGGAACGGCTGGGTACATCGTCGGTAATAGACTCGACGCCAACGTGAGCGATACGTGTAGCGGCATGGGGCTTATCACCTTTACCTACACTTTAACAAACACAGTCGACGATGAGCCTATTGAAGATGTCGAAATAGTTGTAACCGACGATCTCGCCGGTACGAACATGGTGGCTTATGGTATTACAGACGCGAGCGGCGAAGTTGTGTTCCACCTCGACGCCGGTACGTACTACCTGTGGCGTCAGAAATCAGGGTGGAACTTTACTAATCCCGATACAGAGGTAGTAGCATAATGGCAACAGGAAGCGGAACTGGAACTCCACTAAGTTCACCGGCACCGGCACCGCCGTATGGCATAGAGCCATTACCCTATAGCAAGATGTCGATATTCGACTGGGCAAAGCGACTGGGCCTCAACCCTGTTCACTTTGCCGGTGGCTATGTAAGTGGCAAGTACGTTGATCAGGGCCAGTGCCAATCTATATGGACGCGCTACCCGTGGCAGGCGTACAGTCAAGTATCACATTCAGATGTGGCTCATGCGTTGGTCAAATCCGAGGAACTCATTGAAGACTTTCTTGGGTACAACGTTGCCCCGGCATGGCGCACCGATACCTACCAGTACCCACGATATCAACATAGGTTTCGCACCAACGCTATCGATATGTCTGACCGACGCCCTGCCATACAGGTCAATCGTGGTCATGTCATTGGCGTTGGCGTCAAGAAGCACGAGTATATTGGCGACGAGTCGCTCGTGTACCGTGATGCCGATGGTGATGGGTATTACGAACTGGCCGAATTAACACTGACCACCACCATCAATCCAAACGAGATCGCTATCTACCCCAAGGGATATGGGTATCACCCATCGTTTCAGATACGGTGGCCAAGATACTTCACATCGACAGCGACAACGGTAACATTTCTGATTGATTTCTGGCACCTCATTAAACCAGACGTGCAAACCAGAACGCCCGGTTCGTTTCCAGAAGCGATCAATCTGGGCGATACATCTAACCTCGTAACAGAGGTTGACATCTATCATTTGTACAATGATACTACCGATACTGATTCTGTTACGTTTTACTGGGAGCCAGAACTCAGTGCCGAAACCAGTGGCGAGGTTACGGCTCAGGGTCTTGGCGTCGTGAGAGACACGCAATCAGGTTTGATTGCGCCGATTTACCCGAGTACTACTGTACTTGGTACGAGAATGAGTCCAGATCGGGCAAAGATTTCGTACTACTCCGGCACGGTATCGCAAGAGTACATCGAAGGTCTTACTCTAAACCCACTCGACAGAAACTTGGCGGACGCCGTGTTCTATCTGGCGACGGCACGAATCACCAGAGATTTGTGCGGGTGCAACAATGCGCACTCATTATCGACAGAGTTGAGAACAGATATGGCTCTCGTCAGCCCGGAAGGAAACTTCTTGGCCGTGGCAGACAAGATACAAGAGGCACCGTTCGGAACTCGGCGGGGCGAATGGCTTGCGTACCAGGAAATCAAACTGTCCGCGAAGCACATTGAAGTTGCGGTGATATAAAAGGAGTATAGTATGCCCACGAATATAACTAAGACTACTCAAAGTCGAGTATTTCTTACCAGATCGAAGGGTTCTCCGGCAGTCGCCCCCGCGTTCCAGGGATGCCTTGTGTTGGGTGGCGTGTCTCAAGGTCTTGGTGATCGCGAGGCCATTTATTGTCAGGACCCGTATGTGGTCGGGAAGTTCAAGACGGTAGGTTATACCGAATCCGCTCCCGACTCTGTTGAAAGTTCCTTGAGCGGTCGCTTCATGGCGACGGCTCGCTCGATGTTGATTGAGGTTGCGCGTGCCGCCGCCCCGGTTGATATCCACGTTCATGTCACGCAGATTGGTTCCAACCCGTCCGTGTTCGCCGGGTGGCAAAGCAAGATCATCTTCGAGGGTGCGCGATTCAGTTCGCTCGATATCGACGAACTGGGTAGCCACGACGAAGACGTTGCCGTTGATCACTCAGTTGACTTCACCGCCGACAACTGGTACCAACTGGCCCCGCTGACGTTTTCCGAACGTGGCGCTTCCATTGCGCTGAATGAAATCTTCGGCACCTATGTTCACTACAACGGCGACTTGGAAAAGCCGCCTGCGGAACGTGTGGTTATGTTCGCCTCAACGAAGGCAACGGGTGGATCTGCGTCGACTCCGGCCAATCTGTTGTACTCGCTTGACGCGGGTAGCACGTGGTATGACGCTGGTGACGTTGATGTGTTTCAAGTCGGTGACGATGCCTCTGGCGTTGTTGTAGTCGGCGAGTACGTTGCCGTTCTGGATAGTATCCTCGGTAACTTGGGAAGTGGCGTTATGGCCTACGCCCCACTGACCGACTTCGATGGCGTCAATCTGCCCACGTGGGCGTCTGTTGCAACAACCGATCCTAACGGCGATGGGACAAACTACACGGTGGCCACCGTCGCCGGTTCTCTGTTGTACGCTGCGGGTACCGACTTTGGTGTTGCCAAAACGTCGAACGTTGCGGCTGGCTTTGAGACACTGGGCGGTGCTGCGTGGGAGCAAACGGGCGAGACACCCCTTGCGATTGCCGCGTATGACGAAGATACCGTCGTGGTTGTCGGTACCAACCAGACGATCATGAAGTGTATCGACGGCGAGAACTTCGAGCTTGTCGATGGTCCGCTGGCCGGTAGCGCTCCCACCGAAAGCATTACTGCTGTGGCCGTCCTGTCGCCGCGCATCTTCATCGTCGGAACCGATGGCGCTATCTACTACACCACCAATGGTGGCACTAGCTGGACGGCGAAATCATTCCCCGGTACAAGCAATACTGGTGTTATCGAAGACATCAAATTTGCCACGGCTCTGGTAGGATTCATGTCGCAAACCCTGAGTGGTGCCGCCCGTCTCTTCATGACTACGGACGGTGGCTACTCGTGGTCACTCAATCCTACCTCGGGTGTTTCGACAATTTCCGCACGGATTCGCTCCATCGGAACGCAGCGTAACGAACCCAATATCGTGTTGTTCGGCGGTCTTGCCGAGACGGGTAGCGACGGCGCTCTTATCGTCGGCGAGTCGCCTGTATCGTAGTTCACACCAGTGTGATTTGTGATGGGGTGGTCACACCACCCCATCATTTATACATTTTCCCAAAACATGGAGTATAGAAATGTCAGAAAGATTCTTTGTTCTCGAAAGTGGTGCGCGGGTAAAGGTTAAGCCTGTACCCGCCTTTTTGTTGGAGAAGGTCCAGTCTCGCATCCCCTACCCGCGCATCCCGCTATGGGTTGATGAAAACGGTGCTGAGTGGGAGAACCCCGGCGATCCCGATTATGTTGCCCAGCGTCAGGCGGTCGAAGCACAGCGCATTAGCGTGGCGATGATGGCCGCAATTGTATATGGGGTAGAACTCATTGATGAAAACGGCGATACCCTTTCACCGCCCGACGATGGCTGGGAGAAGAAGTTGCGCTTCCTTGGTATTGACTGGCGGCAACCGCTTGACGGAACCAAACTCAACCCAGCCGACGAAGGCGACATGGAGTTTGCCAAGACCGCCTCGTACCTGCTGTACTGGTTGATGACGCCTACCGACATCGCCAAGTTAATGGAAGAGATTACCGCCGCAGGAGGTGCCGCGACTAAAGTAGCGGAGGATTCGTTTCCGGGTAACACGGCACGGCGTACCAATAAGGGAGTATCATCTAAGCGGAACTAATGCGCTTAACGTAGGTATCTCTTACAGCGATGCCTACAGGGAGTTGGATGCGTGCGTACAGGCCGGACTCAATTACGAAAAATGGATGAACGGAGAGTACGACACACAAATGATGGCTAACGTTCTGGTGTGGTATGACATGAAGAATCTTATACAGGCCCACATCAGCGACGAAGAGGCCAGACAGATGAAGAAGAATAGCAAGAAAGGAGAGGATTAGACATGGGGAGATCTGCTGGTAACTGGCAAGGCATTGGCGTAGCAGCGGTTGTGCAGGGCACAGTCAACTACGAAAATGATATGCACCGCCTGCGGCGTGCTACCGAAGGCACTTCAAATGCCATCGTTGGTGCATCGCGCAAGATGAACCTCAACATCTTTAGCGGTATGGGTCGTGGTATTGCCCAGCTTGGCCAGCAGATCTCCTCTCTCGGTTCCTCGATAAGCGCCCTTGGTTTTTCCATGACGTTCGGTTTGACCGTGCCAATACTGGCCGGTCTTTCCCAATCAGTGCAGGCTGGTAGAGAATTTGAGAGGTCGATGCTCAAACTATCGACACTAACCGGCCTTGCCGAAGAGGACATACAGCGGTGGGGTGAAGCGGCAATCAGGTTGGGTCCCAAGCTGGGCAAGATGCCACAGGAACTTATTGACGGCCTGTACTACATAGGCTCTGTCGGCATCACTGATGCTAATCGCGCAATGGACACCCTCCTGGGTAGCGCAAAGGCGTCCGCCGTAGGACTTGGTGAAGTAGGTGACATTGCCAAGGCAGTGTCGTCTGTGCTTGTTACATTCCAGGACGCCAACCCCGCCGAAGTATTCGACGCACTGTTCGTTGCGGTGCGCGAAGGTGGTGCCGAGGTAGATTCATTCGCCACCCAGTTGGGCCGCGTACTATCTACGGGCAAGCAAGCCGGTGCAGATTTAAGCGGCATGTTAGCGTTTATATCTAAGTTCACACAGACGGGCGTTACTACATCCGTCGCCACAACATCGCTGCTCAATGTTTTGTCGCTCTTCGTCGATGCGCCGAAAGAAGCCATCAAGGTACTCGATCATTTTGGCATAGAGTACCAGCAGTTACAGGCGATGCTGCGCACCGAAGGTCTACAAAAGACGCTGCAAAATCTGTACGACACAATGGGCACAGACATCGCCAAGATATTTACCCAGCGTGGTACATATGGTGTCTTCGATGTTGTCAACGGTGAAGAGTTTCTTGACATCATTAACCAGATCAACAGCGAAGTCGGCGTACTGGATGGTGCGTTTGAACAGTATACCAAGACGAGCGACTTCGCCTTTCAGAGTGCGAAATCCGCACTACAGGGCGTTGGCATACTTCTATATGAAACCCTAAAGAAACCGCTGGCTGATGTCCTGTGGCAGCTTACCAATTTCCTGTCGAAGTTGCAGGAAATAATTGCCGAGAACCCCGAGCTTGTGCAACTTGCAGTCAAGTTTGCACTCATTACCGCCGCCATAGGACCGGCCAACATTATCCTGGGCCAGTTCATTCGCGGCATCGGCACACTGGCCATTGTCGCCGCCACGCCGCTTAGGGCATTTGGTGCCCTTGCCGGGTTCCTTGGCGGTATATTCATGACGGCGCTGACTGGTGTCATGGGTGTATCGCTATTCCTCGGGAAGACAGCTTTTCCAATACTACTACGCGGCGTACTGGCTACAGCAGGCGGCGTTCGCCTGTTTGCTGGTGGCGCGGCGGCACTATCAATACGATTGATGTGGCTAACTGAGATAGTGCGCGGTGCGATCAGCGGGATTGGCGCATTATTTATTCGTATAAATGTTTTACCAAGGATTATAGCCGCAACAACCTCGTCGCTTGGTGCGCTATCCGCCGCCGTTTCGGTTGTGGCGACGAAGTTCGTTGTAATATTCGGTTCCGCGACTAGATACTTGATTGATTTTTTTAAGGGCGGGTTTTCGCTTTACGCGCAATTATTCGGTGCTATTGGTCGACTACTGTCTCGTGGTGTAGCAAACATTGTAGGCGCTCTATCAAAGGTTGGGGTGGGGTTTGCATCGGCTATTGTTCCGGCGCTTTCCTCAGTTGGCAATTTCTTGGTATGGATATTCTTCGAGACAATAGAAAGAACCATAATTGGATTTGTAGTTGTTTTCGCCGGTGCTGGCGCTACCATAGGAAAGATAGCGGCGGGGATAATTAAAACATTCACCGGAATGTCCACGAGAATAGGGGTGGTTACATCATCTCTTGCCGTGTCTGTTATTAGTAGGGTGTTTGCCGTTGTGTCGGAATTCGGCAATACGGTTGTGGCATATGTTGGTGCATCATTCGCGCGAATAGGGACGGCGCTCTCGTCTACATTCGCGGCGGCTGGTGTGCGTATCGGGCTGATAATGCACAGTATATCGGCATCGGTCGCGACCGCTGCCGCAGGTAGTGTAGCCGCATTGGGCCGCATGGCCACGGCAATGGCTGGCATGGCGGCAACATGGGTCGCGTCTGCCGCTGGCTCGATAGTACCGGCAACGCTGGGAATAGTATCTTCGCTTGGTTCAATGGCGGCTGGGTTTGTCGCTACTGCCGCGTCCGGTGTGGCCTCTATTCTTACACTGGCTGCGCCCCTCATCGCAGTTGGCGCTCTTGTTGGCGGCGCGGTAGTACTCTTCGCGGGGCTGGGCAGGGCCGTGCAATCAAAGTTCAGAGAGGTGCGCGAATCGGCACGCAAGGAACTCGAACCCATGCGTGGCGAGATGGAAGGCTATGGCCAGAACATCATGACCGAGTTTGGTAAAGGTATGATTAAGGGTCTTGTCGCCGTTGCCAAGGCCATACGCGCCCTTGTCGTCATGATACGCTCGTGGCTTCAACCAGGTTCTCCGCCTCGCGCTCTACCCGAACTCACCGAGTGGGGTTCTGGCGCTATGCAGGCGTACCTCGATGGCTGGACCCAGTTTGATTTTAGCGCGTTCGGTAGCATATCTTCGCAATTCCAGAGCTTCTTCAATTCACTGATTCCGGCCAACGATGATGGTACAGGACAAGCGGCGGCGATAGCTAACCTGCTTGAGTTTCGTGGCGTCCTCGCCGATATCATTAACGAGGTCAATGCGACTGGTAATGTATCGGTGTCATCATGGCAGGCCCTCACTGATGCCATGCAAGGCGCTACTGCGGAGATGCAGCAGTACGTCATGCTCTCGATACAAGCGGCGCAGGCACAAGAGCGCATCAAGGCCATACAGAACAATATCAACGAGGTGCAGCGGGAATACGCCGCGCTGCTTCGTCCCATATCGGATCGTCTTGCCGCCATACAGGAAGAGCGCGATGACTATACTGATGCGAGACGCCTCGAAGAACTTAACAGAATACTTGCCGACTCACGCGCACCGGAAAATGTCAAGCGCTTCGCCCGTTTAGAGATAGAGGAAATAGTCCTGCGCGAGCAACAGGAAGGACTTGAGGCCGAACGTGACGAGCAACTCGACGCGCTCAATGCACAACTTGAAACCGAACAGGCGCAGTTTGAAATACTCAATGCCCAGCTTGAATACTTCTCACAGCTTGTCTCATTGCAAACAGAGAATAATGAATTAATTCGTCAGTTTGGCGATGCGCTGGAACGCGCCGCAGGCGGCGCAGGTGGCGCTGATAACGGTGTGGGTGAACTTGGTGCAGGGTCCGGTTTCGAGCCGTCATTGCCGCTCGACGAGGGCCTTGGTGGTATACCGGCGATGCCGGAAGGAAATCCTTTTGAAGGTCTTACCTTTGGCCCAGGCAAGGGAGAGGCCAAGGGGCTGCTTGGCGAATTTGATAGTGACATCAGAAAATTACAGGAAGAACTGACAGGACTCGGTGGCGAGTTGGCCGGACTTGGTGGCGAGTTGGCCACGAGGCTGAGTAGCTGGTGGTACACAACGGTGAAGCCGACGTGGGATGATGTGATGAATCATAGACTCATTACTAATCTTTCCACAGAAGTGCAGCGTATCGTTGATGACTGGAACAGAATCATCAGCACGATGGAAATGCCGAACCTTGACAAACTGGCCCCTGATGAAAAATCATGGTTCGGTAAGTTTTGGGAAAGAGAAGGAAAGATACTAGAGAATATAATTATTGGTATCCAGAACTTCTTTGGTAGCTTCGGCGGCATACTCGCGTCTCTTACGAGAAATGTTGGAGAAATTATTGATACCGTCCAGGGTATGTTCGACGGCATACGCGATGCTGTCGAGGCGGCGAAGGGGGGATGGTCGTGGGAGACCGGCTTCTTTAACAGGGAGGCGGTCATGGCTGGGCTAAACAGCTTCGCCAAGGGTGTCTTCGATGTTATAGGGCAGATACTTGGCGGCGTTATCGATCTCGTCGCTCGTATCGTTGGCGCTGTAGCACGTGGAATATTCGAGCTTTCATTCCAGGCGGCTACTGCGTTTACCAATTGGTTCGCTAGATTGTTTGATGTTCCAGAAGAGGACATACAAAGAATTAATAACAAAATCAAGAATGGTATTAGTGCGTACCTTCTTGAACTTGTTGGTAGCACTGAATCGTGGGGATCTCGTATCTGGCAGTCCCTTATTGGGTGGTTCCAAAAGATATACGACGATCTCGTTGGTCACTCTATCGTTCCAGATACCGTAGAAGAGATTAAGAGGCTGTTTGGCACAGCGTGGGACGCTATCAGTACCAGGATTGGTGAGTTGTGGCTAGTTGTCACCACAAAGTTTTGGGAGATATACGAATCGGTCAGGGATAAGATTGACCTGATGCGCACAAAGAAGGACGAGTGGATGATAAAGATTGGCGAGGTATGGGCTTCGATATCGACCTTTGTCACCGACGCTACAACTGCATACCGCGATTTCGAGAAGGAGCACGGTGACAAGGTTCGTGATATCATCTCCAAGATTGGCGATTGGATGACCAAGCTCATTAATATAGGCGTGGCAATTGGATCGTTCATCTCGGACGCAAAGACAAAATATGAGGATATTCGTTTTACCATTGAGCAAAAGATCGTTGCTATCAATAAGCTAAAAGATGACTGGATGGGTAAGATTGACGATGTTCTCAAAAAGATTGGCGACCTAAAGAGGGACGCGGTGCAGTGGATAAGCGACATCGCCAACGCGTTTACCACACACATAGGTAATATCATCTCAATGTTCGAGGGTTGGCTTACCGCAGCCACAAATTTGTGGAACTATATCTTTGGTAGAGATTTTACAGTCAACGGTGGCGACGATGACAAGTCGGGCAGGAAATCAATCACTAACACGAATGTCGTGTACGTAGCTGCATCTCCGGCGCTGTCGTCTGGTAACGGAAAGAGCAGTAGCGTTACCTTCGGTGACACCCACATCAACAATGGTATGAGCGCGGCAGAGTTCGAGACGCGGGTCAAGCGTGTTGTCGCCAACATGGTAAGGGGATAACAGTGGCATCTATACTTGTAAGAAACGGAACCAATAAGGTCAACCTCGCCAGTACAGGCGGTACATATAACCTGTCATCCTACACGCCCGGTATACCACAACCGGCCAATTCATTTGACGGCGTTACTATCAACGGGTACTCCGGCGATCTGGTTGTTGATACATTTACGCTCGACATTGTTGGCGAGAATCGCGAAAGTGTTTCCCGTAACATCGCCAGGCTTTACCGCTCGCTGTGCGATGCGCGTGACTATTTGATTAACGAATACCCTGTGCCGGTGTTCTTTGAAACGACCGTCCCCGGTTCCACCAAGACGTTATATGCCATGATTGTTGACTTTCAGTTTCACGAATTGCCGAACTGGATGGACATTGCCAACGGTCACATCGTGCGACAGGCATCGCTCGTGATAACGCGCAAGCCGTGGTCGGAAGCGCCACCGCAGGATGTGCCGTATCTGTGGAAGAACAGTCGGTATCGCAGCGATCAAGGCTGGGACGCGCATAATCTATTCAAGATAGAAACGCAGTACTCACTCCCCATTCGTAACGATACCAGCAGTAATGCCAGACGGTATGCGCGAGGTAGCGCCGATTATCCCGATCACACGATCTTCCTTTCATCGTGCGACCGTGGCTGCGCCGTGGAATGGATAGCGCCATCAGCAGGACCGCTTGACGATTATGTGGCACCGTCGTACTACGGAAATAATTCTGTCATATTTACCCCTGGCACAGATTACGGGCCATACTTTCGCGCCACCACGCCCCACAATGGTCTTGTCTGGTCGCTGGATCAATCGCCGCTTACGCCCAACAACCCCGAGACGTACAAGATCCAGTACCAAAATAATAACTCAACCACATACACAGATATGCCGTCGCTCGTTAAAGCGCCAAACAGATTAACTCGCTCAAAGCAGCTTGTGATGGCGTGGCGCGGCAGGGAATCGTCATATCTTGGTAACTGGATTGGTGGCAATGGTGGGACCGCACCGTTGATAAGTGGCATATCCGGTACGGGGTGGTGGACGCGCATTAACCTTGATACGTCCGAATTTACACAGCAGGCCAGGGCTATTGCGGGATACCCCGTCTACGCGCCTACAAGACCGTGGCTGGATGTCGTCGGGCCAGACAGTGCTATGCCATTACCAACGCGCATTGGTATAAAGATGTGGACACCTACGGAAGACGACAGCTTGCTCACCGGCATGAATCAATTCATGCGCGAGAATGGCAGGTTTAACAGATTGATAATTGCCACTGCTTATGAGGGTATGACATCGACAGTGCTGCCCGACTCACTGCCGTATGGCTTTTATAACCTCGATGACGATCTGCACGGTGTACATCCAGAGTATTCCGTGGAGTTGGTCAACTCGTCCTCGTTTAATAGTGATAGATATGCACCGGCCAACCGTGCAGTGTTTGTCAACCCGGATGACGCTTCATTCGGTACCGGAAACTTCACGCGAATCATATCACTAGACATGCCGTGGTCGCGGGGGTTATACAGGGCGTTCATGCGCTTTAGAATTATCGGCACCAGCAAACCAGCCGATGTAAATATCCATATGCGCATGTCTTTGAGCAAGAGCCAGTACGCCACTCCTGTTGATGCGACGGTTAAGACGCAGACGTACACGGTATCAACAAACTCGCCCTACGTAGGGTATCACAACGATCAATCGAACTACCAGACTAACGTGGCTGACTTTGGAACTGTTAAACTCGGCCCCGACTATTTATCACCAGGCGAACCATACAGCATAAGAGTGAATATTGAGTTCGCCTACAGCGGCACACCCACCGACGAACTCAACATCGCGTTGTATGATATTATCCTGCTGCCGGTCAATTCAAACTACACACTCTTCGCTGGGCAGCGCTCGCCAGAGGCCGTTGTAGCACCGGGCGGAGAGGTCGAAGTCGACTACGGTATGCCTATGCCCTACGCTCTCAATGCCAGGGGATTATTTATAGATGGCATGTCGCCCAGTGGCGTCGAAGCGGCGACGGTTAGTACGTGGGTTAGTTCTGGCGACGCAGAAGTGGATAACGATTATCCGCCAGAAACACTGGAATATTGGACGCCGCTCGGTGGCGGCTTGGTAATGCTCAAGCCTAACGTGCGTCAGCGCATCTACTTCTTCATGTACAAGATTGGGCCGGATGGTGTGATGACGAGCGAGAATGATATCGTATTCTCGGCCAACATATGGTCATGTCGTAACTATCTGACGCTACCCGGAGTGTACTAATGTTTCGCGCCGCCATAGGCCAGAGCATCCTGTCCTACAGTGATGACCCGTCCTTCTTTCCGCCCAGCGTTTACAGCAGCTACGATATAGTCGATCCATCCTTTGCCATCGACTCAACCGTGGGTTACAGATCTGGTAGCTTCTCAATCAGGACGAACAGATACATGGCTGAGTACCTGATAGGATCACTGGGCAGTGATGTCATTATCAGTAACAACCTCGGTATACAGGTGTGGGAAGGGATGATAGATAAGGTATCGGTATCGCTCGGTAATCTTACCATAGGTGCCGGTCCGGTCAGCGAGATATCAAATAAGATTAAGGTGCGCTATACCGAGTATGACTGGGGAGTTGCGCCAGTTGTGCCCGAAGAGGTAGAGACACAGTGGATGTACAGCTACGATTCCATTGCGAGGTGGGGCACGCTTGAGGAATATATATCACTTGGCAGGGAGATGAGTCCGGGGGAAATGGCGCGAATCGTACCGGATATAAGCCAATCGAAGTCTCGCCCCAAGATATATCGCGATGTTGCCACAAGTGGCAATAGAGGCAATGTGTACACCGTGACGTTCGAGTGCATCGGGTACCACTTCCTGCTCAACAAGAGCTACTTCGCGATATACGACGGTGGCACGTGGAATATCGGCGATGCCATGCGATACATACTGCAACAGATACCACTGCTGGGCACATCGGGGATAATGGATATCGATCAGACTGTGGGGAAATTTACGGGGGAGTATGGTGATCCGCCCGAAACGGTATCGGATGTTATCAACGAATACATCACGACGCTTCATTCCGAATCGGGATACGGTTTTGTGTTTGGGGTATACGAGGGGCGGCAGGTCACGTTCCGCGAGTTGGTAAAGCCGGGGCACGCCGATTATATTATTTCGCCCCACTCGGGCAGGCTGCTTGATATGTATGGCAATGCGATAACAAACATCCCGAGGCCGGGGGAGTGGGTATCAACACAGTCGGTGTATATCCCGCAGTACAACAACGATCTCGTTGATTCGGTGTTCCCCATTAGCGCCATTGAGTTCGACGGCAGCGGGGAAATACGAATCAACGAGATCGTCAGATCGTACTTGGCCAGTAATACTATTTAATGTACGGTACTTGAAAGAACAGAGTTGTTTCTACCACCCACACGACTGGATCGTTAAGACCACGAAGGAAATCATCGACTGCCCTATCCACGCCGGGGTAAGGCTTGATTACTGTCGCCCGTATCTCGTCAGTGATTGACACCATCGGATTCTTTTGGGCGTAGTCCTGCTCCTTGTAATAATCATGTACCGCAACGATGCTGCCAGGATTCATGTGCGGGTACCATAGGGCCAAGTCACCCCAACACCCTTCGTACGAATGATCCCCGTCAATAAAGAGGAGATCGACAGGCATGTTCTCCGGCCACGTTCGGGCGACATCCTTGCTATCACCATGAATCTGGTGCCAGCGTGTACCAGCAAGATGTCCCAACCCGGCTTGCTTGACGACAACTCTCTCACCTTCGAGGCACCCGAATGGCGATGATTCGTTGGTGATATCAATGGTATATACCGTTGTATCAAGGCGGGTTTCGAGGAAGAGCAAACCGCTTGTCCCTGCCCCCGCCCCAATATTAACTATCACCGGGTACTGGGGCAGATCTTCGCGCACAATATCGCGCAGCGCCTCAAATTCATTTTCGAACAGGTACCCGAATGCCTTTCTTACCGATGCTGCATCTGTCATACTAACTCCTTGTGGCTATGGCCACACATCAAGATACGAAATTTGTTCTTCGGCGGCGATGTCTTTTAGCCACGCCGTTACATCTTCCTGCGGTCGCGATACATGCGGCACTATCTGATCTGGACTGCATCGTTCCGAGCATGATGTAGTGCGGCGGGTGCCGTCGCGATAGTAGTACCGACACCACACGCCAATCTCACCGTTGCGCAACTCTCGCGTTGATGTCACAAAACCAAACTGGACATCGCCGTGATTGATGTCGCCGTTGGCGTGATAGGGAATATAGGCGATTTGATCGCCGCTTTCGTAGTTTATTTTAGTGTTATTCATGTAGAAATTTTTCCGGTCTATTCAACAGCGGTTCATCGTAGCAATCGTGCATTACATGGCTGGCCATAAGCAACCCATTGGCAAGACCAAACATGTATTCATTGTAATTCCAGTTGCCGTCAGAGCATTGTATGCGCACCATTGAATCGATGTTCTTGATTGACCTGCGTAGTTTATCGATCTCTCTATGTGCGGCATTGCTCTTCTCTATCTCCCGAGCCAGTGTTTCCAGCACCGTCTTCATGGGCAACTCGCCGTTCCACAGAGCATCATTCATCGCATCATCATCGTCATCAAGTAATCTTTCTTGCCATTCATCCATTGCTTATTCTCCTTTTATGATTATATCCAGTAGTTCTCTAAGTTTTTCTAACGCCTCTACGCTCCTCGTAGTGCCCCTCGACGCATCATTGCGCGTAACTTTGCCGTTTTCTATTTGCCATTCCAGTGTTTCATACATTGTTACCAATTTATCGTGCAAGTCGGCGCGAATATATTCAATATCGGACTCGTGAAATTGCCTGTCGCTCCATGTTGCTAGGATTCCGCCCCGATCACACGAGTCAACAACCTCGTCAAATGTATTGTGCCGCCTTACCCATATTGAGTCATTCATGTCGTTCTCCTTTCGTCTTGTAATCTACTTTGATCAATGCCTCTGTACCACCTTCGCCGGTTCTGATGAAATACACCGTCGCCCTTTTCCGTCGCGATGTACGCCTCGTATTCATGTAGCGCTGGGCGGGATGCGGGTTGAGCATGGCGCGACTTATCGCCCAACCGTCCTGCCTGTCTATTATTTCCATAACGATATCGCTAAGGTTTGGTTTATCGAGCGATAGCCCTTCTTTCAATCTTCCCATCCCGGTATCGGATCTATGGCGCTTACTCTTTCATTGCTTAGTTTCTCACTGTCATTAAACGCAATCGCCTTGTTCTTAAGCTCGTCTTCAAAGTCCCTTGGCCACCCAACCTTATGAAGATGCTTCTCCCAACCGTCAGATAGTACATCCATTAACACGCTGGTTAGTACTTCTACAGGTATCACCACAGGGCCGCGTGCAACACACTGGTGCCCCACTTCTACGCGGACAAGGCTATCCGGCAATTCCTCGATCTTCAAATAATCACCACCGTTGTTACCTTCAAGGTACATCCCGGCTATTACCCACTGCTTCTTCTTCATGGCCCCACCTTTTGCGAAACCATTTGTTGTATCATGTCACGCAACATCGGGGTGACAACCGTGCTGGTTGATGTTCCCATAAGATTTGTAGTCTGCTCAGGATCGTCATCAATGTTATACAGTTGCTCCTTACCGTTACTGAACTTGACGTACATCCATCTTACACCATTGACGACGCCGTAAATCCCGCGATAGGTAATACCATTCTTTGTCGTCGGTTCCGGCTTCTCCACGATGGCACGCTCTGACCAGCCCTGCCAGTCGTAATTCAATTGCGGTACGAGGCTTTGACCATCAGTTCTATAGGGCGTTACCACGCCAGCCAGTGATGCTATTGTCGGCGCGATATCAACATTGCTTACGATGGTGTTTATATCACGTCGCTCAAGCGTCTTCCGCTGATCGCGAATGAGTAACGGCACCATTGCCGACGCCTTGTACGGCAGGTCTTTCTGATTAATCAAACCCTGCTCGCCAAGCTGGTAGCCATTATCGCTCATGACAATGAGTACCGTGTTGTCCCAGCGCCCAGTTTCCTTGAGCGCATTGATGAGCAATTTGATACCATCATCAACGCCCAGCATGGAACGCGCTATTTGTTTTTCGTTCGTCGCCTGATTAGACAGTGATCGGGGAGACATCGGCCCACTCACGTCATTATTGAAGCACGACTCACTCGGTGGCGGGAGAAGTATATCCGCCTCTTTATATTGTGGCTTAATGTAATACTTCTTGTGCGGTTCTGTTGGCCACGCACACAGGAACACAGGCTTGTCACTACGGACATTCTTTATCCACTGCGCAGCGGCGGGGAATACCGTATCGCCATTGCCACCACCGGGTTCCCACCAGTCCCACCCGGCAGGACGAGGGATATACTTATCTTTCTTGCCGAACGAGCGCTTGCCGCGCAGTCCGGTGACGTACCCCTTGTCTTGTAACCACTTGCCGACCGTATTGTTTTCAAGTTGCGCCATCTGTCCCACCATAGGGTTCTTTACAACGCCATGATTGGGCGAGCGCAGGCCCGTTAAACATGTTGCTCGGGATGGACCGCAGATGGGGTGATTGGAAATATTGCGGGTAAAGTTTACAACGCTACCGCCCGGCTCACCGATGAAATTACGCAAGATGGGAATCCGGTCGCCACCCTCGTATACCATAGCGCCGTTCTGGAAGTTGCTATTGAACGACCCGACCGTACGCAATGGTAGATCGTCAAGCAGGACAAAGATAATATTTGGTAACACCTCGGCATCTCCATCGTCTTGCGCACGCGCTGGCATCACCTTTGGCAATGCCGCGAAAGCCGTAGTCGCAGCGGTTAATTTGAAAAAGTCTCTTCGGTTGATGTTCATTGCATTAATGCCCCTACTGATTGTGCCAATAACCACACTGCATATACCACGGCGAACAAACAAAACGCGACAAATATGTAGGTGTATCTGCCGCGCCGCGCCGCGTCTAGCATGTTAAGTTTGTAAATGACGACTATGAAACATATAGCAAGTATTCCGTACATAACTAATTCTGTACTGATATTACTCATCGCATCAACTCCTTCATGAGCCACACCACCACGCCAACCGCCAGGAATATCGGCACACCGCACGCAATAATTAACGAAAACGTTATCTTGCGTGCGGTAACAAGCTTATACGTTGCGATAACGGCAACCGCCATCATAACTGCCGAACCAAGGAATAGAAAAACCGGATTTATTTCGTTCATTATATTAACTCCTTTACGCTACCTGCCCTAATGCGTACTCAATAGCAAGCGAAACCCTGTCTCGTTGCGTAGCCGAATCTCCCCATACCCCATCCAAAGCCAGGGCCATCTCCACTTTTCTGCGCCAATCTTGTAGCGCATCAATGGCCTCGCTATAGATATCACCATCGGTAATGTCTACAAGGAGATACTCCCTGATATCGCATTGTTGTTGAACGGACAGCGGCTTGTGATTAAGCACATTCTGCGCACTGCCACGACTTGTCCATATTTTACGACCGTTATTACCGGAACCTTCAAACTCGCCGGTATGCCTGTTGAAGATTTTATACGCGTTCATTACCCACCCCCAACCATCAGATACAACACCATCGCCAACAGGTAGCACATCATCAAGAATATAAATATCACAAATGGTGCCAGGAATATTGATATCAGGGGATTTCCAACCACAGCATCTCTAACGGAAGACAGGTTTTCTAGCAGATTCACCAAGAACTCATGTGTCACGCTTGTTTGTTTGTCGTCATACATTGTATCTCTCTCCAAAAAGCATGGCGTGTCACCATTGAAGCGACACGCCATGTTTTACTAATCACGCTGGTGTGAATACTACTCCGGCACTAGAATTCCAGAGCGCCCAGTTCATCCGGCAGCGGATTCGCGGGGGCTTCATCGGAGTCATCGCCGCCAGACTCAGTTTCCACCGCATCAGTACCCCACGCCTTCTTCCACCCGTCGATGTCTTGCTCGACGTAGAGCGCCTCGTTCTCGGCCACCGCATCGGCACCGACAAACCCGACGATGGTGGCGATCAGCGGGTGAACCTTGGTCTTCATCTTGCTATCGCTGGACGACGCGAGGGTGAATTGCGGCCCGGTCGTGAATGATACCTTCCAGCACAGCGGCGACATATCGATGCCGCGCTCCTTCTTGATTTGCTTGTTGAGGTCCTCGATCTGGTACCACAACCCTTCGTGAAATTTATCGTTGTGATACTTCGCGTCCTTACCTTCCTTGCGCGGATTGATAAAGGTGGCGCGAGGTGTCCAAGCATTCGCACCAAGGGCGTAAAGCTGGCCGTCGATAAGAATCAACGCCTGCAAGCGCTGTCTCACGTCGCCCTTGACCATATCAATTGTCTTTTTGTACACCGGGTACCGATATCGCACCTTCGCCCCACCAGCGGCGATAACCTCAACTTCCTTGCATTGGCGAATCGCAAACACTACGCCATCAAACCCTGTCACAGGGGTGTTGTCTACGTAGATTATACCTTCGCTGGATTCGTAACCGATTGTCGGGTAGGCCCACTTCTGAGCCACTTCCGCGCCGACAGAGGAACCGCCAAAATCACCAAGGTCTAAGTCAAAATTGTTGTTCATGTTATTATCTATCTCCATTTATGTGTTATTCAATCGTTATTTCAAAAGTTACATGGGTATTGTTTTAAGTGTTGTTTATTCGATACTGTCATCTCCTTGTTCGTCACGCTTTCTCGTCCATCCACCCTCGCGAGGGATGAACCCTTCAACATTACTCGTCTCTATCTTTATCTGCGGTGTCGTGGTGACAACCTCTTTCGGTTCCATGAGTCCGAGTAGAGTAATGGAACCGTATACAACCAGGGATACCAGACCGTAAGCAACACCGGCTAACAGTACCGACATTGCCAACACCGGGGTCCCGTTGTAGTACATATAAGCTGCCGTTATACTGCCCATGAGCAATGCGGCACGCCATCCGAATTGATTTGAAACCTTACCGGCTTCGTCGTTCACGCCACACTCCGAGGCGGGAATACATCTTCCCACCCAGTCGGGCCGACGCCCTCGAATTTGTCGTACTCAGCATAGCGCTCGTCATCGTCCGCTCGGCCACCCTCTTTGATCACAAAGGTGAGTATCTCATCGCCCTGTACGGCAGAGTACCGCGCCGGGATACCAAGTTCGAGCAGAACCGGGGCGTACACATCGCCCGTCTGAACGAAATCAACGGTGCTCCCGATCATTTCCCACAGCCCTTGTAGATATTCTTTTGGATCGTCGCCTCGCGGCACTCGAACATTGGTGTGATTCATAGTTGTATTATACTCCTTGCGTGGGTCTTGTATATATTTTGCCCACAGCGTGTCATTATCCTCTAACCTGTGCCGATATAGCAATCGGCACCACCGCGCCCCGCGTACCCCCGTAGAAACGGCTCTCATTGGCATCTGGTGTGGCACTCACGATTGGCAGTACTGATACATTAATTCGCGAAGATCGTATGGGGAGAGGTTGCTTAATATCATGTCGCTGAAACTGTCATAACCAAACTCCTCGACGATTTCATCCACTATCTTGGCCTCTTCGGGAGTGTATCTAACCGCACGCTGGGCAGTGCGCTTCGTTCTGTCATGATGCTTGCCATGTCCGGGCTTTTTCACAACCCGTTCATCACTTGCAACGTACTTGTACTCACCGACACGATCCTCAAGCCCGAGCACTCTTCGTATCTGATTTTCGCGCTCTATGGAGAAACTCTTTCCGGGTGCAAGGCAGTCGCTTACATCAACACGGGGGACATTGTTCTGCCTTGCCCACTCTGAGTGACTTATCGGGTTACCATCCTCGTCGAAGAGGGATTGTTTCAGTGTCGATATCGTTGTATCCAGAGGTCGTGATATCATTGTCCTTCTCCTTTCTGTACATTTCATTTCTACCGACGTGCCACGCTGCTTGTAGCGCGGCGTCCTTATCCATGCCGCTGTTGAGATTATCTCTATACGCCTTTGATACCTCAAGCTGATAGTTCAGACCGGAGGCAGTAACGCCGGGTAATTCCCATATATCTACCCACGCGCCCGATACGGCGTTGAGTGCGGCGAGCGCCTCGCTTTCAGAGATGTATCTATCGGGTAAATACACCGTCCAGTCCTCGGGCTGGTACAATTCGAGCCACCTGAGCGCTTCTCGTGTTGCGTCCATTACGCTGGGCCATGACATCATGATACTGCCCTTGAGTGTACCCATCAGTTGTAGCGCAAGCAACTCCTTCATACTCTCTACCATGTACTCGGCATCGACACCAGACCCGAAGTTGTTAGATTGCAGCACAAACATGTTCTTGCGCGGGTTCTGAGGCCACTCGGCACTGTGTATCAAGTTAAACGATGTGTAGTGCTTCCATCCCCCTGCGTGGGTGATGATTTGACACCGCGATTCAATTATCTTGATGACAGCCTTGTTGATATTTACCCCGACGCGAGCCTTTTGATGATCCTCAAATATGAGGTTACTGCGCAGCGTCACAGGTGCCGCCCAAAATACAACGGCACCCGCGCTGGCTATATCCCCGTCGTTGAATTTATCCACTACCATTTTCATTTCGTCCACCTCGTTAGTATTGCGCCCAGCTTTACGTATTTCTCTCGATACGACTGCTTGAAGCAATGTGGGCACAGTTCATAAACCTTTTTTGTCGATAGTATCCCGCGCTTGCTCTCAACAAGGACGTGGGCGATGACCGAACCGTTAATACACAGGTCGCACCCCGGCTTGCTCATCGCCCGTATCGCCCATCTATCGTTTTCGTGTATCTCGCATATCACTAAAAACTCCCTTCCAGTCCCGTTGTTCGTGATGCGGGGCGAGGCATAATGGAACTGGTTGACGTGTTCACCGTAATGGAGAACTTGCCCCTCGGACCGCCCCTATTCTTGGGCACGGTCACATTCATATTGACTATCGATGAAGTGCCATCATCATCTGCATCGCGGTTGAGTCCGATGATGACATTGCTTGGTTTCTCTCCGGCCTGAAACAAGTCTGCCATGTTGAGCGACTTATCATCTGTGCCCTCGGTGCGACGATTGGCCTGCGATACGGCTATCACCGCCGTATTGGTACCTCTGGCCACCTTGCGCAGCCCGTTGAACGCCATCTCTACCGAGCTTGCATTCTGAGTCACACCCAGGTCCAACTCGAGGACATGATCGACTATCACCACCCGTGGTTTCTCCGCCCTTGCCAGCACCTCGCCAAAGATATCATCAACGGTTAGTGAGTAGTGATCATTTACCTCAAGCGGGAGCGAGCCGATAAAGGTGGATGCCGCCGATATCGCATCACGCATCGTTTGCGGTGGTGTCGGTAGGTATTTTGAGATAGGCGCATTCCCGATCACTGCTCGTTGCGCCTGGGAGAGGGGCAAACTTGTGTTCATAAGGCGTTTTGGTACCGCCTTAATGGGAATCCCAATCAGACACGACACCCATCTTTCCATTAGCTCCGTGGTGGTCATTTCGAGCGAGAACACCAGCACTGGATTCATGTTAATCGCTGCCTGTAGTCCGCACCACATGGTCAGAAGCGACTTGCCGACACTGGCCCGGGCGAAGATGGTGTGTAACATAGATGGTGCCCAGCCGCCGTACAGCAGGTCATCGAGTTCGTGTATTCCCGTCGATATGCGAGGTTCCACCTTGCCATCTTCGATGTCACCGATGAGTTCAAGAAAGTCACTCGTGTATTCCGACGAATCCTTCGTTCGCGACCTTTCATTACCCACATTTGACAGGCCGACCATCACGCTGTGAAGCCTGCTCTGTAACCCGCCATCATCAAGCGTCTCGTCATACGCTATCTTGGCCAGCGCACCGGCAGTAATGAGTAATTGCCTGCGCATGTAGGTACCTTGTATCCTGTTGGCGCAGTACTCAGCGGAAGAATATGACACAACAGCATTTACCAGTTCATAGAGGTACTCTTCGCCAACGTAGTCCATTACATCCATGCGCTTCAATTCGTTCTGCACCGACAGGATATCGATTGGCTCGTCGTTACCCATAAGTTTCATAGATGCTTCATATATCCACCTATGGGCGCTGATATAGAAGGAATCGGCGGTAATGATTCTAAACACATCGACAAGTGTCGATTTACCGTTGATAAGAATCAGTCCAATCAGGTTGATTTCGGCGTCTTCGTCGAACGGATCGGGGCGTTCTGTTATTGCTTCGTGTATATCACCCATTTGCACCCACCTTTGTACCAGTCACACTGGTGTGAATCTGGCTGATTGTAATGTTGTCGCCGGTTGATAGGGCAATGGCGATATCCAACACCTGATCATCAGTAAGTCCGCTCCCATGTGGCGCACGGCCAGTCTCGTTGATGCTGCGCAGGATTGCCGTCCATGCGTCCGACTTTTTACCAGCGCCATTCTCCTTGATACGCACGATCTTGACGCCATTCATCCAGTGCTCGCGGGGAAGACCGGCCCACATCTGAGTCATGCCCGTTATAACGTACTCACAGGCCAGCTTACGCACTTCCTTGCTGGGCGGCACTCCCTTTTGGCCACCGCACATGACCAACAGGCGATTTAGTTCCTGTCGTGCGCCACGCTCGGCAGTGTAGGGGAGATACTTCTTGTTGCCCTTCGACAGCGCCTTGCGCCACTCAAGGTAGATCCACCACACAACCATGAAGTATGGCGAACCGGCGAAGATATCCATTGGCGCGGTAAACATCCAGTCCTTGACCCATGTGGGCGGCGATTTCTTGAGCAGTTCCAGCGCGGAGTACCCATCTATCATTTCCAGGGCGGGATCATTCGGTTGCGCCGCCGAAGCGATACGGCCCCACTCCTTCCAGTTTGCATCCGTTATTCGTTCGCTATACAATTCCTTTGTCATTCGTTGATCTCCTTTAGCGCAAAATGGCCTGTCACTCAACAGGCCATTTTGCGTATTGTTGCGCAGTATGGCGTTACGAGGGGTACACAAGCCCTATCTTGGCAACCCTTACGCCCCACCCACCATCGGTCCTGCTTATGTATCTCCTTAAGTAGCCCTTGTTGGCCATGAACTCTATTGCTCTTATTGTCAGGGCATACCTCTTGCCGTTACGCTTGAGGTATGGTGGATCGTAGGTCTTTGTGAGCGCCTCGTACCGTAGCGCTACGGTACGGCGGTCAAGTTTACCCTTCTCCGCTATCTCTTCCATTGTCGGAAAGTACGGTGGCCACACATTGGGATCGCTCTCGTCGAGCAACTGGCCAATGGCGACCAGCACGGCGGCGTCAGTCTTCTTGAGCTTCATCAAGGTTCTTAATCAAGTTACTGTAGAACGCGAAGAGGAGATTGGCCATCTCTAAAGCAACGTCACCGGCAAACGGCCACCCGACGATAGCCTCGACGCGACCCCGGCGTGACATCAGAAAGATCATATATACAATGGCGACACCAAGGACGCCGAAGTGAACCACCTCATCAACGTCAAGCCCAACATCCTCGGCGACTCCGCCAGCGTTGAACTTCATGGAATCGATTGAGTCAATCGCGGCACCTAGAGGCGTTTTGATGGCGTCCCAGTCCATTATCATCGGTACGCTGCCAAACTCTTCCCAGCTTTCTTGCTCAACGTCCAACATTAAGCCACGGAAATACTCCTCTTCGCCTTCGAGTTGAAAGTCATACATATTCATGACTGCCACCAGTGCGCCATACATAACCGATCCATACGCACCGAGGGCTTCGACCCGAGTATCGAGCATTTCTATTGTGCTCCACGCCGACGCCTGCACAAGAGCGATAAACTCATCCACGCGCAGGTTGCCCTGATAATCGTCCTTCAACCCCTGCATTACTGCAAAGATATTATCTATCGACTGGGGCGCAAGCGATCCAACATCGTCCAATTCTTCATCATTCATTGTGTATCTCCTTATATTTATCTTCGATCAAACCAAGCATTGTCTGTGCTCTTTCTATCAATGACGGTGGACATCTTTCATCCACCCACTCAAGCAGTTCGTTAAGTGTATCGCGGAAGTCACTTACTGTGTAGGTAATTCGCCGACCGCGTATTACAATTTGCTCCGGCTCGACCTCTGTGTATTCGGGTAATTCAAACGGGCGCATTGAGGGCGGCAGAATGTTGTTGTGATACTCTTCGTACAACTCTCTCCGCCGCCATCCCATGTCCATTGCATCACTTAGCCATGCGTGAGCCAGTTGTTCCAGCCATTGCGCCTCGTCCTCGTCACCCTCGCTACGCTTGCGTCGTGCGGCGATTCGTAGCGGCGTTACCACCGTGTGATACGAAAACGGCATGGTTATCCACCTCTCTTCGAGCGGCCACGCCCTCGACACCGATATGAGATTTGCGATGTAACCATCGTCATAGTGATCTACGATAGCCTCGTACCCGTCTATATCCAGCGCTATTCGAGCTATGTCAGCCAGCGCCCACGTTGCCGTATTTTTCATCTTGAATACGTAGTTCTCTGCCCTTTGCATATCAACATACGTGGGCTTCAAGACGGGCTGCATTACACCAGCGTTGGTGATAACAAGATCGCCAAACTGCTTGATTATAACGTACCCATCGGGTGGCTCGAGGCTAACGGAGCTAACAGTTTCGCTCATACATCATCCTCATCGTCTGGCGGAAGTAGCGACATGCGTACCATTTCGGCGATGCTACCAACTATTTCCTTCACGTTCTCTACGCCTTCATCGGGAATATCTTCGTCAATTATATACCCGATTTGAAAGGTTTGCATCTCGTTGATGTCCAGAAGAGAATGAATATACAACCCTCTGAGCCACTCGTTACCCACGTACATGGCAGGACCAATCATGATACCAGAAGACGGCGATTGTGCCTTTGTGTCGGTTATTCTCGTCAGTACACCTATCGTACTAACGAGCGCACTGAGTCTGATAGTTCCGCCCTCTGTGACATACTCTGCGCCATCGTCATCCGGTTCGTGTCCGGGAATGTCTTCTAACTTCATACGCTCTCCTTGATGGCGCACATCAATGTGTTCCATGCCCTACCAAGTTTACCACTTCGATTTCGTAACTCCATATTTGTATCTCCTTGATATCCGGGCATTGTGATTGCGGCACCTTTGCCACGATCATGCCCACATATAATAGCTACTGCCCTGTCCTTGATACCACCGTTGGAACCAAGCGCACGACCTACGCGCTGGTACTCCGGTGTGTCCGTTGCCGGACGCTCGGCGAGGATGACGCATTGCGTCGTGTTGATATCAACACCCTCGGTCAGCACCCCGGCGTTGGCCAGCATTATCGTCTCGCCATTCCTGTACCTGTCAAGAATGCGCTGCCGCTCTGCCGGTGAGTGCTCACCGAATATTGTCTCGGCCTTGTGGCCCATCTTGTTCCAGTACCGCGCCCAACGTTCTGCGTCACGCTTCGTCTTCGTGAATACAAGCGTCGGCATTCCGTGGGCCACGTCCCACCACTTGTCATACACAACGGCGGGATCGTCGCTCTGCGAAAAGTGCGTCTCGGCCTCAACGTTGGCACCCATGCGCACCATTGTCTGGTGGTCAAGGGATATGGCCACGCCGGAAGACCATCGTGATAGTACCTGGCCATCACTACGGCCCATTGTGGCGGTAACAAACAGTACCTTGCCGTCAGTCTTGCCGAGAAACGTATCGACGATTGTCGCACCGGATGGCGACAACGATCTGTGACACTCGTCGAATATCATCAGCCCGTAGTTACCTGCGTTGAGTATCGTATCGATATAGGCAGTGGCGCTATCGATGGTAGCGATTGTCATCTCGTGACCGAACTCGCCGCGTCCACCGCCCAGCATTCCTATTGTCCATCGTTTGGGAAACAATTCATTCGCCGCCTTTTCCCATTGCGTACATATTTCTATTGACGGCGTAACGACAAGTATCTTCTTGTTGCCGTTCCAGATGTCGGCAAAGTCAAGCGATATCCTCGTCTTGCCTGAGCGCACGGCAGCGTGCAATACAGTGGCTCGTGCGCGACGATTCCATTTGAACTGCCGTATGATTGCATACACAGCCCATATTTGAATCGCTGTCCATTGATCGCCCGATGCCATTGCGCTAAGAAGCCGACCCATTCTCTCCGCGCTTGCCGCGTGAAGCGAACATGTTTACCAGATAATCTTCATGGAAGTCATCGGTCAACTCCATTAGTTCCTGCAACATATACGTTGCATTGTTGCGGTCGTGCATAGCAAGCAGGGCCAGTCGTCTTACCAACGTTGTGATGCTGGGGTTGCCCTGTGTATTGCATATATCAGCTTGCTTCATTGCATGATCCAACGCTTCCCACAACGGATCGGATACTTCCGGGTTATACGACAGCGTAACCACACGCCGCCCACCCACTGAATGCTTGTGCTTTTGTTTCGTCATATTAACTCCTCGATTTGCTATCAATCTCTCTTACAAAGTCTTCTGTTGCGATGCGCAACCCATATGGGACGTATGTCTTGTCTGGATTGCATATGGGGCAAAGCTCTCGCCCGTTCTTGATCTTGTTCTTTATCATTGATTCGTGCGTTCTGTCACCGTCAACAAAGACACGAGCCACCACCAAGTCAATGCCCTTCCTGTGCATTGCTTCGGTGTATTTACATCGCGCCGTGCCCATGCGGTGATGTCGCACCCTGCGCCAGAGCGTGCTCGTTGTCGCTGACCACCCGATGTAATGCTGGGGTCTATGTCCATTTTTCTGAACGGCAAGAGGTCCTTCACCGTGGAGAATGTATATCATTTGTCACCTCGTTCTTACTAAAGCGGAAGACTGCCATCATCAAGCGTGCAAAATGCTACCGCATAGTCACCAATCACAAACCCCCTCGCCGTTACATTGCGGCGTAGCTCAGAAATAACATCTTTGGAATACGCATAGTCACCGTATTTCTCTAGTGCATCAAGAAAATCCTCAGCCTCATAGGTTTTCCCGAAGGGGTTCCTCGACGTTATCATCGGAAAGACCAGCTTTACCGGAACTTCTTCCCACATATCTGCTATTTGCCAGATAAGTAATGCGCCAGCAAGAAAGTCGGTGAAGCTAAACATTACTCCATGTTCTGTGCTGCGTGTTTCCCCGATCCTTTGAACCTCTTCTACGTATTCATTGCGTAGCTTTTGAAACAAAAGCTGGAATTTCGCAAGCTCTTCATCGGTTAAACTTTTTTCGCGCGGCAAGTCTCTCTCACTCATTAATGTCACCTTTTTCCTGTTACTATTCTTAGTACTCTTATTAGTATTATTTATAATACTATAACACCGGCTAATCTTAAAATTTCAGGGTTGTTCCGGGGCCACAAGTGGCTCAACTTCGAGCGCGACACGTTGCTTTTGCTTGGCCAACATGCGCTCGGTACGCGCCTTTGGCCCCATGCTGTGATCCCTGGCCCGGTTATACGTGTACACATTACCATCGCCTTCGACGGTGATGGGGTACAGGTCTTGCATTCGCACCGGGAAGAGGCACATCAGGTCGTGCCAATCCTCTGCCGCCCACTTGGGTGATTCGGCATTTGTCCATCGCCGGTCGCCACGATTGTCGGTGATGGCCCATCTCACTACTGTCTCGGTTGCTTTGGGTGTCTTTTGTTTAGCCATTATTCATTCTCCTGTTGTACATTTCTATACTCTCGGACATAATCCACCACTTATCGTCGTTGCGCCTGCGCTCGTATGCTACCGATATATTCGATTCTGTGTCTATGATGGTCAGTATTGGATATTCATAATTCTCGCCATTAACATCCCGCTGCCTCGCGGTGTGGTGTGTGACGACGAAGTGCCCATAATTCCTAGACCATCCAGTGCCATCGGTTAGTTCGAGGGCATTAAGCATTGCCTCAAATTCGGCGGATAGCGAATTGCCGCCAATATCAAACAGTGCCTTGAGTGCATTAATAACACGAAGCTCGCCGACGCACTCCGTATAGCTCTTGCAAAACTCCTCGACCTCATACCCGTTTACGTATCCACCACTTGCATCATAATCCGTGATGACAATTCTTACGCTGCCGTCACGGATTAGTCTTACTTCAACATTACCTGCGTACATACTGGTTATTACATCGTCTTTCATTGTTCATTCTCCTTCTTGATTACAGTATTTACATAGCCGATGCACTCGATGCAATAGCGGAACCCGTCATTACCAAAGTGCAGTTCTTCTTCGGGGAATGTATTGTCACAATTCTCACACGGGAATACTTCGATCTCCTTTTGTTCAATCAATTCGGTGTGGCAATAATCACAATAGCTTAGGTTTTCAACTTCATGCCATTGCTCTGGCCCGTACCAGTCGGCGCAGTTATCGCACGCGAACATCCCCTTGCTCTCGGCACAGTCGGTGCAAATATAGTTACCCTCTAATTCAACCATCTCACCATATCGCTCGATGCCGGTTCCGCATTCGAAGCACACATCCGTGTCGTGGGCGCAGTCGGAACATAGTATTCCGCCGTTGTAACTAACGTGATCATCCTCGGCATCCTCGCCGCAACTAGAGCAATACTTTTCGCGGCAGTCCTCGCACAATATCTGTCCGTCATACTTTGTGTCGAACCACAGGCCGCACCCATTACACACTTCCTCGCCAGCTTCGTGCATCTTGTTGAATATTTCATCATCAGTGTACACGTCATCGAGCCACCCGATCACATCATCCCATATCGGGTCGAGCGCATCTTCTTCGTACCCCACCCACCAGTCGTGATATACGAAGGTGTGATCATAGTAGCGATTGGCCCAGTTGTGCATTGACGGGTCAACGAGAACTCTGAACCCGTATGACGGGCCACCATACGCGAACATCATCCATATGTAATACTCATTACCGTTTGCGCGTGGCACATTGCCGTACCCCCGAGTATTGCCCCCGCTGGGCGGGGTGCCGGTGTATGTCACTTCGAGGAGCGACTCATTGAGGTACTCACCGAAGTCGAACTCTTCATCAAGATCATGGCCAAGACCTCGCAACCATTTACGCGCCTTCGCCCGTTCGTACTTGGTGAGTTCTTCTTTCTCGGTGTACAGTCGATGCGCCAGCATTGCGCTGGACAGGTTATCAACAACGCTCTTGTGATACCCCTTCATTTCCTTGATGTGCTCTTTGTCTCTCTTGTCATGTGTCATTGCCATGTTGCCACCTTATTTCCTTGTGCTTACAAATACTTTTTAATATCCTCTCGTTGCTATTTGTTCTTCGCCGTTACTCTCTATATATACTGCCGGACAATATCCGGCGCGTTGTTGTCATCCTGGGCGTATGGAGCGAACACGCCACCCAACCAGTCGATCTCCTCGCCGGTGAGAACAGAGATGAACTTTTCCCAACACCAATCGATACTGATGAGAATAAGCCCAGCCAGCTTGCGGCGAGATACATCATCACCGGCGACTTGATAGACAATTCCGGCTAACAAGACATGTGAGTTCCAGTTAAGTATTGCCCTGCTCAGGTCGGCCCCGTACAGGTCGGCCCCGCTCAGGTCGGCCCCGCGCAGGTCGGCCTCGTACAGGTTGGCCTCGTACAGGTCGGCCCTGCGCAGGTCGGCCCCGCTCAGGTCGGCCCCGCTCAGGTCGGCCCCGCGCAGGTCGGCCTCGTACAGGTTGGCCTCGTACAGGTCGATACCCCGTTGCCATTTTTCCGGCAATCGTGCCGGGTCAATTCCGGCAGCTATCAGATTTACCCGCGTTTGTGTCCAGTTCATGATGTCGTCCTACCCCGTTGTATTTACAAATACTTGCCCGACTGTCTTTTCGTTATCAGCGCCGTAGTTATGATACGTGCTGACGAGGACAAACCCATCGTTGCGGTTTATTGTCACGGTCACATCACCGACCTTGATTGCGACGTACCCGGAATAGTCCGACATCTCCCAGCCGTCGAAGGACATGACGATACGCTTCTCGTTAGGGATGTATCCCATTTCAAGCGACGATACTATGTCATTGACAACATAATCATGCCCACTGATTGCACCTTCTTCGGTTAAGTATTGTTCCTGTCTGTCGCTCCACGGCCCACCATACACCAGTGTTTCCCATTCGTCACGACCGCGCAGCCTTATCGTTGACACACAACATATGTCACCAATGTAGGTCGCTCTCAAGCCGTACTCTTCGTTCATATGCGGGACTTCGCGCAGGGTCAAATCCAGTTTCGTCATAGTGTCACCTCATTTACATTCACACAAAACAACAGGTGTCGCCACGTCTGTACAGTGTACCCGACAGACGTGGCGACAGTCAAGACTTAGATGCACCCGATTATGAATCGCTCATCCTATTATTCGCCGTTCCATTCATTTTCATCATAGGCGAAGGTCAGTAGTTCGCCAACATATCCGGCGCATCGATGTAGGGATCATCATCCGTGTCTGGCTCGGGCGGATCTCCGATGCGATACGATGATTCGTGTGCCTCACGTATCGCATTGCGCACAGCCTCTACCAATTCGCTCTCCGATACCCCGAATTCGACACGATAATATATCGCATCAATATTACTCGGGTCGCCGCCCAGTATACCGTCAATGAAACCTGGGTCATCGTCCCAGTAGAGAACACCCGGCGTTGTCGCCATTGCATTATCGAATCTGTAACGGATATCACGCCGGTGTGAAAGGCATCCGTGCGGCAGCACTACCCGATACACCACTTCGATTGGCTCGATTTGAATCTCATAGTTATTCATAGTTAGTCCCTCACGTAGTCAAGTATTCCATAGTTGGTAACATTTTCAGCGCACACGATATCATCATAGGTAACTCTGCGCGGGTCGCGCAAACCAACGACTGCGTGATACTGAATCACCTCTTCTTTGTCTACCCACGCCACTACCTCAACGCCATCAACAACAACGGACATTCCGTTCGTGTTGTGAATCATCC
>ERZ761596.24-NODE-24-length-44879-cov-11.716781_pt1 | contig 44879 bp, 58 predicted proteins | sample MGYA00512166_ERZ761596 | MGnify/ENA primary metagenome ERZ761596 (study PRJEB28899, sample SAMN03785556) | bioreactor sludge metagenome | biome: EBPR Sludge; feature: EBPR Bioreactor; material: 0.22µm filtered reactor supernatant | place: Saint Lucia: Queensland...
GTTTTCTAGGGCGGAGGAAAAGACATGGGCGGCATGTGGCTCGCAACAAAGACAGTTGATGCAATCGACGCAACGCTGACCGCCGACGGCGGCAACACTTATCGCGGGTGGCTTGGGCGCGTGCTGCCCCACATGAGCGACGCATTCCGGGACGATGAAGACAGCTACCGCAGCCACCTCGGCGCGAGCGTCATCGGTGGCGAATGCCTGCGCGCGGTGTGGTACGGCTACCGCTGGGCGTACAAGCGCCTCGCACGTGGGCGCAAGGGCGAACACCCGGTGACGGCGAATGCGCGCATGTTGCGGTTGTGGAACCGGGGGCACATTGAAGAAGCGCGCTTCATCGCGCTGCTGCTGTCCATCGGTGTACAGGTGTACCAGCAGGACGAGAACGGGAAACAGTATCGGCTCAGTGACTTCGGCGGCCACTTCAGCGGGAGCGGCGATGGCTTCGTTGTGGGCATCCCCGACCTGCCGCCCGGCGTGCCGGCGCTGCTGGAATGCAAGACACACGGGTCGAAGTCGTTCGCGAAGCTGGTGGAGGACGGCGTGCGGTTCGCCAAGCCGCAGCACTACGTTCAGATGCAGATTTACATGGGGAAGTTCGGGTTGCAGTACGCGCTCTACTTCGCCGTGAACAAAGACGACGACACGTTGCACGCTGAAATCGTGATGTACGATGGGCCGACGGACGCCGAGTACCTGTCGCGTGCCCGCAAGCTGATATTCGAGGGCAGCGAAGCGCCAGCGCGCATCCGCGGCGCGAGCCCCGGCTTTCACGTGTGCAAGTATCTTTGCGACTTCACCGACGTGTGCTTCAGCACCGAGGCGGTGGATCGCAACTGCCGGACGTGTCAGTATGCGTTCCCCATGCCGGACGGGACGTGGCAGTGCGCGCGCTACACCTACACCCTGTCGAAGGAAGAGCAGATGGCCGGCTGCGCAGCCTACGAAGTCATGGATGCGATGAAACAATGCTGATCCCTCGCGACTACCAACAACACGCGCACGACGAGCTCTGGCGCTACTTCGAACGGGACACCGGGAACCCGTTGGTCTTGATGCCCACAGGAACGGGCAAGTCGCTGATCCCCGCCATGTTCATTCAGAGCATGCTGTTCAGCTACCCCGGCAGCCGGGCCATGCTGGTGACGCACGTGGAGCGGCTGATCGAGCAGAACTTCGAGAAGCTGCTGGCGGCGTGGCCTACCGCCCCGGCTGGCATCTACAGCGCCGGCCTTGACCGCCGTGACATCGGCATGCCCATTATTTTCGGCGGCGTTCAGTCCATGTACCTGCGCGCCGCGGACTTCGGTTGGGTTGACATCCTGTTTATCGATGAGGCGCACTTGGTGAGCGCGAAGGAGGCCGGCATGTACGGCATCCTCATCGCCGAGTTGCGCGCCATCAACCCGCGCCTTAAGATCATCGGGCTCACCGCTACAGGCTGGCGCAGCGACAACGGGCCACTCGTCGGCAGCGGCATCTTCACCGACATCGCAGTCGACATGACGACGCTGGAGGCGTGGAACTATTTCGTGGACGCCGGCTACCTTGCGCCGTTGGTCAGTAAACGAACGAACCTGCACCTGTCCGCGGACGGCGTGCAGATGCTGGGCAACGATTACAACCTCAAACAGCTTGAGGGCGCGGTCGACAAAGAACACCTCACGCGGCAGGCGGTAGAAGAGATGATATGGTGGGGCGACACGGAGAACCGGAACTGCTGGATGGTGTTCGGAGTAGGCGTCAACCACTGTGAGCACGTGGCCGACGTACTGAACGACATGGGCGTTCCCGCAGTCGCCATCCACTCCAAGAGCAAGAACCCCGGCAAGCTGATCCAAGACTTCTCTGCCGGGCGCTGGCGCGCAGCCGTCAGCATGAACAAACTCACCACGGGCGTCGACATTCCGCAGATCGACCTGATCGGCGTTATGCGCCACACCATGTCATCGAACCTATGGGTTCAGATGCTGGGGCGTGGCACGCGCCCGGTGTATGCGCCCGGCTGGGAGCTGGGCGACTACCGGGGCCGGCTGGCGGCAATGGCGGCCAGCGTAAAGCCGCACGGGTGCCGTGTGTGCGACTTCGCCCGCAACACGGAGAACCTCGGGCCTATCAACGACCCGGTGGTGCCCGAGCGGAAGAAGAACCGCAAGGGCAGCGGCAGCCGCGCAGCGCCGTTCAAGGTGTGCGGCAAGTGCGAGGAGTACAACCACCCCAGCGCGCGATTCTGCAAGGCGTGCGGCGACGAGTTCCCGATCAACGTCTACATGGACGGCGTTAGCAGCGACCTCGACGTTATGGTGCGCGCGCCGGTTGCAGTGACGCAGCCCGACCCGATTGTCGACCGCTTGCATGTGGTCAACGTCACCTACAACGCGCACCGCAAGAAGAACCGACCGGACAGCTTGCGCGTCAGCTACTTCTGCAAAGGCGACGGCAACCTGCCGCGCATGTACTCCGAATACATCTGCTTCGAGCACGTCGGCAAGGCGCGCGAGCGGGCAGAGAAATGGTGGCGTGACCGTTGCATCGACGCCGATGTGCCTGCTACGGTTGATCGCGCGCTGCAACTCACCGGCCAACTAAAAATCCCGCGCGCTGTTCGTGTATGGGTGAACCCGCCGAACAACCATCCAGAGATCATGGACTATGACTACGAAACGAGCCCTGCGCAGTACGCCTGAACGTGACGCCGACATCGCACTTGCGATCAAGCTGCTGGCGAGTAGCTCGGCGAAGGCCATCACCGACGCGATGGAGACATGCCTGAGCTGCGAACACTTCGATGAAGCGACCGAGGTGTGTGCGTTGGCACAGGCCCGGCCACCAGCGCGCGTCATCGCCCACGGGTGCCCCAGCTACAGCGCCCAAGTGCCGTTCTAGCCAACCTTAACGGCAGTTAAACGGCGATCAAAGATTACTCGCCGGGATGTGTTCGGGCGATGAAATCGGCGTATGGTGTGTTCGTGGGCGGCAACAACGCCGCCGCAGCCAACCACCAGAGGAACCGCCAGATGAACACCTTCACCCATGCCAATCACATCGGATGGACCGACGTCAACCCGTTCGAGGTTGTGCGCCACGTGTCGGACCGTTGCATCGAGATTCGTGCCATGGAAGCCGAGCGCGACTTCCAGCCCAACATCATCCCGGGCGGCTTCGCTGGTCACTGCACCAACAACACCGAAAGCGCGCAGACGTGGAAGATCACGTCCAACCCCGACAACCCGGTGCGCCGCGTGCGCCTGCACAAGAACGGCCAGTGGAAGGATGCTCACGGCAACCGCTACCAGCCCGGCAACGAACCCCGCAAGTTCTACGATTACAACTTCTGAGGAGGACGCCACCATGTTCGCGCTAGTGCTCATCGCCGTGCTCGCGACTGGTGGCTCACTCTCCGCAGTCGTCATTCGATTCCTGCGGAAGCACGGCATCACCTAACCTACTCTGACGAGGACACCACCATGACCATCAAGACCTACACCAACAAGTCCAACGCCGCCCGCGCCGCCAAGAAGGCGAACAACGGCACCCTCGACGGCCTGACCCTGCTGGGCACCGAGGGCGCGTGGTACTACGGCACCAAGCCCGCCCCGGCCAACAAGTCGGCCCCTGCGAAGAAGTCCGCGCCGGCCAAGAAGGCACCGGCCAAGAAGACGGCAGCCAAGAAGGCGGCCCCGGTGCGCAAGGCCGCGCAGCAGACGGAGGAGTACGACGTCAAGCATGGGCCGACGCAGGGCCGGATCCGCGGCTACCACATCGACACCGACCGCGACGAGCGGCATGGCGTGAAGCGCCGCAGCGCCGGCACCATCGGCGGTCGCCTGTGGGCCATCTTCGCCAAGCTGTCCGCCGCCGCTGGTGGGCCGGAGAAGCTGGAGATCGCGGCGGTGAAGGAGAACAAGGAGATCGCCCTGTTCAACAAGAACAAGGTTCTCATCGAGTTCTACCTGTGGCGGCGGTACATGGGCGTCCGCGGTCGTGGCCGCAAGCAGAAGGTCGACAAGTGAGGCGAGCGCCATGCCCCGCTATAGCGTCCGATGCGAGAATATCGAAGTAGGACAAGTCGAGGCGGCCGACACCAAGGCCGCCATCGACCTCGCCTACGGCCTGCGCGATTGGTCCCCGCGCGAAGCCATGTCCCTCATGACCCTACCGGAAGGAGCTGGCCCGCCCATGCACATCTTGATTGACACAACCAACGGGCGCGCACTGGCCCGTCACGAGTCCTACCGCGCACTCGCCGCCCTGCACTACATCCAATTCGCCAACGTCGACGCGGTGATCCTGCGCTGCGGCACGAACCGGGTCTACGCCGCACTGACGCAGGAACAACTCGACTCGGTGTTGCGCTACGCCGGCTTCGCCGACCTGCCGGCGGACTACCAGCAGCGCGTCAAAATGATCCGCACGCTGGAGGATGCGCCGTGGCTGCTGCTGCCGTTCGACACCAAGGATCTCGACGCGCAGGCGTTCAGCATCGACCCGCAGGACGCGCGGCCGATGGCATACAACCCGCAGGACGAACGCCCGGTGCTGGTGAAGACGTGGAGCGCGGAACCGCAGGTCAACCGCAAGCGCGTCGACTCCGCGTTTTGGGTCAACTTCGCCGCCGGGAACCCGAGTGGACATTCGGCGAATGCTCCCTTGCCCCACACTGCTCCGACTGCTACCGTGCCCAAGCGGAATTCCCCGCCCATCCCCAACCAAGAGGACACCTCCGTCATGGCAACCAAGGCACCGGCCAAGAAGGCCGCGAAGAAGACCGCTCCCGCGAAGAAGGCAGCGAAGAAGACCACCAGCGCGGCACCGGCCAAGAAGGCCGCGAAGTCGGCGGCCCCGGTGGACGAGAAGAACGGCGTGCGTCGCCCGAAGCCCGGCGGCAACACGGCGCAGGTGTGGGACGCATGCGACGCGGTGCACGCGAAGAAGAAGTCCGCGCCGTCCTTCAAGGAAGTCGACGAGTACATCGAGAAGAAGAACGCCGACATCCCGACGGCCACCCGCCGCTCCAACTATGCGGCGTGGCGCAAGTACAACGGCATCACCGGACGCGTCGCCGAATAACCGTTGCGCGCCCCTCAACAACTCCAGGAGGGGCGGCGTCGTGCCGCCCCTCTTTTTCCTTGAGGTATCCAGATGAACCGCAACGAACAGGCACCCGAGAAGCGGGTGCAGGGCGACGGCCTCTCCCTCGCCGTCAACTCCATCTTCCACACCATCCAAGGCGAAGGCCCGTTCGCCGGCACCCCAGCAGTGTTCGTCAGGCTGGCCGGGTGCAACCTGCAATGCCCGCTCTGCGACACCGAGTACACCAAGCGGCTGCAAATGCCGATCATCGACATCACGTCCGCAGTTTCTCGAGCGATCCCCGTGTGGCCCAACGGGCGCAGCGCACAACTCCCCGAACCGTACCGCTGCCCGACGAACCTTGTGGTCATCACCGGCGGTGAGCCCTTCCGCCAACCACTCGGCCGGCTGGTGATGGCACTGAGACACATCGGCTATCGCGTACAGGTGGAGACGAACGGCACGCTCTACCAGCCGGTATTCCCCTACCCGGACGAAGGCGTGACGTTGGTGTGCAGCCCAAAGGCCGGGCAGGTGCACCGCGAGCTCGTGCCGTGGATCGCGGCGTGGAAGTATGTCGCCACAGCAGACAACATCGACCCGGCGGATGGGTTGCCCACACATGCGCTCGAGCACCCCAACGGCGGCAGGCTCTATCGCCCGCCCAGTGGCAACACTGCGCCAGTCTATCTCCAGCCGGTAGACGAACAAGACCCCACGGCCAACGAACGCAACATGCACGCGGTTGTCGATGCGTGCATGGAACACGGTCATCGGCTTTGCCTCCAACTCCACAAGATCATCGGAGCACCCTGAACATGGCATTCTCAGTCACCCGCTACCACGACATCTCCTGCGGGCACCGCGTCCACGGCCACGAATCCAAGTGCGCCCACCTGCACGGGCACAACTACCGCATCCACTTCACCTGCATCCCCGACGAACGCCACGCCGCACCGACGCAGCGCAGGTTCTTCGGTGACAGCCGCGACGCCAGTACCGGGCCGCTGGACAGCGTGGGCCGCGTCATCGACTTCTCCGATATCAAGGCGAAGCTCTGCATGTGGCTGGAAGACAACTGGGACCACAAGTTCCTCGTGTGGGAGCAAGACCCCACCGCCCCCGTGCTGCTGCAACTGGATCCGCATGGCGTGGTCGTGGTGCCATTCAACCCCACGGCGGAGAATATGGCCCAGTACCTCGTCGACGTTGTCGGCCCGCGTGAGCTCAACGGCACCGGCGTTCACCTGCTGGCGGCCAAGATCGACGAGACGCGCAAGTGCTCGGCCACCTATGCTTCGACGGGAGGTGCGTGATGCGACCGGATCCAGTACAGGGCGAACGCATGGACGTGAACCTCGTGGGCGCTGATAAGGGCGACGTGTGGACGGGCTTCGAATGGGTCAAGCCCGAACGGTACGAACAACTCCGCGCCGGCCCCATGCCCAACCTGCCGCCCATCCAACCGCTGCCCGGCGAGGACTGCATGGCTGCTCAGATGCAGTGCGCGCACAACTACGCCGACGAAGCCAACTTCGGCCGCAGCCCGAAAGCTGGCGGCGGCGGGGGCTACACCTTTGTCAGCTCCAATGCCACACCGCCTCCTAAGGTAGACCCCGAGCGGATCATCGCCGCCATGCTGACACATGTCATCGGCGAGAACCCTCTGCGCGGTGGCCTGCTGGAAACCCCGGCTCGCGTCGCCAAGGCGTGGAAGCACTGGACGAGCGGCTACGGCAAAGATCCGGCGGAGCTGCTCAAGGTGTTCGAAGACGGGGCCGAGGGCGTCAACGAAATGGTGGTGGTGCGCGATATCCCGATCTATTCGCACTGCGAACACCACCTCGCCCCCATCTTCGGCACCGCGACCATCGGCTACCTACCCGACGGCAAAATCGTCGGGCTGTCCAAGCTCAACAGGCTGGCCGACATGTTTGCCCGGCGGTTGCAGGTGCAGGAGCGCATGACGAACCAAATCGCCGACGCGCTCATGCAGCACCTCGCCCCGCACGGCTGCGGCGTTGTGGTCAACGCTCGGCACATGTGCATGGAGAGCCGGGGCGTGCAGCAGAGCAGCAGCACCACCACGAGCGCGCTGCGCGGTGTCTTCAAGGACGACCCCACGGTGCGCGCCGAGTTCCTGTCGCTGGCCCGCGGAGGTGTGGCATGAGCGCAGCCCTCCTCAGCAGCGGCGGCATGGACTCGTTCCTGCTGGCCCACCACCTGCGCACTGCTGGCGTTGACGCGGAGCATGTCTTCGTCGATGTCGGCCAGTCCTACGCGCAGAAAGAAGAAGCGGCGGCGATGTTTGTCGCCGCAAGCGCCGGGGCAAAGTTCCACCGAATGCAAGGCGCGCAGGTAGCACGCTTCGAGCACCCCAGCGGCATCATCCCGTTCCGCAACGCCGAACTGATCCTCAACGCCGCCCAGTACGGCGACGACATCTACCTTGGTGTCATTGCCGACGAGGTCAACAGTGACAAGAGTGTCGACTTCCTTCATTACATGGAACAGGTGCTGAACGAAAGCCACCGCGCCCAGTATTGGACACAAGGGCGCGCGTTCCGGCTGCTGGCGCCGCTGCGGAACAAATCGAAGACGCAGCTCGTGCGCGAGTACCTGCGGGCCGGTGGGGACGTGGCGGTGTTGTGCCAGACGGTCAGCTGCTACGACGGCGGCGCGAAGCACTGCGGGCGCTGCGCATCGTGCTTCAAGCGGTGGATCGCGTTGGCGAACAACGGTATCGACATCGAAGACATGTACGCCGCGCCGCCGTGGTACGCCTACCCGCTGCACGACTTGCGGGCGAAGCTGGACGGCTACAGCGACCGGCGGCGGGTGGAAACGGTGCAAGCCCTGCGCAGCGTTGGAGTTATGTTCTAGCCATGACCTTCAAGACGAAAATGTACTTCTCGGGCTCCATGACGCATCCCCACGTCGTGGAGCGCCTGACCATGACCAACGTGCACCGCCTGTTCACCTTCGCTGCGCCGAAGGAGGTTCACGAGTATCTGCATTACTGCGACCAGCATGGACGCTATGGGCAGAACATCATGATCGACTCGGGTGCATTCACGTCCTGGAACATTGGCAAGCCGGTCAGGCTACCCGACCTCATCGCTTACGACAAACAAGTCATCGCCCGCTACCCGCACCACAACTTCACCTTCATTGCCTTGGACGTCATCCCCGGTGAACGCGGCAGGTTCGCCACCGAGCCGGAGATTGCCAAGGCGGTTGAACAGTCCATCGACAACTTCAAGGTGATGCAGCAGGAGTTCCGCGGCCACACCATCCTCCCCGTGTTTCACAGCGGCGAGGGGAAGTGGCTGCGCGACCTGTATCTCAGCATGACCGACCACATGGCGCTGTCGGCCAACCAAGGTCTTAGCGAAGGCATGCGCTACCAATGGATGCGCGAGTCCTTTGTGCCCGGCGTCAAGTTCCACGGGCTGGCGGCCACAGGTAATCGGATGCTGCGCGGCGTGGATTGGTACAGCGTGGACTCCTCCGGTTGGCTGATGGTGGCGGCGATGGGGAGCATCCTGTTCCCGGTTGGGAATGGCCTGCGCCCGCTGTCGGTGTCGGACACTGCACCAACGCGGAAACAGCATGGCAAGCATATCGAGAACATGAACGAAGCGCCGTGGATCCGCGAGTACATTTGGAGCCGGGGCTACGACCCTGACCGCCTCACCACCGACTACGCGGCGCGCATCTGTTGGAACATCGACCAATGGAACTCGCCGCCGTGGCAGAAGGACATCATCCCACCTGAGGGACTATTCCAATGAGCATCGCAACCTCGCTGAAGTTCGCGCAAGGTGCCGTCAGCAAGAAAGATTTCGTCCCCGCGCTGTCGCACTTCCAGATCGCCGGTGGCCGCGTCACCGGGTACGACGGCAAGCTGTCACTGAGCGCACCGATCGCGCTTGACCTTGAGTGCTGCCCCAAGGCCATCCCCTTCGTCAAGGCGGTGGAGGCGTGCACCGACACCGCGCAGCTCGCCATGACCGCCAGCGGCAAACTGACCATTCGCAGCGGCAAGTTCCGCGCTCACGTGGAGTGCCTGCCGCTGGAGACGTTCCCGGTGGTCGGCCCCGAGGGCGTACCTGTGGCAATCGACGGCCAGCTCATGCCGGCGCTCAAAGCCCTGTATGACTTCACCGCAGAAGATGCCTCGCGCCCGTGGGCCGCTGGTGTGCTGCTGGATGGTGCCAGCGCCTTCGCGACCAACAACGTGATCCTCGTCGAAGCGTGGCTCGGCTATCACTTCCCCTACCGCGTCAACCTGCCGCGCTTCACCATTCGCGAGATGCTGCGCATTGGCGAAGAGCCGGTGGGCATGCAACTCACCGCGGACAGCGTGACGTTCCACTACAGCGAAGATCGGTGGCTGCGCAGCCAACTGAACTCGATTGAATGGCCGGACATCCGCGGCATGCTGGACAACATCCCTCTGAAGCCCGATGACGTGCCGGTGGTGCCGGAGGGCTTGTGGGAGGCGTTGGACACATTGGCTCCGTTCGTGTCAGACATGGGCCAGCTCTACATCGGGCCTGACGTGGTGCGTACCGCCACCGAAGACGGGGCGAGTGTTGAGGTTCCCGGGATGCCGGTGTGCAGCTATAACCACAAAATGCTCGGCATGCTGGCCGGGGTGGCGCAGCGCGCGGCCTTCGCTTCGTGGCCCAACCCGACCGCGTTCTACGGCGAACGCCTGCGCGGGCTTATTGCGGGGATGCGCGCGTGAGGCGGCCCCTGCTGCTGGTCACGGGTGGCCGCGACTTCGCGGATTACCAGCGCGTCGCGGCGTCGCTGGGCAGCGCATACTCGCATCAACCTTGTGTGGCCGTGGTGCAAGGCGGCGCGCGTGGTGCCGACGCTCTAGCGCGCAGATGGTGCGAGAGCACTGGTGTTCCGTGCATCACTGTTCCTGCTCAATGGGACTACTATGGCAAGCGCGCGGGCAGTATGAGGAATCAGTGGATGCTTGATTACTTCGACATCGACTATGTGGTGGCCTTCCCCGGCGGTGCTGGCACGGCTGACATGGTGCGTCGCGCCCGTGCGAAGGGAGTGCCGGTTCATGAGGGATGACTCTTTCGGCTTGTTTTGGGAAGACCAGCCCATCAACCGCGCACGCGGGCAGGTGGTGCGCCCCATGCCGCCCATCCCCGACACCGGCTGGATGCCGCCTACCGAGTTCCCCGACTTGCGTGGCGCGCACGTGCTGTCGATCGATACCGAGACGAAAGACCCGGAGCTCCTCGACCACGGCCCCGGCTGGGCGCGCGGCATCGGCCACATTATCGGCGTGTCTGTAGCAGTGCCTGAGCGCGCGTGGTACTTCCCCGTCCGCCACGAGGTAGAGCCCGAGTACAACATGAACCCCGACCACGTGTTCGCGTGGCTGCGGGACATGCTGCGTCACCAGCACCAACCCAAGGTCGGCGCGAACCTTATCTACGACCTCGGTTGGCTGGCAGAAGAAGGCGTGGAGGTGTTGGGCGACCTCATGGATGTGCAGCTTGCCGAGGCGCTGCTGGACGAGCGCAGCGAAGTGAACGTGGACCACCTTGGCCTGAAGTATCTCGGGCAGGGCAAAGAGACCAGCCTGCTCTATCAATGGTGTGCTGACTTCTATGGCGGCGAGCCCAACGGGAAACAGCGCGCGAACCTGTGGCGCGCTCCGCCCCGGCTGGTGGGGCCATACGCCGAAATGGACGCCGTGGTGCCGCTACAGGTGGCGCGCGCCCAGTACCCGCACCTCGCGCGCGAGGGGCTGCTCGACCTGCTGCGTATGGAGAACGGGCTGATCCGCCTGATGATTGCCATGCGCCGGGCCGGCGTATCAGTGGACATTAACCGCGCCGAGCAGCTACGCGAGCGCCTGTTCGCGATGGAGGCTGAGTCACAACGTCAGCTTGACCTGCTGGCCGGGCAAGCGGTGGACGTCAACAGCGCCGAAAACATTGCCCGCGCCTTCGACGCCGCTGGTGTGAAGTACCCGTGCACCGCGCCATCGGAGCGCAACCCCGAGGGTAAGCCGTCGTTCCGCAAAGAGTTCCTCGAGCATTGCCCCGCGCCTGTAGCCGAGCAGATCCTGGCCGTGCGCAAGGTGCAGAAGCTGCGCGGTACGTTTGTCGAATCCTACATCCTCAACTCGCATGTCAACGGGAAAGTCCATGGGCAGTTCCACCTCCTGCGCAGCGACGAGGGCGGCACTCGCTCGGGCCGCTTTGCGAGTAGCACGCCTAACCTGCAAAACATTCCATCTCGTGATCCAGAGCTTGCTCCGTTGGTACGGGGAATGTTCGTACCTGATCCCGGTCACCTACAATGGCGGCGATACGACTACAGCCAGATCGAATACCGCTTCCTCGTCCACTTCGCAGAAGGACCCGGAGCCGAAGAAGCCCGGCAGCAGTTCATAACCGACCCGGACACCGACTACCACGACTTCGTCATCAACATGATTGCCGGCATGACCGGCTATAGGCTCGACCGCAAGCCGGCAAAGAACATCAACTTCGGCCTGATCTACGGCATGGGCATCAAGAAGCTGCTGCGCACGCTGGGCCTGAGCGACGAGGAAGGGAAGAAACTGTTCGACGCCTACCACACCGCCATCCCCTACGCGAAGGCGGCGATGGAAGAATGCAGCGACATCGCGCAGCGCACGGGCGTGATGACCACAATACTCGGCAGGCGCAGCCGCTTCGACCTGTGGGAACCCGTGGGCCGCGCCGGCAGTGAGCGCATGCCGGGCCTGCCGTACGAGCTGGCGATCAGGAAGTACGGCGCGCGCATCCAGCGCAGCATGACGCACAAGGCGCTGAACCGCCGGCTACAGGGCAGCGCCGCGGACATGATGAAGTTCTGCATGTGGCGCGCGTGGGAGGACGGCGTGTTCGACTACGTTGGAGTCCCGCGCATCACCGTGCATGATGAGCTGGACTTCAGCGACACCGGCGAACGCGCCGACGGCTGGGCGCACCTGCAACACCTGCTCGAAAACGCGCTGCCGCTGCGGCTGCCGGTGAAGTGCGAGCCCGAGGTCGGGCCGGACTGGGGCGCTGCGAAATAATCCAAGTGTTCGAATACTTCCTGCGGTATGTTTGTTCGGCCACAACAAAGGAGGCACACCATGAAAGCCGATTTCACCAAGTTCCTCGGGCCGCTGCCCACCGACCCGCCGCCGTATGTCGAGCCGGCTGATGCGAAGCCGCTGGTGGAACCCGATGCGGCGGAGGTGTGCCGCGTCAAGCTGGAAGTCGCCAAGCGGCAAGCCGCGAACTACGACGAGGCGAAGCGGTGAGCCGGCGCTGGAAGCTGGTGTTGTGGTGGGCCACGTTCACCGCCGTCCTGATGGCGCTGGGCTGGGCCGACCGGGATACCTTGTTCCTGGAACAGGCGCGTTATTGTCGCATGGTGGCAGACGGCCACTGGCCCGACTACGAGCATAGCTTCGCGCAGGAGTGCCGGGCCGATGGCCGGGTAAAGGGAGACGACCGTGACCCATTTGCAGAATCTAAGTGACGACGAGTTCCTGGAGCTGGTGAAGCTGCACAGCACCAGCCTCGCCGGCGTGCTTAATGCGCTGGCGGAGATGCGGCTGGTGGGCGAGATGTTGTCGCGGGAGGCCACCCGCCGGGCACACCGCACCGCCGCCGTGCCGGCACAGGTACAGGCCGAGCTCCGGGCCATCCTGGATAAAAGCTGGTGACCGCCCCCGGCCCGGCCCTCCCAGCGGCCCCACAGGGCGCATCTGGCACCGGGGCCGGTACTACCCCAGCGGGTGAGCCCTGCGCGGCCCGTGTGGAGCCGGCTGGAGGGCTTCCTGCCCCGGCTGCGGCCCCCAGTCTGCCCCCGTTGCCGCCTGTGCGGCTGCTGGCGGCCCTTCAACGGGCTAGGGCGGCCCTACGTACCCGGCAGGCCCAGCTCGCCGCCTGCCGCACCTGTGGGACGGAAGCGGCGGCCTATGATGAGGCCGCCGCTGATTTGGACACACTGGCCGCGTGGCTGCGGCAGCTTTAGAACAGGAAGGCACCGATCGCAATGCCGATGGCAATGCCGCCGGCCAACCACGGCCACGGGTTGCGGCGCACCTTCGTCTTCAGCTCGGCCAGTTCCGCCCTCAGCCGTTCCTTCTCTTCGTCGTACATGTCGCGCTCCTAGGTTAGGGCGGTGTGACGGTGATGTTCTGCGGGGTGTTGTCCCCGGTAATGGCATTCACCGACACGAAGGACAATTCCTCCAGCACCGCATCGCCGCCGGTGAAGATGTACTCCGTCGTTCCCGGCAGCAGCTCAACGACGGTGCTGCCGGTGCTGAACTCCAGCCGGTAGCCCCTGAAATACTTCGAATTGAATGGCGCAGTGCCGAAGGTGCCGAGGCGCGGGTTGGGCGTCCATGTGACCTTGACGCCGGGGCCGCCGGGGTTGGCAACCATGAGCAGGTCTTTCACCGGCCACTCCGTCTGATTCTCCGCATGGTCGAACAGGTAAGCCACCGGCACCACCTCGTCCGCGGGCTGGCCGAAACTGACCGCCTTGTAATAGATGTCCTTGCCAAGGAACTCGCGCTGGATTTGCAGGAACAGGATGCCGGCGTCGGCGGCCACGAAGCGAATGCCCGCACCCCACGGCTCGGCCGTTGTGTTCAACACACCGCGCACAACCCCGGTCAGCTCGTAGTGGTACAGGTCGTCCACCACGTCCAGCAGCGTCGCCGTCTCGTACTGGATCTCCTCGTCGCCAATCACCGCGCAGTTGAACCCGGCGGCCACCTGTGCCGGTGTCACGGATTCGAGGGTGTACGGCACCAATACCTCAACCGTGGTGTCGTCAGCGTCCACCGCCGTCACCGTTTCGCCGATGTTGGCTGCGTTTTGCGAGGTGTAGGCCACCACGTAGGTGACACCGCCGTCGATAGAGTAGGACAGCTCGTACCCGGTCCATGCGCGGGATGCGCCGCGCGCTGCAACGTACAGGCCCAGTTCGTCATCTTGGTCGCGTTGCACCGGCAGGTTAAGGATCTCCAGTGTCGTGTCGCCAATGTTGCCGGGCGTGGTGCTGACCGGCGGGTCGAGCGGCTTGCCCGGGACGAGGACGTTGTCGTACACCAGATAACCGCCGTCGGTCTCGGCCTCCCAGTCAATGTTCCCGTCGTCCTCGTTGCGCTCGGTCAGGTGCACGCGATACCACGTGCCGTCGAAGTCTTCCACCTCCACCACGTCGCCCGGCGTCAGGTAGGTGTACTCCAGCCGCGTGGTGAACTCGAAATCCTCGTACTCGTTATGTTCGATCTTCAGCTTGCGCAGCGCAGCCGATGCCGCTTGGTCAACGGTCAGCACGACCCGGCTGTCGATGTTCTTCGTGCTCGTGCCGGCGCTCATGTTGGTGCGGCGGCTGGCGCTCTGCTTGTTCTTCGCGAAACCGCCGTCCGGGTCGATGTGATTGACGTTGACGGTGCGGGGCAGCTTGGAACGGTCGCGCTCGGTGCGCTTCAGCGTCTTCGGATAGTTGTCGACGAGTTTGTTGTAGGGGATGCGAGCCACCACCGGGCGGCCACGCTTGATGAACCGCAGCTTTCCGCCGTGCTCCACCTTGTCGAACTGGAACATGTCCATGAGCCAACCGATCGGCTTGTCCAACCCGTCGTCGCTGTCAATGAGCAGGCCGGGCACGCGGTCGGTCAGCGGGTTGTAGAGCTCGGAGACGTCGATGTACTCCGGGGGGATGCCAGCCTGCCGACACAGGTCATAGACGATGTCGCCGAGGAACGGGTCAGTAAAGCCGTTGCCCTCGCCCTCGCACCGCCACTGGAAACACCACTCCACATTCATGGCGCTGCACACCAGCCGGCTGACGTTGTCTTGCAGCAGGTACTCGGTCAGGTAGCGATCGCGTTGGAGGCGGTAGTACAGGGAACCGCCGCGCACGTAGGACAGGATGATGTCGGACTCCGCCACGTTGAACCGGCGCTTGTCGTCCAGCGAGCAGCGAAGGTCGATGCAGCCGGTGGGGAGCGTGGTGTGCACCATCGCGCCCGCCGTGGGATCCCACCACCAGAACTTCGGTGTGCCGCTCTCCTGATAGGCGACCAGCGGGTTCATGTTCTGGTCGAATGCGCCAGCGATCTCGGTGAAGTACCCGGCCAGCGTCGTGAACAGCAGCGTCTTCGGGAACCCCGGTGCCTCGGTGTAGACACTGCTGTCGCCGGTGTCGGGGTCGACTTCCAGCGTGAACTTCCACACCTGCACGGTTAGGCCCGCGGACGGGTCGTTGAGGGCAATGCCGCCCAGCTCCCAGTCTTGCAGCTTGTCGGTCGGCAGCAGTGTCTTGACCGGCACTTGGAAGCCGGCGATGTGCGGGGTGACGGCGGGGGCACTGGGGAACATGGTCAGAACCTGTAGTCGAATGCAGCGAGGTCGTCGGCGTAGCGCGCGGCCACCAGCTCGCGCAGTTCCTTGTCGTAGTAGACGCGGTACTGCTCATGTTCCGTTTCGTGCTCGGCGGTGAACAGCACGTCCTCCGGCACGCCCAGCCGCTCGCGCAAGTCGGCCACCGCCTGCGGCAACCGCTCGAAACGGTACACCTGCGACACGCCCTCGGTGAAATACACCTGCGGCAGTGTCCAACGGGTGGGCTCGGCTTCCAGCAGCCGCAGCAGCGCGCCGCGCGGATCGAAGGCGAAGTCCGGGTCGGACATGGCCGCCCACGACACCAACCTGTCGAACGGGTTGCGCACTACCGCGAATGACCACATGCGGAAAAGCGGGTAGTCGCTGGCGTCGACCGCTTCGCTTAGGGTGGCGTGCCAGTCGTGCAGCGCCTCCACCGGGTATAGGGTGCCGCCTGCGCCGCCTTCGCTGCGGAAGGCACGTTCCAGCCATTGCGACATCGACATGCTGCCGGTGCGCGGGATACCAACGAAGACGGCGTTCTTTTCGGGCAGGATAATCATGGCGTGCTCACTTGTTCGCGTAGCTGAGAACGAACTGGAGATTCAGTTGCTTGGTGCTCACCTTGGCGATGGGCGGGTCATAGGACACTTGCCACGACGTATGACCAAGGTTCGCGCGGATCACCGTGATGTTCTTGTTGCCGTTGAGCGGCAACCATGTGAACGAGACCGACCGTTGCTTCGATCCGTTGGTGTACGCCCCCACGCCTTGGATCGGGATATCGGCGCGCGTACCGTTGCCGAGGTTGTTGCCGGTGATGGCGGTGATGGCTCCGGTGAAACAGTTGGACGCCTCGTCCCAGTTGTACGTCGAGTCGCCCACCGGCTGGATGCGTGGCCCCCAGTCCGAGTTCCCCACGTTGGCCCAGCCGGCAGCGGTGTACGATGCGCCGGTGAAATCGAACCAATAGGGGCGCACTTCGTAGTCGTGCACCACGCTGACGCCGTCGATGGTAAGGGTCACGGTGCCCGTCACCGATGCTTTGACGTACTCGGTGAACTCCCAAATGATGTCGAGGTATTCCACCGCGTTGTTCACTGAAACCGTGGTGGGGTTGTTGGAGCCGTCCACCAGCAGGCCGCGCGCTGTCAACACGGTGGCCCCGTTGATGCTGCTGAAGCCGACGTTGGTGACGATGCCAGCTTCCGACACGTTGACACTGCCGCCGCCCATGCTGCTCGGGCCGAAGGTCATGCGCTTGGTGCAGCGCCACCACACGTCGCCATTGACGTCGGGCGTGGTGTTGCGCGTGGTGGAAGCACTGGCGAACGTCTGTGTCTTGCCGAGGTAGGACACGAGCGTCGTGTCGCTTTCGGACGGCGCAGTGTTGCCAGCACCGGCCACCATGCACAAGGAAGACCCTTGATTGAGCATGGCGCGGTCAAAGCCGGACAGCGTGATCTTGTTGTTTCCGAACTGCGTTTCGCGGAGTACCTTGCCGAACTTGGTGATGTTGCCGAACTCGTCGTACTCGTGGCCGGTGTGCACCACCGCACGGAAACGCCCTTGCGCGCGAATCTCAACGGGAATGACGATGATGTTGTCGGGCATGTGCGGGATCATGGCTGTTTCCTCAGATGGTGCTGTAAGCGTTGAAGGTGTAGTCGGTGAATGTCTGATTGGTGTAGCTCTTAGTCGTGTACCACGTCACCCCGTCATCCGACCACTGGAGCGAGAAGTTCCGCGGGGACTGTCGAGCAGACACAACGCGCCCAGCGATTCGCATTTCATCGATCCATACAGGGGCCGCGAAGTGATAGCCCAACCAACCCGATTGAGCCGTATCCGACGCCCACGTATTGCCGTTGTTGTTGAGAATACCATCGAAGGCCCACGCCGGGTCATGCTGCGCGCCGGCATATTGTCCGCTCGCGATTACCGTGCCACCCGTGCACACATTGGCACCGCCGGTCGACGTCGCCATTTCCAATTCAATGATCGAGCAGTGCGAGTTCGCCGACGTGACATTGACGCGCCAGTACGCATGAGTTCCGGAGTACACATCCACAAGCGCGCCACCAGTAGGCCCGAATCCGGCAGTGACTTCGTCCTTCTGCATGGTGCCCAGCGGCGGCACCGCCAGCGAACCGCCGCTGGGGGCGAAGCCTGCTGTCGCTGCATCGAAGAACTGCTGAGGCGGCGGCGTCTTGAGCTCGCCGCCAGTGGGACCGAAGGCAACCGTTGCCTCGTCGTTGAACTCCGGCGGCGGCACCTCAAACAGCTCGCCCCCGGTAGGCCCGAAGCCTGTGGTCACCTCATCGGACTGCATTGTGGCGTCGTACAACAGGCGAACAAGTTCACCGCCAGTGGGCGCGAATGCGGTCTTGGCTTCCGAGTAGAAGATCTGCGCATACGGCGTGGACGTGATCCACACTTCCTGCGGCGAGGCAATGGGGACGGCTTCGTACGACGGGATCGCACCGCCGCCTTCGGTGACGTCTTCGTTCGGGATCGCGATGTATGCGAGGTACTTGAAGGCCGACACGCGACCGCTGCCCTTGTACGACTCGATCATCGAGTTCGGGAGCTGGCCGGACGTGCCGTTATACATCATCACCTTCGCCGCCCACTTGGCAGCGTAGTCCTTGTCCTCGATCGGTGCCGACGGGTCTTGCGAATAGACCACCTTGCCGTTCCGCTTAATCCACCAATAGCCCTGAATCGGGCCACGGCAGAAGGCGATGGCGTAGCTGGTGGTATAGGTGAACGTCTCTTGCTTGACGCCACCCTTGCCCTGCCGCTTCACCTGTCGGTGTTCGTCGGGCGGCAGGTGGGCGAAGATCACGTTGCCGGTGGCAGGCGCGCGACCATACAGGAAGGGAATGGTGCTACCAACGTCCGCGCTCGTCTTCGCGAAGTCGGTGATCCGCGTGCCCTTGATGGTGGTGGAGCCGAAGATACCGCTCATAGCCGCCACACCTTCATGATGCGCCGCATCCAGTAATCGTCGAACAGGCATTCCGTGGTGCAGCCGACATCGCTGTCAGTGTGCACGATGGACAACGCCCCGGCGATTGCCACATGGGGGACGACGATGCCGACGTGGCGGATGGGGCCGGCGTACTGCATTGACAGGATGTCGCAGGGCTGGATCCCGTCGAGCGACTTCATGCGGTTGACGCGGGTGTATTCCGCGATCGGCGTGCCCATGATGCGCGCCAGCTCGCGCTCCAACTCGCCGCCCACCGGGTCGCGCGGGTACGCGGGGATTTCGTCTTCGTACTCCAGGATCCACGCCAGCGCGCCGACGCAGTCGATGCCCTTGAGCGTGCGCCCTTGGTGCACGAACGGCACGCGCTGGGCGGCCAGCCAATGCGCGCGGTCGATGATGCGTTCTTTGTCCGTGGTGTTCATAGGGCGTTGGATGACTTGATGTAAGCGCCGGGAACCATGAGCGACTGATCCTGCACAGGTGTCAGGTGCTCGCCGTTGAAATTCACGATGTTGTTGTATGTGTCGATGCAGGTGACGTCGAACTTGTTGCAGTCGCGCCGCAGCCACACCTCCGCCCCAGCTTCGAAGGCGTAGGGCGTGAGGAAGCTCAGTTTGACCGCGCCGTCAGCCGCCCATGTTTCAACCTCCATCTGCACGTTGGCATTCGAGCCGTCCTTGAACAGCACCACGCCGAAGTCGTAGTAGCCCAGCGGCCGACTGATGCCGGTCACCTTGAAGGCCATGAGGTTATTGTAGACCTCGCTGATGGTGCCCGGCTCCCACACGAACGGCATGCCGCAGCGTTCGTCGCCGAACTCGTTGCGGCAGGTGATCGAGTAAACCGGGTTCACCTTGCGCATGAGCGCGTCGGACAGCCCGCGGAACTCGACCTTGCGTGAGCCCTGTTTACTGGCGGAGAACTCGGCCTTGCCAACGGTGCCGAAGCCAACGATCTCCGCGCCGTAGTCCATGTGATTGTAGGCGACGCGGTATATCGTGATCTCCGCATCACCGAACAGGCCCGCCGTGATGAGCTGCGCCACAATGTCGCCGAACCACCCGTGGAGTTCGGTGTTGTCGGCTTCGGAGATGTTCCACGTGTTCTGAATGTTCTGCGGCTGGAGGACGTTGTACGCGCGGTACACGATGTCATCCTTACCGTCGTTGAAGCGGATGGCGGCGTCCAGCGTGGTGAAGCCGTAGGCGGCACCGCCCGCCAGCTTACTCTTGATCTTGATCAGGAAACACGTTGCCTTCCCCGGCTTGGCAAGCGCGTCCAGCAGCAGGATCGGGATATCGGTCTTCACGTTAGTCGTCCCAGCTCGGCGGCACGTTCAGCGGCAGGAAGTCGAACGGGTCTTCCTTCAGCGTGACCTTGGCGGTGTTGGCCCTCCAGGAGTTGATGGTCATTTCGTTGTAGTCGTCGTCGTACCGAACCCACACGTAGAACTCCGCGGAGGCGATGCGGTACTCCTGCTCGGTCCATTCTTCAGCCGGCGTGAAGATGCCGGTCTCGGTGTCCAGCGTGCCCGCCACCGGATCGCCCAGCTCATCGACGATGTTGCAGAAGGCGAACGCCTGCACCGCGCGAACGCGCACATACGTCGGGCCGAATGGTGCATACGTCTTGTAGAGCTGGATCGGGTTGGCCGTGCCGGGCAGCACTTGGATCACTTGGTCTTCAATGGTGAAGTCGTTCCAGTCCTTGAACTTGATCGAATGCTTGCGCCCGGCGCACACGTGGAAGCCCGCGATGATGTAGTCGCGGTTTTCGTCGGGCACGTCACCGAAGCTGGCGGAGAACTCGTGTTTCGGATATTTCCACCCGCTGTCACGGTCTTCGAAGCCGTTGGGGTACTCGCCGATATTGGTCTTGTACCGGGGGCCGCCGCTGAAGCCGTAGTCGACCTCTTCGTCCAGTACCGCGTTGATGCGCGCCATCACACCACTCCCATCTTTCGAGCTTGCTTGCGCATCTCACGCGCATTCTGCTCCGGTGTACGGTTGTCCGCCCTGCCCTGCTGCACCACAGTCAGGTTCATGTTGATGTCGCCGCGCGGCATGCTCTGCTCCGACATCTCCGCCGACCGCTCCAGCGCGCGTGCCTGCGCCGGGGTGTTAATGCTGACGCGCTCGCCCGGTGTGGCCCGGAACGCGACGGTCTGGCTGTCCACGCCACCATGCCCGCCCACCACCATGGAACCGCCCGTGCGGAACGCTGGGGGCGTCTGGCTGCGGATCTTGCTGATCTGCATTGCGCCGAAGGCCACAGCAGCGGCGGCAGCGGCGGCACCGAGGAACGGGCCGACGTAGGGGATGCCGCTCAGCGACTTGTAAGCGTCCATGGCCGCCTGCGGCGTGCTGATGGCAACCTGCGCGATGGCCGCCGCCTGCCCGATCTTGAATGCGGTCTTGTTGTGCGACCCCATGAGCTGCGCGATGGTGCCGAGGCCACTCTGCACGCGGTCAATCTGGAACTGGCGGCGGGCTTCGTCAATCGCGTTCATGGCTTCCGCGGCCTGCTGCGCGTTCAACACGTCGGCCGCGCGCAGCTTTGCGATGCGCTGGTAATACTCGTCGAACTGTGCCATGCGCGCATCGAACGCGGACTGTGTATCGTCCAGCGAACCGCCGAGCATCTGGTTGACGATGTTGAAGGTGTCGGCACCGCCGATCTGGCCGCCCTTCACCAGCTCGCCCAGCGCCTTGATGTCGATACCGGCCTTCTCGTCGCGCTTGCCCTTGGACTGCTGAAGGAATGCTTCCTTCGCTGCCGCCAGCTTGTCGGTCTTCTGCAAGAGCACCAACTGCTCGCGCAGCGCCGCGTTCTGGTCTTCCGTGGTCTTAATGCCTGCGCGCTTCAGCTGATCGGTGATCTGCAACATCTGCGCTTCGACCTGCCGCTCTTCGTTCAGCATGCCGGCCAGCTTGATTTCGTCGTTGAGCCGATCTGTCACAGCCTCCAGCGGCTTCAGCTGATCCTTCAGCTGCTCCTCATAGAGCTCCATATAGGCGTTCGCCTGCTGCTGCGAAATAAGCCCCTTGTCGATGGCACGGTTGAACGTGTCCTGCGCGGAGGCGAGCTCGTGCTGCGCCGCCAGTACCGGGGTAATGCGCCCGACGGTATTGTCGAGTTCGTTCTGTAGCCGTTGCAGCTCCTTAATCGGATCCGGCCCCTTCGGCCCCTTGGGTCCTTTGGGCGTGCGCCCCAGCGCCGTCCAGTCGATGGCCGGGGCCGGGCCGCCTGCGGGCTTACCCTGTGCGGCGGCCTGCGCCGCTGCCAGCGCCTTCGCAGCGTCGGCGTCGTTCAACTCGATGCCGACTTTCAGCTTGTTTTGCTCTTGGTTGAGTTCACCTTGCAACCGCTTGATGACTGCTGCGGGACTTCGCAGTAGGTCTCCCGCGCCGACCTCGCTGTTCGGCGAATAAATTGCTTTGATTGCGACGATGGGGTTGAGCGGCTTCTGCTGCATCTCTTGCAGGTCGGCGATGGTGCCCTTCAGGCGCTCGATGCGCTGCTCAACGCGCACGGTGTCGCGCGGGTCAGTACCACCTGCGCGCGCCGCGATCTCCTCGGCGAGGAACTTGGTGACGTTTGCCACAGTGGTCGCCATCTTTGTCAGCCAGATGATGGTTTGCGCCGCACCCTGCACGATGGCGTTGAAACCGTCCTTGAACTCTTGGCTGTTCAGCAGGCCGCTGAACTCCTTCAGCATGGGCAGCAGCCCCGGCAACGCCTGCCGGTACACAGCTTCGATCTGGAGCCTGACGTCGTCCAGTTCGTTGTAGAACTCTTGCACGCCCTTCGCCGTCTCGCCGCTCAGCGTATAGCCCAGCTCGTCCGACTTCTTCGCCATCTCGTCCAATCCCCTCGAACCTTGGTTCAGCAGGCCGATGACGTTCTGGTTCTCCGAGCCGAACAGCTTGAGGGCGAGCGCGCTCTTGTTGGCTCCGTCCGGCATGCGCTGGAACAAGTCGGCAACATCACGCAGCACGGCCTCGCTGCCACGCAGCTTGCCGGTGGCGTCCACGGCGTTGATGCCCATCTGCGCGAACAGCTTGTTCATTTCGCTGCCCGGCTTTGCCGCCTGCGTCTGCGCGCGCTGCAACGACTGGACCGCGCCGACGAGGTCTTGTGTGGTCAAATCGGCGGAGCGCGCGGCAAAGTCCAGCCGGCTCATGTTCTCGACGCCGATGCCAAGTTGTTTCGATGCCTTGGCCGTCTCGTCGATGTTCTTTGCTGCGTTGGCGAAGCCGGTGTAGAGCAGGGTGGCCGCGCCGCCCAGTGCTGCGCCGACGATGCCGCCCACGATGCCGGCAGTCTTGCCCAGCTTGGAAATATCCGTGTCTGCCTTCTTGGCCGAGTCCGCGATGTCGTCGATGGAACGCTTGACGACCTTGCCGCCCTTCTCGGTAATGACGATGTCAATGCGTTCGACGGTCATCTCACTCTCCGAATCCAACTGTGCGGCTGTCCAGCAGCTTCGCGCCCTTCACCTGTTTCGTACCGGCAGCTATGGCCTCCTCTACGAATCCGATGGGCGCTTGTTTGGAGTGCCCTTCATTTAGGGGTTTAATGTAAGGCAGATTATTGGTTAAATGCACCTCCCCGCCGGGCTTATATCCACGGAGCTTCTGCCGCGCCTTGTCGAAGGCCGGGCCGAAGCCGAAGTCCTGCGGGGAATCTGCGGTGCCTTCCGCGGGCTTGCCAAGCTCCACGAGCCAACTACCGCGCGCCCGGCCAGTGGCCACCGGCGTCCCGAGAACGACGGTGGAGTGGACAGTGAGCGCGGTTTTTACGACAAGGTCGTTGACGTTGGCTTCGAACATCTTTGCGAGGGCTGTCATGCGCTTGGCGAACTTGTCTGGCTTCACTACCGTTTCCTCGGGTGTGGCCGCTTCGCTTGTGACTTGATGCGGCGTGTGGCTGCGTCGTGTTCTGCCTTGCGCTTGTCCCGGTAGTGTTCCATGAAGGCCAGATCCATCTTACCGAGATAATAGTGCATGTCCTCGTACTGCTCGCCTTCGATGTTGTACCGCGTGCAATACCGATCAACGGCAAGCCAATCGATCGGGCCAATGGATTCGCCTAACTGCCGACACCCTGTGAGGTCGAGGAAGGCGATGTAGTACAGGCCCAGCCCGGGATTCAGCTCCGGGGCGTTTTGGATGCTGTCCGGCGGGGGCTTACCCCGCCGGATGCACTCATCCATAATCTTCTTCTGCGTCGGTGCCAGTGTCAGGCCATGCACCAGCACCTCGATCAGTTTCCCGCAGCGCCCTCCCGGACTTCGTCGCGGAACAGGCCCATCGAGCTCGCCTGCACCATGACGTCCGCGAACAGGTTGGGCAGGCGCTTGAAGAACTCCGCGATCTCTTGCGGCGTGCTGGTGGGGATCGGCGTCAGATCGCGTTCCTCGAACCCGGAGCAGGACTTGACCACAGCGCGCGAATACAGCTCGCGGTTGAGGCGGTCGTTCAGCTCCTTCGGCAGCTTCGCCCCGGTGTCGAGCTGGCGGCGGTAGGGCTTGGTGATGTGCTCATAGACCTGCTGGAACTGCACATTCGCGCCGCCGGCCCGCGCGATGGTGATCTGCATGTCCTCGCCCTTGCTGTTCGTGCCGTACACCAGCCGGACGCCGTTGCGCTCGAGGTCGGCGTTGGTCTCGAACATGTCGAAGATGTTGGTGGCAGTGTTGTTCTCGTTCATTGGAGTGGTCCTCTCTTGGGTTGGTGTTGCGGATCAAACCGTCGCCGCTGCCACATCGGGCAGATAAGCGAAGTTCTGCATGAGCAGGGTATAACCGAACTTCGATTCGGCCGCGCTGGTCTCCAGCGGCAGCTTCACCGGCTGATCCTGCTCGACTTGGATGCCACCGCCGCCGAGGCCCAGCAGCGGGATATCCCACAACATGCCGGCGTTGCCCTTGACGAGGATGTAATCCACGGTGACGTCGTAGTTGTTGCGGATCGCCAGCGGCCCGTCGATGGTGGTGAAGTACGCGGTCATATCGCCGCCCACCTCGAACGTGCCTGCCGTGGTGGCGAACGCGCCCAGCGTGCCGACCGCCTTGTTTCCGCTCACGTTGTTGTTGATGGTGAGCGTGATGTCGGTGCAGTGCGCGAACAGCGGCAGCGGGTTGGCCGAGGCCGGGTCGATGGCGGACAGCTTGATGCGAGCGAAGTGGTCGACGGTGTTGAAGCCGTCTTCCGCCATCATGGCCGGGCGCGAACCCGTCTTCAGCCCGGTCAGGCCGTTGCGCGGCTCGTGGGCGCAGGCGACGAACGTCAGGTCGACGGTGCAGAGCGCCGCCTCCGTCACGTTCAACGTCATCTCGTTCGCCGTGGCCCCGGTGAGGTACTCGGACATGACGCCGTTGATGTCGTTGCCCAGCGTGCGCTCGAGCTGAACCGGCTTGTGGACGATCAGCGCCGGGGCGGGTTCGTTGCGGATGATGGTGCCGGTGTAGATGCGCAGGGCCACCGCCGCGCCGGACTCGGCCGCCGGGGCTTCCCATTGCACCTTGTCCAGCTCGATGTAGCCGGCAGCCACCACATTGACGCGGGCGAAGCCCACGCTCTTCGGGAACGCGCTACCCGCAGCATCACCGCCCACGAACAACCATTCGCCGGGGATGAGGCCCATCGTGGTGAGGTCGACGATGCTGGAAGTCAGGCGCACCAGACCGCCGTTCATCGCCACGTCCACGTCGCCGATGTCGAACTGGAAGCCCACGGCCTGCAACTTGGCAGCCGCCGGGGGCGCAGCTTCGTCCGCCAGTGCCTCGGCCACCTCCAGCACGCCGCCCGCGAGGCCCACCACGGTCTTCAGGCCGTTGTTGGCCGCCAGCCCGAAGCCGCTGGCGAGCACCACCTGCCCCGCCGCAAACGCCGTCAGCGGCGCGCTGGTAAGCGTCAGGGTGCAGCCGCTACCCGAGCCCCCGGTGGTGGCTGCGGGGTTGACAGGGAGCGCCGCATACAGGCCAGCGTCGTCGATGGCGACGGCGGTGACCGCACCCGTGGCGGTGTTGACGGCGCTGACGTAGGCCACAGCCGGGCGCGTGGCCGCGCCGGTCACGGTCAGCAGGTCGCCCACCCGGTAGCCGGTGCCGGCGGCCGATACCGCCATCGTGGCGACGCGCAGGTTCGCGAAGGTGTACTCGCTGGTCAACGCGGCCACGCCGGACACGGGCGCATCGCCGAAGACGAGCGAATGCGTGGTGCCGCGTTCGCGCGCGTTGGCGAAGAAAAACGCCTGCATCAGATCGGTCAGGTTGTTCTGCGTCAGGTCCTGATTGAACCCGCCCTGTGCGTCCATGTCCGTGATGCTGCCCTTCTTGCGCTGGCGGCTCGGGTTGATGGGGTTGCGGGCGGTCAGCGCATACGTCGCGCCGAAGTCGGAGTAGCTGTTCGGTTCCAGCACCTTCCAGATGGGGTTCGCCGCCAGCTTCTTCAGGCAACGCTCCCATGCGTAGCGCAGGCCGGTGACATTGGAGTCGATCGTTTCCTTCGGGCAGATAGCCATTTCAGTTCACCTCGTCGTAAGTAAAGCGGGCCGATGTATTCGCGTTAAACCAATTCCGATCCGGGCCGACCTCATAGGCCGTGGGGTCACGGAACCACACCCCGCTCGGCGTGCCTTTGCTCTTCTGGATACCATCCCGAAACGCGCACGCGAGCGTCATCGCTCGTTTAAGGCCACCGGCCGACAACGGGGCGAAACATTGCACGTAGAGCATACCTTCGCGCCTCCACCTGCGCTGTCCGTGCTCGCAGCTCAGTGAAGCCTGCCCCGAGCCGCTGGGGTTGTGACGCAGGCTGACAGCGAGCCACTCGCCGTCCTGCGGGGGAGGCGTGTTGTTCTCTTTTCCTTGCCAGTCGATGCGAATGCTTGGCGCTACCACGCCGGCGACATCCTGCACGAGCTGGAGTATTTCCTTTCTTGCTTGGTCGTAGGTTGCGGTCACTGGCGCACCTGCATCGTGTAGAGGATCTGCTGCCCATTCGGATCGAGCCTCGTCAAGTTCACGACCTTCCACTTCGTGCCATCGGCACGAGTGATCAATGCGTTCAGGTTCGGCGCGAGGGCGGTAGCGCCAGCGGCGAGAAGCACCTTCTTGTCGCCCTGCTGCACGAGCAGGCCGTTCCAGTACGTCTCCCCGCTGGTGCTGCCCTTGAAGTTTAGGAACACCATACGCGCCGTTTCGTTCTGCTCCCCGGGAATGCCGGGATCCCACGGATCGTCGCCGTCCGTTGTGGTCATCACGGTCAGCGTGGCGTTCTCGCCGTTCTCGGCGATGAGCTCAACTGTCGTGCGAATCTCGTCGTCGAACTGGCCCACGGTCACACCCTCACCGTGCGGAGGCCACCGGCCCCGCATGCGTTGAACAACGGGGCCAGCAGCGCATCCACTGCCGGCACGCTCACCACCGGGCCTCCGCTGAGGCCGAGGTCGGTGGCGCTGAAGAACTCTTTCTCCAGCACGTCCACCTTCGTCTTCTTCACCACCCGGCCATCGGTGCCCGCCATCGGGTTGAACCCATTCTGCAACTCGATCGCGTACTGCATCTGAGCGCGCTTGAGTTCGACCGGAATGGCGTCGTCCGGCCATTCGACGGAGCAATCGATGACCACACCTGTTCGCGGCCATTGCAACGCCTGCGCATCGTGGGGCGGATCGACAACGGCCACCGGCCACGTCTTCTCGCCCTGATATCGCGCGCGCTGGGCTTCGAGGTAGTCCATGGCCTGCACGAGCTTCGCTTCCGTGCCCACCAGCGTCACACCGCGCGCCGTGGCGTATGCCTCGGCCTCAGCGGTGGTCACGTAGCTGGTGGCGTCTGCCTTGCCCGTGCCGTCTTCGATGACGAGTGCCATGTCTAAGCCCTTCTATTTGAACAACGCCGCCCACGTGGCGGCGTTGTGGTGGTACTTCAGGCCCGGCCGAATTACTCTTCTTCGGTCAGGTGTTCCTGCGCCAGCGCCACGAGCGCCGCCTTCTTGGCCGTCGCCGGGTACTCGACTTCGGCGTCGTCCAGCAGCTTCTTCAGCTGCGGCACGGTCATGGCTTCGTAGTCGTCGCCCTCGGCTTCGGATTCCTCCTCTTCCTCGGTCTCGTCCACGGTGCCCTCGATGTGCGGGAGGTGCGCGTAGTTTTCCGGCACCGCCGGCCCGGCCACGCCGGTCACGCCCTGCTCCAGCGGCGCGTCCGGGTCGACGAGTGCGGCGTTGCGATGGCGGCCACCCGGGATCGAGTCGAGCTCGGCCTGCTGTTCGGCGGTGAGGTTGGCTTCCTCGGTGAAATAGAGCACGTGCGGCTTCTTGCGGTTCTTGAGCGACATCTCGGTTCTCCTAGTCCTCGGTTGGGTTCGTCAGTGGCGGAGCCCATGTGATACGCTGCGGGAGGACCGGCCACATCGCACCGAACTCCGCCACCGACGAACGCTGTTTACTGGCTGATCTGGACCACGCCAGCGAGGTCCTTGATGGACGTGCTGTAGCGGTCCCAGTTGCCAGCACCGCCGATCGCAGCATTGTTCGGGCTGTGACCGCCGTTGGTCTTGTCCCACGCGAAACCCTTGATGCCGACGTTGTACGACCACTCCGCCTGATAGGTGCGGATGATGTTCTCGTCGCCGTTCTTGGTCTCCACGTTGTCGGTGAAGTCGCCGTTCTGCTCCACCACCAGCGCGCCAGCCGTCAGGCCGAGGGTGTGGTACTTCGTCGGCGTGCCGGCGACCACGAGGTTCGGGCTGTCGGTCACGACGAACACCCGGCCGAAACCGTCCTGCCGGACCTGGACGTTGCCGAACACGAACAGCTGATTCGCGTTGGTGAGCGCCTGACCGTACAGGTCGAACAGCGGCGTGGAGTGCATGAGCCACGCTTGGATCGCCTGCGCACGGTCACCGAACTTGGCGACGGTGGTGTTCAGGCTGCCCAGCGAGGTCTTCTCCGCGCCACCAGTGCCGGCGCTGATGTCGTTGACCACGCCGGTGACGCTGCCGATGGCGACGCGGCCGACGAGGCATGCGGTGTTCAGCATGTCGGCGAGGCTGTCTTCGGCGAGCTGCTGGCCGACGGTGGCACCGGCTTCCTCGGGGGAACGCTGGATCCACTTCATCATGCCGGGGTCGATACGGACGGGCGGCGTGCCGGCGGCGACCTTCACGCTGGTCGCCAGCAGGTGCTCGAGCACCTTCTCGGTGACCGTGCCTGCGCCGTAGGCGTTGCGGCGACGCACGAGCCCGGAAATCTTCTTCCAGAACGCGGTGTCGCTGTAGTCGCCCTGATTGGACGCGCTGCGCAGGATGACCGTGCCCTGCGAGGCTTCGTTGAACTTCTGGATCGCCTGATCCTGCACCTCGGTCATCGAGGAATAGGCGTACTCGGAGAAAACTTGCAGATCGGACAGTGCCATGACTCAGCCTCCTTCGGCTTCTTTCTTTGCTTTGATGTGTGCGGCCAGTTGGGCAGGGGTTGCCTTGGTCGCGTCGAAGTCACCACTCGACGGGGCACCGCCCCCACCTTGCCCGCCGCTGGCACCGCCGCCGGAGGCTCGTGTACCGCGGAGGATAGGCGCGAGGTCTTTGTTTTGCAACAACTCCTTCTTGAAATCATCCAGAGTGCTGGCGCTGGGCTTGCCGTCGTTGCCCAGCACCTTCACCACGAACTCGTCGCCGTCTTCCGTGACCGCGAGGCGCGGCAGCACGTGCGGCAAGCCGAGCGCGGGGTTCACGAACAGCTCCGCGGCCAGCGTTGCGGCGGCAGACTGGCGCACGTTCTTGTCCACCGCGCTGGTGAGCTTGGTGATCTTCGCAGCGGACTCGGTGGTGGCCTTGTCCAGCTTCTCCTTCCAGCTCTTCTCCAGCGCCTCCACGTCGCCCTTCGGGATGGCACCCCGGCGCATGTTGTCCAGCTCGTCCTGAGCCGCCTGCAACGCATCCTTCGCCGTGCGCGCTTCGGTCTGCGCGGTGCCGCGCTCCTCCTTCGCACGGGTCATCGCGTTCTTCAGCGCGCTCACGCCGGGGTGGCTGTCGATGCCATCCACGTCCAGCACGAACTTGTCGCCTTCCTTCTTGTACTCCTTCTTGACGTCATCGGGCAGGCCGTCGATGCTGTCCAGGATGCTCTTGAGTGCCATTGTCCTCTACTCCGTTGGTGATAGCAGGCCAGCACGCGCGAACGCTGCCGGGTTTTTCTTCCGCATCTGCTCCAATGTCAGAGGCTGGAAGTTCTTGTCAAGGTTGAGGTCTGCGAACTGCTGCGCGCTAAGACCGCCCTTGCGAAACAATGCTGCCCTCGATGCGCCGAGGGCGTCAATCTGAAACTCGTACGGTTGCGTCTTGAGCCAATCATAATAAGTGATCGCCGCGTCCACCTGCTGCCCGCCCTCAGCGCCCTTACTCGCGCGCTTGGTGCCGACGGTGGGGTCAATGTCGTCCACCAGCAGAAGGATGAAGCTGCGGCAGTTGATGTGAGCCGGCGGGAGTGGCCCCTTGCCGATGATGTAGATGCGCCCGTCGAGGCTGCGGCAGATTTGCGACGTGCGGCTGTCCAGCGTGCTGAGCCACCTGTACCGCTTCACGAGATTACTGTTCGCTGAAGCGACCGCCATCTGCCCTTGGACGTTGACGTGCTGGATGGCGGTACGCACCATCGCATCGCCTTCGCGCTTCAGGATGCCAGCGATCAAGCCGTCGCGGTAGTTCGCCGCCTTGGTGCCGCGGAGCTGGCGTACGATGTCGGCTGTGGGCAACCCTTGGACGATGCCCACACGGATCGCCCGGTCGATCACGGCGATGGCGCGCGCCGTGAAGCTCTTCGTGAACGGCTCCAGCAGTTGCCCGGTCGCCTGCACCGGCTCGGCCAGCGTAGCGGCCCACGCTGCGGCTGTGGTGGGCGTTGCCAGCGCCGGGGCGTTGGTGGGCCACACCAGCCGCAAGGCCTCCGCGTGGAGGCCTGTGGCGTGCCTGCTGAGGGCTTTGAGCGTGCCGGTGAACTCGGCGGTGTACCGGGCCAGCACCTCCGCATTCTGCGCCCGCAGCCGGGCCAGCGTGCGCTCCAGGAGGGTGCGGCTGGGCGTGTCGCCCAGTGCGGCGAGTGCCGCCTGCACCGCACGGTCGAGCGAGCGCAACACCGGATCCAGCTTGCGCACCTCGTTCGCCTTGAGGCGTTCGAGATACACCTGATTCTGGATCATCACATCCCGGAGGAGGCGCTGCTGTTCGCGGGTCGGCATGGCTTACTCCTGCGCCGGGTCGTTGGGGTCGTTGTTTCCTCCCGTGGCCTCGTGCACCGCACTGGCCTCGGCTGCCGCCATGTCGACGCGCGACTGCGCCTCAGCGTCGATGCTGGCGCGTGCCTTGTCGTCGTCGAGGTACGCGATGCCCGACTGGCGGAGCGCGTTGCGGGCTTCCTCGAACGCCAGCAGCCCACCCTGATACTCGGCGATGAGCGACTTGCGCTCTTCCGGCGTCAGCTTGTTGATGGCGAAGTCGGTGGACAGCTCGAACACCACCTTCTCCGGGTCTTCGCCGTAGAACGCGGCGGCCCAGCGAAGGCACTGCTGGATGGACGCGGCGGTGTTCTTCGCGCACTGCACGAGCACGCTCTCCACCTGTGCGCGTTCCATCTGCGCCTCGCCGAGCGTGCGCTGCACCTCTTTCTTCTCCACCAGCTTCGCGCCCAGCATTGCCATCTGACGCTCTTTCTGATTGATGGCCTCGATCACCATCTTGTTCTCGTCAGCCCCCACCAGCTTGAAGTCGCCACCGGACGGCAGCGGCACAATGCCCCGGCTGCCCAGTTGCAGCGGCTTGTCGCCCCACTGCTCCTTGATCCACGAGCTGGTGAGCCCGGTGGCAACCGGCGTCGGCTGCCCTACCATGTAGACGCTGTCCTCGTAATCGGCCGAGTTGCGGTAGTGGGCGATATTGAGAACCGCGATGTCGTACATGGGCGGCTTGTCGGGGCTGTCGTTGTTGTTCAGCGAACCGACAAAGGTGAACGGGATGTGCTTGAGCGGTGCGCCCGTGGCGTCGCGCGGCTTGTACGAGGTGTAGAGGACGAACTGATTGGCCGGGCGTGCGTTGGTGGTGCCCGGCGCGCTCACCGTGCTGGTCAGCCGCCACACCTCGCACACGTATTCGTCGGCATCGTCCAGCTTCAGCACGCGCCACTCGTCGTCTTCCTTGATCTCGAAGCCGTCGTCGTACGAGATGTACTTCATGGCGATGACCACAAGGGACAGGACGCGCTTGCCGCCCACCAGCCGGGTTCGCCAGTTGATCACGTTCTCGGGGTCGAATTGCAGGATGTTCGCGCGTGCCGTGCCGTCCTGCATCTCTGCACGGGTGAAGTCGCGCTCCAGCCCCGTGGCCTCGTCGGTGAACGCCTTGGGGAAGTCGACCAGCAGCGCAGCACGGCCGAGGGCCAGCGTTTCGGCCAACGTCTTCTTCGCGCGCTGCGTCAACGTCATGCCCGCGCCATCTGCGTCCTCTTCCATGATCTCCATGCTCGGCGGCAGCTCCAGCACCGGGTCAGCCGCGAACACCTGCCCGAGCAGACCCTGCACAGTGTTGTCGACGGCGTTCATGAAGGTGGCGCGCAGCTTGTACGCCTTGTATCGCTCTTTATTCTCCTCCGACTTGTCAGCGGCGTTGGGCATGGGCAGGTACTCGGTGCCCTTCTCCTTGATCTTCTCCTGCCCGGACAGGCAATCGCGGATCAACGTCCACTTGCCGAGCTGGCGCTTGACTTCATCGCGGGTGTAGTCGATCTGAGGCATGGGTCTTCTCCTTAGCGTGCGTGACGGATTTTGATCTCGTCCTTCGTTGCCGAGCGGACACCGCCCTTCAGCACACGGTAGCGAAGATCGTCGTACAAGTGGTCTTCCTGCTCGGTATCAACGTCCTCGAGGTCGTCCTCGTCCCTCTGGATGTTGGGCAACAGCGCCAGCGTGGCCGCGCAGTTGCGCATAACGTACAACCCCGGCTCTTCGCCGTCTATGGAAGCCTGCAACCTGTCTCGAATGAGCGTCAGCCCGTTCTTGCGGCTGCCGGGGCTCTTGTCGGCGCGCTCCCACAACACGCCCTCATCTTCCATGGCTGCTGCGATGCTTTCGGCCTCTTCTTCGTAGTCGGTAGGCTTGACGTCGAAGATCGTGCCGTCCGCGGGGCCGGGGCGCACCTTGCCACCGATCCACCCGTCCTCCAGGAGCATGGTGTCGATGCGCTTCACTTCGCGCGCTACCTTGCGCGGCCCCCACATCAAGCCCTTGTTCGAGCCGAGCTCAGGCGTGAGGTACATCTCGTAGATGCGAATGAGCGTGCCCGACGGCGGTGCCCACGTGATCGGCTTCGCGCCGGGCTGCGGCACCTTCACCTCTTCGCCGTTGGCCTCGGCCCACCAGCCCACCGACGTCGGGCGCGCGCTGCCCCAGTCCAGCGAGCGGTCGACGCGCCAGTGTTTCGGCACCGAGAAACGGGGCAGCACATGAATGTCGCTGTTCCACAGGTCGCCCAGTGCACCACCGGCGCTGATGTCCCAGTCGCCCCACAACCACGCGCGGCGACGGTTGGGGTCGCGCATGTTCTCGAGCTCGGCGATGGCCTCGGGGCTGAGGAACTTGTTCTCCTTGTACGAGCAGAAGATGCGAACCTGCGTCTTCGTGATGTCCTCGCGCTGCTGAGTACGCGGGTTGAACACATTGGTTGTCTTGCGCACCACAACGCCGGGCGGGGCCGGGTCAATGAACTGCTGTTTCACCCAGTGGTGGCCGGCACCGAACGGGTTAGTGGTGCTGAAGACGATCAGCGGGATGTTGGGCAGGTAGAACTCGTCCCAATCCTGCGTCTCCTCGTTCCACTCGTACACCGGGTGAAGCTGGGGCAGGAAGGAGCTGCGGTTGCAGGACATCATCATGTCGTACAGCTCGCGCGTGGGGTACTTCGTCAGCTCGTTCCATCCGATGTAGGGGAACTCCTGCCCGTGGTACTTCCAATAATCGACCGTCTTGTTCGCAACGCGGAACAGCAGCTCCTCGCCCGTCGGCCACACCCATTTCAGCTGACTGCCGCCGCTGATGAACTTGCACCCGTCGTCGAACTCGGGGAACCAACGGCGGCTCTTGCTGATGAGGTCGTCAAGGTTCTTGTACTCGCGGTCGAAGATCACGCCGCGCCAGAAGGGGCCGTAGCCGAGGCCGACGTACCGGCGGAACTTCATCAGCTGTGCGTCGGTCTTGCCGGGGCCGCGCGTGCCTTCCAAGAGGATGTGGTTGCAGGGGCACGACATCGCCAATGCCTGCGAGCCGGGCAGCGGCGTCCACACCACCTTCGGCCCCTGCGGGCGCGTGTGCGCCGGGGCCAGTACGCCGCCGGGCGTGCGGTAGTAGCCGCCGTCAGCCATGATCGTCCCACCTCGCAACGCGGAGCTGTGTGGTCATCCCGTGCTCGTGCAGCAGGTGCAGGCCGTAGTCGACGCACACCGGGCGGCCGTCAATGATCCCCCAGTTTTCGACCTTCAGGTCGGTGAAGAAGGCGGGCACCTTGCGCGGCAGTTGTTTCGACGTGGCCGGCTGCGCGCGCTGCATGATGAGGATGGTGCCCGACGCGCTGATGCTCATGCACGGCGCGAACCACTTGGCGAACTTGGTGTCCTTCACGCTCTGCCACACCTGCCACTCGGCGACGTTGTGGAACGACTGCGCGCCGTTCTCGATCTTAACCACCAGCCCTTCGTCGGTTGCATGGTTGAAGATGTGGCGGAAGGTGCCGTAGCCCATCGGGTCGCCGATGAGCATGCCCCGCAGGTCTTTCGCCAGCACGGAGCCGAAGTGCTCGCTGAGGTCGACGTAGCCGCTCACTTGCGCACCTCTTCTTTCAACTGGGCCTGCGCCTGCGCCGCAGCCGCCTCCCACTCGTCCGCCGTGCCTGCCACCGCCGGCACCACCATGACGCCCCCACGCGGCCCGCCTGCGCCCTGTGCGCCCTCGGTGCGGGCGACTACCGCCTTCGCCGCGCTGCTCATGCCCAGTATGTCGACTAGCACCTTCTGCGCCGACACGCGCGCCGCATGCTTGGCACCGATGCCCTGTAGCTCTGCATCGCGGAGCAGCATGGCGAGCACGCGCTGCTGACTGACCATGTTGGCCGCTTCGAGGCTGTCCACCAGCTCGGCGATACGCTTCGCCACATAGGGCTCTTGCCGCAGTTGGTACGCGGCTTCGGACGACTGGATCGGGGTATAGGTCTTGTGTGCGTCCTCGGGGTCGCACTCGGCCTTCATGCGGAGCCACGCCTGCGACCCATTGAAATCGCGCAGGTACTCACGGATGAAGACGTCCCGGCGATGCTTCATCGCTGGGGTCAGGTTTTCCTCGGTGCGTCGCGATAGCACCTGCGCCAGCTTACTCGTCGAGCGTAGCCCCTCACCGTGGGCGTTTACTCGGCCGCTTGCCTTCTTCGCCGGTGCCTTCTTGACCGCCTTCTTCGCTACCTTCTTCGTCGCCACGCCTAGAACCTCTAGGTGTTGTGCCGGGTCACCGCCCGGCTGTCACTTGATGAGTTGACCACAGCTTGCGGGTTCGGGCACCGCCTTACCCTTCGACTCGGCCACCTTCTTCGCCGCCTCGTGCCAGTCCAACAGGCACTGATGGCGGATGTTGCACTCGTCGAACGCACCCTGTCGGTTGATGCTGTTCGCGATGATGTCACCGTTGGTCTTGCTTGGCACCAGCTCCGGCGGGCTGCACTCGACCAGCAGTCCCGCGCTGGGCCGCAGGTACACCGCTTCCGTCCGCGTCAGGGCACGATCGGTCGAGCACGCAACCAACTGGAGCAGGGACAACAGTATTGAGATACTGGCGAACCGCTTCATTGCTCTTCTCCAATGCTGCCAACCGGGTGAACGTGGTGCGGTCGCGAATCCGCAGGGCTTCCATGTCGGTCGCCAACCCTTGCAACATCGTATCATTGACGCTGTTCAGGCCGCGGATCGTTTCGATGGCGTCCGCCTGCTGTCGGTTCACTTCTTCCACCAGCGCCACCCGGCCTTCTGCGCTGGTCACCTTGCCTTGCAACGTGGCGACCTTGGTGTCCAGCTTCAGGCGCATGGTGTAGTTGTAGACCACCAGCACGCCCAGCACCATCACCACCACGATGAGCGCATACCCGATATAGAGCTGCGCCTTCGCCTTCACCGCCGTGCCCGCTGTCTTCATGACGTCAGCCACCTTGATCATCGCCCGCTCCTATCTTCCTCGATACCACCTTTTCGAGATAGCGCATGGCTGCGGAACCTCCGAGCCAACCGAAAACGCCCACCACGATCCCCGTCCACTGGACGGACATGTTCATGGCTTGGCATACCAGCATCACCAGCACGCCAGCGAACGCGGCGCATAGCATCTCGAACACTACGCGCCAGAAGGTGATCGGGGCTTTGGCATCCAACTGTCGCATGATGAACCCCAAGGCACCGCCGAAGGACGCGAAAGCCGAATACGCCAGAAGCCACAACCACCACTCGAGGCTGTTCGGCCCCTTGTCCATTATGAATCCCCTCGTCAGGTTGGTGTTCGTTTCACGCGAGGGCACCGCCCGCCGAGATATAACGCTGCTGGATGTCCGCCAGCTTCTGCTCCTTCTGGCCGTAGCCCGCGCCGGGCAGGCTGGCCCATATCTTCCTCGCCGCCTGCACCGCGCCCCGGAAGTCGCCTTCGTCCAGTCGGCGCAACGCCCCGCACTCGCGCAGGAGCTCGAGTGCGGCAGCGTCTTGGGAGGCGGGGGAGAAGTCGGTCAGCTTCAGGCGCTGCTGGAGGCTGCGCCACGTGCCGATGATGAACTGGTAGCGCCCGGCGGCGGTGGACTTGATGCCGTAGCGGGGCAGGGGGATGAGCTTGTTGGGGTGGCGGCTGAAGTCGGTGAACAGGGAGCCTCCGACGATGACGTCGTAGCCCCGGCATTTCGTGGGCTGCCGCCCGTTGTCGGTGCCTTCACACCATGCGATCGCATCGAGGAAGGCGGAGTAGTTTGCAGGACGAGACATGGCGCGACCCCGGTAGCTGTTTCGCGGACGGTACAGGAGACGCGCCAGTGTTCACAAGCATAGAAAAGCCCCGGCGGTTAGGCCGGGGCTTTTGTCTTACTCAGCGAGAATGCTCTTTTGCAGCTTGTTGATGTCGTCCTTGGTGCTGGTGATATTGCCCATTCCATCCACTGCAAACTCTCCTTCGCTGGTGTAGATGCTGAAGTGTTTGTCCATTACCCGCTTGATGCTGCGGTAGTGGGCAGCGGGGAAGTTGTAGCGCGCGTTCTTGACAGCTTCTTCGCGCGTCTTGCCCTTGCCCCAGCAGTGCGGACCTACGGCCAGAAAGTTCATGGCATTACTCCTCGTCAGTTGTGAGTGAGCTCACCGAGGCTACAGTGCCCCGGCCCTGCCATTATACCATAGATTTAATCGGGCGACAACTCGGCGTCTTGTTGGATTATGTAGACGCCGCCGTGCTGGTGGCCTTCACAGGCGTGCTCGTACCACTCGCCAATGAAGCCCTCGCCTTCCCATTGCTTGCGGGTAATCGGCTTCACTTCCCCATAGCACGGCTCGTCGGTTGCCGGGTCAGGGTCTTCGAACATGCACCGGGCACCACAGCCCTCGCAGGGTTTCACCTTGGACACGGTTTATCTCGCCTCATGCTGATGAACTGGCCCGCTATGCGCGGGGTGACGCGGACTTCGATACCGCCGGGGATCTTCGTGTAGAGCCGACCGCCGAGCTTGTACGTCTTGGTCTTGCAGTACACCTCGACGTTCTGCGCCCATTCGGTCCAATAGTACACACCCGGCTCGGTCGGCAGTTGTTTCATCCCCATGCCTCCAGTTCACGCAGCGCCTCAAGGATGACCATGTTGTCGCCGCCCGAGCCCACCACAGGCTCGCCGTCGACGTTGCACAGCACCGCGCGCAGTTTGTCGACCGCCTGCTGGATGCCGGGGCGCTGCGGCACGTCTTCGACAGCGAACACACCGAGCGCGATGGGCGGGTGCAGGGTGCCGAATATCGTCATGGCGACCGCACCACCCGCGTTCAGCGCCACCAGCTCCTCGGCACTGGGCCTCCACGCGCTGGTCATGTGCATGCTGCCATTGCTTACCTCGGCGAACACCGGCAGGGGCAGACACTCGCCATGCTTCTCGGCGTCCCAGCCGCCCGGCGGTGCGAGTTCGCGGTTCATGCCCGGCAGCTTAATGATCTCCATGTGCCTGCGCCTCCGGCTTGATGACCACAACCGTCGCGCTGGTCGCTTGGTGCCGCCATGCCTTCAGCGCGCGCCTCACGTTGCCCTGCGAGTGGTAGCCCTCGCCGCTGTCGGCCACCACCTTCCCGTTCTTCGCCACCAGCCGCCAGCGCCACTGACCAGCATTGTCTTCGTAGAGCTCGAACTTCATGTCAATCCTCCCGGTTCTTCTGTTCATGCTTGTGGGCCTTCTTGATGTTGCGCCTACGCTCCCGCTCGCGCAGGACTGCCATGCCCTGCTGGATCGCGGTAATGGTCGGGCCGCCCGCGTAGACAGCGGCGAGGTAGTGCGGCCGATACTTGGGGCCGCGGAACTGCGACTTCCACTTGCTCGCGTATGCGCGCCACTGGCCGTCCTGGAAGACGAAGTGGCGGCACTTGTGCAGCGAGTCCCGGTGCACGAACACGCCCTCGGGCATGGGCACGGGGACGATCATCACGACTGCGCCTCGTTCATGATGAGCCGAGCGTCGAACAGGTAGTCCGGCTCGAACCCGATTTCGTCGAGGAACTCCTGTGCGTTGTCGTGCCCCTCGGCTTCTTCCACCAGCAGCACGCGGGCCTCCTCGTACGACATGTCCTCGCGGTCGGCGTAGTGCTGGATGAGTGCGATGCGCTGGTGGCTGTTCATGGCGCATAGCCTCCGTTCATGACCTTGGCACACACCAGCATCGCGTCGCCGATGTGCGCCAGCCCGCCGCACAGCAGCAGGCCCAGCCCCACGACGATGACGCGGTCGGTCCAACTCAGCTTAATCTTGTTCACTAGCTCAACTCCTCGGTTAATTTTTGTCGGAACCATTTCACGAAGTCCGCCACCTCTACCGTCACCCGGCACGTGTGGCTGACGCTAGGCGTGCCCAGCATGCCGAACATTACCACCCTCCATCGCTGATTGTTCGTGCGATAGAAGAGTATTGGAACCCGGTTGCGCCCGGCCTGCCGTGTTGTCTGCGCCCACCATTGTTCGACCGCAGGCGTGGCGCAGAACTTCACCTCAAGCGCCATCCAGTCGAGCCCGTGGATGTCGCTGCCCCCGCCGTCGCTCTGCAGACTGTTCCGTTGCAGGCGTGGCGGCTCGAGATCGAAGAGTTCGTAGACTTGGGTGACCACAGGTTGCAGCATCTGGATCACCTCGCGTTCCCCGGCCTTGCCCTTGTTCCTGCTCTTGCGACCATTCCGCGCCCGTTGTTCTGCCGTTTGCATGCCCTTATTCCGTATTGGTGAACGCATAAGCGAGCTCTGAGCCCTTGTTTTAAGCCATTTCCTTCATACTTACTTATTTACTTATATTACTTATGTACTACTGCACCCTATAGCGCGTGCCTTGGGGTGGGGTGTGTTTGGGTGTTTAGGGCATAAGTATCACAGTAAGCGGATTCCCGTTTGCTTTCAGGCACTTAACCCATAAGTGCGCGTATTGCCGAATAAAAGTAAGCCGGGCTCACCAGCTCGGCCCCCGGTAGTACAGCGGCGAGCGTGTGCCGAACTTCGACAGGGCTTGCGGTGCAGGAACAATCGCGAGCACTTCACTGTCGACCAGCGTTTGCAACGCGCCGCGCAGTGCGTTCGCCGTGCCTTTTCTATCCTTGTAGAAGGAGCTGAGTTGCGTTGCGCGCGTCACGAGGTAGCCGTAGGGCACCACGCCACCCTTCTGCAACTCGGGCTTCGTCTTGTACTTCTTCAGCGTTGCCGTGTCGTATTGGAAGAAGTCGCCCACCAGCCGGCGCAGGTCGCTGAGTTGTTTCGCGTCGCCATTGCCCACGTCGCCACGCTCGAAGCGGCTCAGCACGGCATCGGTGCCAGCGCGCGTGAAGCCAATGGCCCACTCGGCGAGCTCAGGCGTCACACTGGGCGCGTGCGGGTTGCAGCCCACCGCCAGCAGGCCCGCCAGCTTCAGCGCCTTCAGGTGCGCGCGGTTCCACAACTGTTTCGAGCCGGGGCTGAAGGCGTTCCGCATGTGGTCATCGCACTCCTCGTCGAAGGCGTCCAGTATGTGCAGGGCGTCCGGTGCAATCTGCACGGCGGCGTTCGCATTGTTGTTCGCCATTGTGATCGCCATCGCAGCGAGGTCGCACAGCGCGCGCACAAGCTGGTCGTCAGGCGCACGCCCGGCGCTGCGGTTGCGCTTGGGCCGGCTGTCGGGCGCTTCGAGGATGTGCAGGCGCGGGATAAGGCCGTCGGCGATGTCGGCCATGCTGAGGCCGTCGTAGAACGTCTCGGGCGTGGTGTCGCCCACGAACGAAACGCTCGGCGCTTGGATGACCTTGGTGTTCTTCTCGCTGTCACTGTACGCGGTGGAGCGGAGCACGTTGTTCCACCCTGACTTCGAGTACAGGTCCAGCAGCACCTTCCTCAGCATGACCACAGCAGCAGGGGCGCGCGGGTCGTTCAGCGTCTGCAACGTGAGGCCGAACTCGCCCAGCATGCTCACGAAACACGGGCGCGCGTCCAGTACGCGGATGAGCGCCTGCCCGCTGGCGAATGCACCGGGGCCAATGTAGTCGTCAGCCGCCGGCACGCTGGGGCGGATGGCGGCCATCATGCGCTCGATCGCCTTGGGGCCGTCGTCCTTGCCCACGCCAGTCACAGCCACGAGCAGGAGGTAGAGGTTGAGGCCAGTGCTGCTGATGTTGTAGCTGCGGCCCACGATGCCAGCGACGAACGCGATGGCGTACAGCAGCGCCACCTCCTTCGACGGGCGCACGGCACTGGAATAGATGTACTGGGCAATCTGCCCCACCAGCCCCGGCGGCAGGCTATACGGGCCGCCCTGTGCTGGCGTGGGCCGTGGTGCCGGGGGCGCGGGTGGTGCAGGCGGTGCAGGTGGTGCGGGCAGCGCAGGCACAGGCGCGGGCGCGGGGGACGGCTCTGCCTTGGCAGCGTGTGCGTTGATAATCGCAGCCGCATCGGCGGCCAGTGCGTCGAAGTCAACTTGCGCCGGCTCCTTGGCCCTGATCTTTTTCAGCATGCGGTCGAGGTGTTTGTTGTCCTGCGTCGCCTTGTCGCGGCGGCCGAGGCCACTGTAGCGGAACAACCTGCGGCACTGTTCGTTGTCGCGTGTGTAGTAGGCGATAATCGACATGAGCGCGAAGTCGGCTTCGCTTTGGCTGGGGTAGCCCATTGCCGCCCAGTCACCACGGCATAGCTCATCGTACTTTGCGCCGTTGGCCGCGCGCATCGCCATGTTGTGCAGCTCTTTGTCGGTCAAGTGGCTGCCAACGTCTTCGAGGTCAACGTGGTAGCCGCCCTCCGGCATGCCGTCGACTAGCTGTTCAAGGAGCTCTTGATAGTCGGCAATGGGAGCAGCCCGCACCACGTCTCCCGTGAAGGTGAGGTATCGCTCGCTGGAGTAAACGCCCACGTGATCCCGGTCGCGACCGCCCTTGATACGCCCGCGGATGATGATGTGGTAGCCGCCGCGTTGCCGGCCTTGTTCGTCCGTCCACGGCTGCCCGACGCTTCGTTCGGTGTAGGACTGGAACGCTTCGAGGATGCGGTACTGCTGGCGCAGCTCTTTTTCGCTCGCCGGGTTCGTTTGCTTGTCATCGATGTCGATGCCTGTATATGGGTCGGCGTCGGTGAGCACCATGCCGATGCCGTTCATGGTGAGGCTGCGCGCACCTTGCACAGCTTGGTCGAAGGTGCCCCACGTGGCCGGGTTGTGAATGCTCGCGTGGTGCAGGCCGTCGGGCGAGTAAGGGACTTTCGTCTGTTGGCCGTTGCGCTCTTCGTATCGCCAGCAGACCCATTGAGGGAGTGTTCGCAGTTCGAGTGGAATATTCTCAAACACGATCAACCTCCAACGGTTTCGCGGTCAGGTGTTCGTAGAGCTTCTGCACCTTGTTGACCGATGGGTCGGGGAGGCGACCTTGTGCGAGTTTGCTCAACCAATTCGGCTTGAGCCCGGTGGACATGTAGATCGTGAGGTACGATTGCTCACACGACATAAGGAGTTGACGGGTTCGCGTGAGCAGCGAACCCTCCTGCGTTTTGGCAGACATAAAGCCCCCGGCGGTTAATGCGTGACAGCCTAGCGGCGACGCAGCGCGTCATGCAATAGCATTTCAATTATCGGGTGTATGCGATTGCGTGAATCCTTTTCGGCCTATATGGTGGCCGCACACCGGGGAGCCCTCTGTGGCGCAACACGTGCGGCGCACCACGCGCGGCGGCGACCTCCCCTTCGCCAAGGCGCTATCGCAAAGCACTACCGCAAGACATGGCTCCCCGGTGTCTCACTTACAAACTGATGAGGACAAAATGGCAACCATCCCGGAACAACCGCAGGTCACACCGGAGCAGATGTTCGAACGGCTTCAGGTGTGGTACGGCATGTCCGAACAACTCGGACAGCTGAAGACCGCCGAGGTGCTGGCGCGCAAAGCCCTCGCCGCCTTCTACTTCCCCACGCCCGAAGAAGGCACCAACCGGATGGACTTGGGGCAGGGCTTCGACCTGAAGCTCGACCACAAGGTCAACCGCAACGTGGACGAGGCCGCGCTCAACGCACTGGGCGGCGATGCCAAGGCGCTGAAGGAAATCGAGAAGCTGGAGATCCCGATGGGCGACCTGTTCGTCCAGAAGTGGGAGCTGAAGACGGGCGCATACCGCACGCTCAACGCGGCGCAGCGCAAGTTCGTCGACAAGCTGCTCGACATCAAGGAAGGCACGCCCAGCCTGTCCATCGTGCCCAAGGCCGACACCGCAGGGCAGGCGGCCCACGTGGCGGCTGCCGAGGCTGCGGCGGCACAGGCTGGCCCCGAGCTCAAGTTCGACATCAACACCGGCAAGGAAGAGGACACGCAGGAAGGCCAATACTTCCGCGACGCCGATTCGGTGTGGTGGCTGCTCGAGGGCGAGGAGTGGCTGGAAGTCACCACCATGTCCACGCTGGAAGAACTCGAGGCCCAGCTGACCGCGATGACTGCCAAGCCCAAGCGCGGCGGTCGCCGCAAGGCGGGTGCGAAATGAACCGCGTCGAAAAAATCTGCGCCCAAGGGTTGCAGCAGGCAACGCTCGACATGGTCGACGCCACCACTGACGTCGCCGCCGAGATCGCGATGGAGCGCGCATTGCAGGACAAGCAATGGGGCGGCCCGGAGCACGACGACCAGCACACGCCGCACGACTGGGCGCAGTACATCCACAACCAACTGTCGATGATGTTCCACCGCGAAGGCGAGGAACGCGATCGCTTCATCAAGGTGGCCGCGCTGGCGACCGCTGCGGTGCAGTCCATCGACCGCAGGAACCCGCAGGTGTGCGAGTGCCCGGCCTGCGCGCTGGAGCGTCAGCTGGCCTCGGTGTTCGGCGACGATGTCAAGGTGCAGGTGGTGCGCGTGGATGGCACCGACGGGCCGGGTGGTATCGAAGGGCTGACACCACAGGAGCGACACATGCCCCGTCAACGCCTGCCAGCGTTTAGCGCGCTGGCCCTCGCAGTCTGCGCAGCCCTGCTCATGGAGCACGGCTACCGCGACTTCTACCACCTGAGAGGTCTGCCATGATCAACTGGAGCACAACGTCCAAAGAGGCCGTCCAGCATGGCGCGAAGGTGCTGACGTATGCCGGCAGCGGCGCGGGGAAGACGATGTTGTGCGCAACCGCGCCCAAGCCCGTCATCATCTCCGCCGAGGCCGGTCTGCTGTCCCTGAACCGGCGCAACCTCGAGCGCGTGCATGGTGTGGGCAACCCGAACGTCACCTACGACATCCCGGTCATGCAGGTCACAAACATCGACCAGCTGACCGAGGCTTACATGTTCTTCGCCCGCGACCCCAACGCCCGGCACTTCACGACCATTTGCTTGGACAGCCTGACCGAGATCGGTGAGGTGGTGCTGGCGAACGCGAAGAAGACGGTGAAGGATCCGCGGCAAGCCTACGGCGAGCTGATCGAGCGCGTCACGTGGCTGGTGAAGGCATTCCGCGACCTCCCGGGCTGGCACATCTACATGAGTGCCAAGATGGAAGCGATGGACACAGGTGCCGGGGTGATGAAGTTCGGGCCGTCCATGCCGGGCAGTAAGCTCGGGCAGGCGCTCCCGTACCTGTTCGACGAGGTGTTCCGCCTTGCCATCGTCCAGGACCAGCAGGGCAACAAGTACCGCGCCATCCAAACCAACGAAGACATGCAATACACAGCCAAGGATCGGTCGGGCGTCCTTGACTCGCTGGAACGCCCCGACCTCACGTTCATCTTCAACAAGCTCACAGGAGTTTAATCATGGGTGTCAACCTTTCCAACGTCAACCTCGACGGCGTCGATCCGAATGTGGCGCTCGACGCCATCCCGGCGGGCTGGTACAACGTGCAGATCATCGGCAGCGAAATGAAGCCGACGAAGGACACGACGGGCCAGTACCTCGAGCTCTCCATGCAGATCCTCGACGGCGAGCATGCGGGCCGCAAGCTGTTCGACCGCCTCAACCTCGTCAACTCCAACCCGACGGCGGTGGAGATCGCGTACAAAACGCTGAAAGCCATCTACAACGCCGTCGGCGTGGCCCGCGTGAACAGCTCGGACGAACTGCACGGCAGGCCGATCAAGGTCAAGGTGAAGCTCCGCCCGGCGACCGCCGAGTACAGCGCCACGAACGAGGTGCAGGGCTACGACAACATCCAGTCCAACCACCAGCCCGCAGGTGTCACCGCTGGCGGCGTGGCCGGTGCCCCCACGGGTGCGCCGCCGTGGGCTGCCGGTGCGCCGGGGGCTGCCGCGCCCGCCGCCCCGGGAAACGTCCCGGCTGTCGGCGGCTTCCCGGGGGCGGGTTCGCCTGCACCCGTGGCCGCCGCTGGTAGCGCGCCGGGCGGGTGGCAGCCGCCGGGTGCCCAGTCCCAGCCGTGGGCGCAACCGGGCGCACCTGCTGCCCCCGCAGCGCCCGCCGCGCCGGCTGCCCCGCAGGTGGATCCGATGTCGGGCGCGCGTGCGGACGGTTGGGTCGCGCACCCCACCGCCGCCGGGTATTCGTATCGCGGGCAGGACTGCGTCGCCGACGCCGAACTGATGGCGCACTACCCGGTCGCGCCTGCGGCCCCCAGTGCCCCGCCGGCTGCGCCCGCTGCCCCTGCCGCACCCGCCGCCCCGGTGGGCGG
>ERZ761596.27-NODE-27-length-42377-cov-37.887009_pt1 | contig 42377 bp, 57 predicted proteins | sample MGYA00512166_ERZ761596 | MGnify/ENA primary metagenome ERZ761596 (study PRJEB28899, sample SAMN03785556) | bioreactor sludge metagenome | biome: EBPR Sludge; feature: EBPR Bioreactor; material: 0.22µm filtered reactor supernatant | place: Saint Lucia: Queensland...
CTGGGCCGCGCGGGAGAGGTCATCGATCGTCATCGGCCCCGCCTCGCCGGCGATCCCGGTCCTGCCTGAGCAGCTCGCTCGCCTGCCGCTCGAGCTCTGCCTGGCGGCGAGTCACGCGCTGCCGCGTCCGCTGGTGCAGGAGATCACGCAGGCGCTCCCGCTTCCCCACACCGCTCTGCATCGCGGTCTCGATCACCTCGATCGAGCTTCGGCTCGTGCCGCCGAGCTCCACCCCCTGCTGCTGCAGCCAGAGGCACTTGAGCCACCATCGGTCCCACATCGAATCGGTCGACACGCCCGCGCCGGTCATGTAGCACCGCGGGTAGAGCCTCGGCTTGGCCGTGAGGTTGCGCGTCGGCCGGCCGGTCTCGATGTCCGCCGCCGGCACGAACCGGTTCATCAGGTCGCCGCCGCGGACGCAGTGCGCGCGGTCGAACGGGTCGGCGGTCGGGACGCACTCGGACGGCGCAGCACCGGTCAGCACCCGGCGGGCGTTGTCGTCCGAACTCGCATACGGGCCGGTCCTTCGGCCCTTCTTGGGTTTCGCGGCCATGCTGCACCTCGCGCCGATGAGTCTATCTCGTTGTTGGAAATGCGCCTCGCCCTGCGGGGCCACAAACCCCGCCACGGGCCCGTCTGGGGCCGATCCCCCGCGACCTTGGCCCCGACGGGCCCCGTCGCGCCGGGCACGCCCACGCGGCCACGTGGGCCCAAGCGGGCCAGCACAGGACAACTCCCGGATGTGCGCCATGTGGGCTCGGAATCGCCGCGACGGCCTCGCCTTCTCGCATGTCGCAGCCCCTCATGTCCGTAACGCGTGCGGAATGCCCCGCCGCGACGGAGAACACGCAGATGAACGACCGCAAGAACAACACGCCCGAACCCACCGCCGCGGAGGTCTACGCCGCCCGCCGCAACGACATCGCCCGCCTGCTCGACGTGCTCCAGATGGAGCTCGACCGGCACGCCGAGAAGGCCGCGGCCAAGCCGGGCGATTGGGGCTTCGCGGGAAGCCTCGGCAAGATCCGCAGCGACCTGATTGACGCGGTCGGGTTCCTGAGCGGGATGGACCCCGAGCAGGTCGAGGACTTCCTCGCGGACAACGCCTGACCCCAACCACCAACCCCAAGGAGAACGACCATGCAAGCCGACCAGATCCAAGACCTGCTCACGACCCTCTTCGAAACGCTGATCGACGCCCGCGACGAGATCGAGGGAGACGACGACGACATCACGCTCGCGGACTTCGCCCGCGACATGGCGGCCGAGGCCGAGGACGTGAAGCAGACCCGCTCGTACGAGGAGGTCCTGATGCTCACCACCGACGCCGGCCTGGTGCTGCGGATGAACGACGGGAGCGAGTTCCAAATCACCATCGTGCGGAGCCGCTGAGCGCCACGCGGGGCCGCGGGAAACCGCCGCCGATCCGCGTTTGCCCGCCGCGAGTGTCGCGGCCGGCGTTTCGAACCCACCAGAAAGGAGATCACCATGACGAAGACCAAGACGACGTCGAAGAAGGCCACGCGGGCGAGCGGGGCGGCGAAGAGCGACCGGCTCCGGCGCGAGGCCATCAAGGAGGCCGAGGTCCGGATCGAGAAGCTCGAGGGCAAGCCCGGCCGCGCCAAGAAGGCAGCGGAGCCCAAGGGGCCGAAGCGGATGAGTGCCCTCGACGCCGCGGCCAAGGTGCTGGCCGGCGCGACCGAGCCCATGCGGGCGAAGGACCTGATCGCCGCGATGGAGGCCCGGGGGTTGTGGAAGAGCCCGGGTGGTAAGACGCCCGAGGCCACGCTCTACGCCGCGATGACGCGGGAGATCTCGACCAAGGGCACGGAGGCGAGGTTCAAGAAGCTGGACCGCGGCACGTTCGCGGCCGGCAAGATCGGCTGATCACCGTCGCCGAGACTCTGCATACCTCACCGCGGCCGCGCGACCGGCCGCGGTGTTGTCGTTGGGCCGCGGCCACTGGCTCGCCCGCCCGACGTCCCACTCGCGCGGGGCCTCGATCGCGAGCCGCACGTGCTTGGCGTGCGTGCGGATCTCCGTGACCTTGATCTGGATCTCTCCCATCGGGGTCTGGATGATGACCATCTCGGCCTCGTTCAACGTCAGACAGAGCATCAACACTCCCCCTTCGGCCGTCCGGCCGCGATCGCCTTGGCGAGTTCGAGCATCCCGTCCCGAGCCGTGATCCGCTCCCGGCAGGGCGCATCGGGGGAGAGACGCGCGTACTCGCTCGTGAAGCCTGCACGCTCGAGATCGCGACCCCGGTATGGACGGACGTCAGACCACGGCCGTCGAGCTCGCCTGGCCTCACCGGTGAGCCGGTACAGGCCGTCGCGGCGTCCCTGCCGCTCCACCACGATCATGCCCGCCTGCCCGAGCGTCGACTGCACCGAGTACCACGTCGTGAGGCACTTCGGTACCGCGCGACCGGGGGACCTCCGGATCTCGCTCGCACGGTCGCGCATCGCCGACGTGGCGAGCGGTCCGTCCAGCAGCGCGGCGAGGATGCAGGCGCCGAGCTCGTCCACGCCGGGCCAGCCCAGCACCTGGGCGTCGACCCCGCGGCCATTCGACGGTGTCGAGATCGTGAAGCCCGCAGCGAGCCAGACCGCATTGCGGGTCCGGCACGGCACGTTGATGATGGTCCGCCTCGTGTGATCGACCCCGTACCAGCGGAAGGGGAACCAGCGAGCCAGGCGGGCGAGCCGACCCCGGAGCTGGTTGTGCTCCCGCGTTCCGCGCCGCATCGATTCGACGTGCTTGGCCGCGAGATCCGGCCGCCGCTCGTGCAGCAGGTAGAGCGCATCGGCCGATGTGCCGAGCGCGAGATTCTCCGGGGCGTCGTTCATCGAGTCGCCGTCCAGGTGCAGCACGACCTTGCCCCTCGGGATCGGGCCCCGGTTGTTGATCCACCACCACCGGGCGTAGCGCATCCAGTTCCGACCTGTCGCTCCCGGGACGTCTCGGTACTTGATGTCCCGGGCCGGCATCGTGTTGTTGCAAGACCGCACCCGGATGGTGCCGATCGGAAAGCTCTTCATCGCCGCTCCTTCTCGCCATAGAGCGTCGCGGCCAGGTCGGCGATCCAGAGCGCGTCCGCGTGGTTGTCGTCGACGATTGCGATCTCGGGCCAACGCGCCCGGGCCGCGGCGATCATCGCGAGCTTGCCCGCCCCCTTGGGCGGCTTGGGCTGGCCCTTCTTCCTCGCGGCCGGGTTGCCCGAGCCGGTCGCGTGCTTCTTGATCGACGCCACCGGGAACGCCGAGTAGGGCAGTCGCCGGGCCTCGCACTCGGCCGCGATCGTCGCCACGATGCCGCCGTAGATGTGCGCGGCATCGACGCCCAGGTGCCGGCGGACCTCCTCGTACGCCACCATGTCGCACTCCGGCAGGGTCTCGCGGAGGTAGGTGCGAAGCCTGACGAACCGCATGCCCCCGCCCTCGTGCCGCTTGGGTGCGAGGTCCCAGGTGCCCGACGAGATGACCCGACCGTCCGCGTGCCGCAGCGCCCAGCCGCAGCTCGTGCCGGGATCGATTCCGAGGATGTTCATCTGCAGGTCTCCAGTGCGCCGTCGCCTCGCTCGCTCTCGGGCGAACTCGGCCGTGACGGCTTTGTGGCAAGGGACGCAGAGCGTCCGCAGGTTGTCGGGGTGATCGGGCCCGCCGTCGTGGCGCGGCACGATGTGATCAGCCTCCCAGGCATCGCGCGAACTACAGAAGCCCAGCACCGCGCGCGTGAAGGCCGTCCAGTCGGCGTGCGTGAGGTGATGCCGCCGCTGACGCACGACACCGCAGAGCCAGAGCGTGTCGGTACGGCAGATCGCACAGACGCCGCGATCACGCTCAAGCACGGTCGCGCGGATGTGATTCCAGTCGTGCTCGAGCCGGTACTCCTCGACGCACGCATCCCCGCACCAGCTGCGCCGGCGCTTCTGCGAGATCGGGCCCCAGCACCAGCGGCACAGCCTGGTGCCGTCCGGGAGGTCGGCGGGTTGGCGGAAGGGCTTCTTCGCATCTGGGTGCCTCATTGCTCGTCGAGCCGCCTGAGATTGCCCGTCTGTACCGCCTCGGCGACGTGTCGCAGCAACACGACCACGTGCGCGCCGGAGCAGTTCCATCGGAGTGACGGCTCTTCATCGAACCGCCGCACGCACACCAGGGCGACGATCTCGTTCCGCCTGCAGAGCTCGCTGTAGAGTTCCTTGGTCTCGACCTCGCCGAGCGAGATCACCACCGGCCTGGTCTCGCCCGCGATCCTGGACCGCTCACTCTCGATCAGGCGATTCACCTCCGCGGCTCTTCGGCGAATCTGCCAGGAGCTGTAGACGATGAACGCGATGGACGCTGCCACCATCAGGATCGTGAAAGCGTGGATGACAGTTGCGTTCAAGCCCCCACCCCCTCGTTGGTGCCCGTGTGGGTCGGCGGGGTGTAGATCGGGTTCAGCTCCGCGGCCGCGACCGCGCTCGCCGCTGGCTCGGTACCACGGCCAACCAGCGCCGCCAGGTCCTCGAGGAACTGGATGACGAGCTTGTCCTGCAGGATGTCGCCGCTCTTCCGCTCCACCCACACGAGCACGTCGGTCGCGGCCCCGATGACCGCCGCCTCGACCGCGGCGGTGATGTAGTCGCCGCGCATGACCCAGTCGGTGAAGGTGCCGTAGGGCCGGGGGTTGATGACCAGGACGCGGCGCTCGGACTTGACCGCCGCGAGCAGCCGGCTGACCGCGTTCCTCGCGCACGCGTCGAGCTCGCTGGGCCGCCAGAAGTCGGACCTCGGATGGCCCAGGTACTGGACCGGCTTTCCGCAGTACATCGGCACGCACGCGCACCGGAGCTCGCCCCCCTCGGGGATGTATCCGTAGAGCCCGACTGCACTGTCGGGCAGCATGTGGTTCTCGATGTGCTGGCCGATCTGCCGCAGAAATGCGCGGCCGTGGCGGGTCGAGGGGAGGGACCACTCGGCGTCGATCATCACGAGCGCTTCGCCCTGGAGATCTCGAGGACGCTGGAGCTGCTCGAGCTTCTGCAGGATCTGGGTGACCGACGCCCCGGGCGCATCGATCGACCCGCCGTTGGTCGGGCCCCAGGCCGGGTGGGTGCGGGGCATGTCGATGTGATGGCCTGGAATCGACCACGCGCACCGGAACGCTCTCGCGACGATCGGGAACGGAAAGCCATCGGCGGCCACGTTGACAACGGACAGGCGCAGTCTCATCGCGCGATCTCCTGTTGGCGCAGCCCGCCGGCGAAGCGGCCCGCGTAGTGCTCTCTCTGCTCCGGATCGACCCACGGCATGCCGCACCGCAGGAACGCGTCCTCCTCGGTCGCGACGGGAACGACGTCGCCGCGTGCGGTCACGAGATGACCGTCGATCGAGGCCCGGCCCTTCTCGCCCTTCGGGATGCCGTAGCGGTCCTTCCAGCGGCCGAGGAAGAGCCGGCCGAACTCCACCGGGCCGGTGGTTTGGATCAGCTTCCACCCGCGGTTCGCCGGCGTGTGGCGGTGGATCTGGCACCGCAGCGTGATGCCCGCCCAGGGCGTGATCGAGAGCGATGCGACGAGGAAGCCCGGACGCAGTCCCTGCTCGATCGAGCCGATCACGTCGGGCAACTCGGGCTCCGGCGCTGGGGGCTCGAAGAGCGAGGCCTTGGGATCGCGCCACGGGTTGCCCATGCGGGCGTTGATGGCGCGGAAGAGCGCATCGTCCTCGGGCCGCCACCGCGACACCATGGTGGGTAGCGAGGTGCAGAACTCGATGTCGCCCACATCGGGCGACCGCCGGCGGCACGATCCAACCAGCGTCAGATCGGGCCACAGCTGCTGCAGGTACTCCACGACCTGCATCGCACGGTCGAGCGGGATGCGGGTGCCGGTGCTCATAGAAGGTCCTCCATGTCCTCTTCTCGCTTGCAGTCCCAGCAGAGCTTTTCGCCCAGCGTGCCCTCGACCTCGGCCGGTTGGGCCCCGCACTCCGCGCACGGCGGTCGAGGCGGCGGTTCGGACATCACCTCGACCAGCCTCTCGGCCATCTCGCGGATGTCCTCGAGTGAGGCCGCGCCCGGCTGGGCTGCGATCTTGCGGAGCTGGGCGATGTCGAGGCCGCGGCGTCCCATCAACCCCATCCGTTCCGCTCGAGAAACTCGCGGCAGCTGTTCACCGTCGCCATCAACTCCGGCGTGCCGCCCTGATCCGGATGGGCCCGCTTTGCCGCGTCGCGGTACACGCGCTGCAGCACCTCGCGGTCGGCCAACACCCGCAGATACTTCACTTTCTCCAGGTCCTCAGCGTGAGTCCCCGTCGTGCACCACAGGAAGGCCGCCGCGGCTTCGACGTTCGGCCAATCGGCGACGCGCTCGCTGGCCGCCGGCGGGAGTTGGGCCCAGCCGGCGTACTGCTGATTCGCTTGCGTGCAGCCGTATCGCTCCACGGCCCGCAGTCGCTCAAGGGTCAGGGCGATCATGTAGACGTTGAGCTCGACGTCGCGCCAGCCGTTGTAGGCGAACGAGAGCGCCGTCTTGCCCTGCGCCTTGAACGAGACCCGCACGCAGTGATGCTCGGGCTTTGCGCTCGAGTAGGGCCAACCATCGGCCCTCACCTGGCTGGGCTGATAGCCGGCCTCGACGATGACGTCGGTGGCATTGATCCGCTTGAGCTCGTAGCGCAGCTTCTCGAACGCCTTCGACCACGTCGCTCCCAGGCCTCGGGCGTCCTTGTGGACTTTGTCCTGGTAATCGAACTTCGGCATGTATCGGAACGCAACCTCAACCACGGTCAGTCTCCTTGTTCACCAGCTCTCGTCCACCAGCTCGTTGAATGCCTTCGTCTGTTCCGCCTCCGGCTTGGGCGGTGCAGGCGGCTCGGCGCTCTCGATGTCGGCCACGAGCCGCAGGACCAGCGCGAGCGAGGCCTTGTGAAGCAGCTCACCTCCGCATCCGTTTGATCGATGGCAAGTCTCTTGATGCATTCGGAGGCTCTTGACAGCAGCCCCCGCGAGCGCTCTCCGCCAATCAGGACACGCCCGCGCGAGCTCTCCGCGGACCTCGGCGTGAAGCTCATCGCCCTTGGACCGCATGAGCATCAGCTCTTCCTGCCGGCTCATCGCGTCGTTGTTCTTCTCTTCCATCGTGCTGCCTCCTGCTTCGACACTTCCAACACCGCGGCACGCGCCGCGCGGTATGCGTTGACCACGATCCGCAACTGGCCCCGATCGCCGCGGCGGCTCGACGACACGAGCAGCTCGGCCGCGACGATCACGTCTCGCTCCGCTTCTCGGAGCCGTCGCTCGAGTCGCTGTCGGTGCGGAATCTCGACGCCGACCAGGCCTTGAGGTCGCGCACGTAGCGGATCGCCTTGCGGACCAGGAAGGTCTCGGAGGGCGAGACGGGGAACAGGTCGGCCGCCTGCTCCTGCAGCAGATGCTCCATCCGATCGGCGAGCATCTGCAGCCCGGCGATCCTGGCTCGGTTGATGGGTGGGCGTCGCATTCACTCATCACCACCCGGGCCCATCGCGGCCTCGTGCTCGACGTCCTCGGGGTCGATCGCCGCCGAGGCCTTCGGCTTCGTGGGCTTCGGCGCCTTCGATGCCTTCTTGCCAGAGGGCTTGGTGGAACGCGCCGCCTTCGAGCCACCGGACGGCTTCGAGACGGCGGCCGGCTTCGAGACGGCGGCCGGCTTTGGGGCGGGCGTCTTCTCCGGGGCCTTGGGCTTGAAGTCCTCCCACTTCGGTGCGGGTGTGATCTCCACGCCGCAAGCCTTCGCGATGGTCTCTGCACACTGGGCGTCGACGTCCCACAAGCTCGGATCCCAGATCTTGATGCCCTTGATGGCCTTGAAATCACCAGCACCGGCCAGCTTGATCCGCGAAGCGAACTCCGGCGTCAGCTTCCTCGTGCCGAGTGCATTGATCACGATGCGAACCAGCACGCCCGCATCGCCCTTCGCGGCCGCGACGCCCTTAGCGGCCAACTTGCGGCTGTGCTCCGAAACGGCTTCGTCGAACTTCCACTTTGCCTTCCGGAGCTGCTCGTCCCGATCGCGCTGGGCCGCAGAAGCGGCCGCCTTCGACGAACGCTTCGCGCCGCCTCTCATCTCCCGACGGCCGCGCACCTTGGCCTCGAGCTCCTTCTCGGCGACGAACTCGGGGACCTTCGCGTCCTGCTTCTTGCGGCCGCCGTCAACGATCCGCTTCGCCGCGGCCGCGACCGCCGCCTTCGATGCACGCAGCTTGATGGCGTAGCAGGAAGGCTTCGTGCACACGCCCGCACCCAGGTCCGCCGGCGTGGCCTCCTTGCTCCAGACGCCGCGCCCGCCGACCATCTTCGCCGACACCTCGCCACCGTGATCGAACAAGCCGGGCTGCGCGATCGAGTTGTGCTGGCACCCATCGCACGCCGGCTGCGAGGCGAACGGCACATCGAGCCGCCACGGGATCACCTTGAGCGAGAGCAGGTTCTCCCCGACCGCCCTCCGCAGCTTCTCGAACTCGCCGGCCTCGACGTCGCTCACCGAGTCTTCACCCCCGGCGGCGAAGCTGATGGCCAGTTCGGATCGAAGGTCAGGATCCGCAACCTTCGCGATCTCTCGCGCGTGCATCAGCGGCAGCTTGTCCTGCAGCATCGCCGCCCGCGCCTTGTCGTCGAGGCGCCCGACATACATCCGGTCCCGCACCCACGTCGGTGCCTTCGCCAACATCGCGGCCACGATGTCGCACGCTCGGGCCCGCACCTTGTGATCCTGCAGCAGCAACCGGGCGTTCTTCTTCGTCATCTCCGCGTTCGCCCTGTTGACCAGGCGGTCCGCGATCTCGCGCGTCATCGGGCGGCCGATGTCCATCCCGACCGGTGCGGGCACGCCAAGCTGAATCGCGGCCTCGAAGGCCTGCAGCTCGAGCAGCTCCGCAACAGCCAGGTGCTCCTCCGCGGGCGTGAGATCCTGCCGCTGGATGTTCTCGACCGCGACGATCGTGCGTCTCACATCCGGCGCGAGCCGCGGGACCACGATGGCCATGATGGTGTCGCGCCATCCGCCGTCCAGTTCCTGGTTGAGTCGCGCGGCCGCGAGACGCCGCCGGCCGAAGACCCGCACGTACTCCTCGTCACCGACCTCCTCGACCATGATGGGCTGAAGCTGGCCGACCTCCCGGAGCGAGCGAGCGGTCTCGGCGATGCGATCGGCATCGCCAGGCCGAGGAAGCCGATCCGGTTCGCCCTCCGGATCCGTGATCGACTTGAGCCGGATCTCCTTCAGCACGCCCTTGGGCACAACGCCCAGGACGGGCGGCGGCTCGGCCGGGGCGGGTGTGGGTGCGGGTTCGGACTTCGCGGGCTTCTTCGACATGGTCTTTCTCCAGAAGGGGGACTTCACTCGCCGGCCGTGCGGCCGGGCCTGAGGTTCGGTTGGCTGTTCAGACGGCAGACCGTCATGAGCGGCTTGTTCGATTTGGTTTCACGGACCACGCCCGCCCGGTCGATCAACCACGCCGCTCCCTGCAGGACGTGGTCGATCGAGGCGTCGAGGTCCTGGCGGGTGCGGCTCGAAACGAACACGCACCGCTCGCCCGACCCAACGGCCCGGAGTTGAAACCGGCCGGGGAAGCGGGCCTCGAACTGGGCGGCACGCCGGCGCTTCACCGCTGAGCCTCGCGTGACTGCTCGAGCTCGGCGCGGTTGTGCTTCTTCGTCCAGATCGCGACCGCCTTCGCGATCGCCTCGGCGGCCGCGGGTGTGACGTTTGCCCGCTCGCAGAGATCGCCCTTGTTCTCGAGGAACAGGTGCACCGCCCCCACGGTGCCGAGCTCGGCCCGGACCAGCTTGCTCTTGAGGTCATCGCGGAGATCGAGCTCCGCGACCGCGGCGAGCATGTGCTGGTGCTCACCATCGGGAACGACCGGGTCGTTCGACTTCTTCTTCGCAGGCTTGGGATCGGGCGTCTGGGCGGGGAACACCGCGGTAGAGCGGTCGGGCTCGGGCTTGGGCTTCTTCTTCCCCTCGACCGCGTCATCTGCATCTTCCATGTCGAGCATGAACTTGAACGTCGTCTGGTCCGGGTTCTCGATGAGCTCGCGGATCTGGTTCTGGTGCCACTTCATCGAGGCGCTCAGCTGATCGATGGTCAGGACCGCATCGGAGTGCCGCTCTTTCAGTTCGAGCGCCTCCTCCGAGTGAGGCTTCCGCTGCTCGTTCAACTCTGCGACCGCGGCGTCGCGGTCCTCGAACGCCGCATCGCGCTTGGCCTTGAGCGCCTTGTGCTTTCCCACGTGGTGTCTCAGCTGGTCACAGACCTCGACGGGGAACTGCTTACCGGTGAAGAACGGGCTCTTCTTGCTCACGATGCGATCTCCTTGCTCGACCGCTTGATCGCGGCCTCGAGTGCTGCTCTGCGTTCGGCGACGTCCGCCGATCCGGTGTTTGCTTGACCCTGGCGGGCGCGGTCGATGCGCATCAGGCCGGCCTGCATGGCCTGCATGGCCTGCTCGGCGTCGAAGACCTTCCGCTCGAGCGCGGCCCACTTGTCCAGGACGGGCTGGTCCCAAGCGTGCGGCTCGATCGGCTGCTTCGCGCCGCGGCAACACGCCATGAGCTTGATCAGGTAACCGACCGGGTTGGGGCCATCACGGTCGGCCCGCGGCGTCGCCCGCCCCGACTCGAGCCACGCGTCCGCCCGGCCGATCGCGATCTCGGCCAACGCGGGCGTCACGTGCGGGTAACGGGCGATCCGGCCCGCGAGGTCGGCCCCGGGCCGGACGCGCCAATCACGGGCCCAGCGGGCGAACGCGGCCGCGACAAGGCGGCGGGCCTCGGTCGATCGCCACTCGACCAGGCGGGCCTGGGCCCGGGCTTCCTGTCCGGCCATGATCACGCCCGCGACGTCCTGCTCCGGAGCCGCGCCTCCGCGCTCCTGATTCAGCTGTATCTCTTTGCGCTGAAGCGCACCGCGCGCGCCCGCGGGCGCACGCGACTCCCTAGACGCCGGGGCGCCTGAACGCTCGTTGAACGCCCGTTCAACGTCCGTTGAACGTCCGTTGAACGTCCGTTGGTCCGGGCCCGCTCTGGCCAGCGCACTGGCCCGGCCGGCGGCGGCCTGTTGGTTGCGGCGTGCGACTGCGGAGGCGTGCAGGTCCCGCAGAGTCCGGTTCACCAGCAGGGACGCGCCGCTGCCTTGCTGGTGTTCCGGGCGGAACGAAAGGAGCAGCCTGGGCCGCATGGCCTGCCACTCCTCCGCACGTGTCTGTGTGATGAGCGAGAGCTGGATGTCGCAGTCGGGCAGCTCGCCCGGACGGTCCGACTCCCATGAGTGCCGAGCCATGCGGTAGAGCGCACCGAGCTCGAGCGTGCTGTAGGCCTGGACCACGCCGGCGGGGCCGAGCTGGTCGAGCGAGAACGCGAAGGGGATGGGCTGCGTTGTAGCCAAAACGCCGGCGAGGGGATTCGAACCCGTTCACTCGCGATTTGGAATCGCGAGCCTGCCCAGCAGACACCGGCGGAAAAGTCACCCGCGGGGGTCAGAGCCCCGCGGGCAACCGGGAGAAAGCTCAGAACGGGATGTCGTTCTCATCCACGACCGTGCCGGCGAGCGGACCCTGGGCGGGCTTGGCCGCCGCGATCGCGGGATCGAGCGTGTTGAGCTTGGGCTCCGCACGGTCCCGCGCGGGCGGGTTGTGGATGAAGTCCAGGAAGGCCTTCATGAGCGGCAGGAATGCGGCGTCGATCTCCGAGACCTCCACGCCCCACGCGGCCGCGAAAGCCGAAGTGTCCTTTTGCTTGAGCCAGCGCAGGAAGTCGTCCCACGACTGGCCCTGCCCCGCGATGGTGTCGCGGAAGCGCCCGATCGCGTCGGCCGGGATCCGCCGATTCATCAGTGCGAACTCGGCCTGGGCCGACGAGGTGATCTGCCGCTCCGGAGGCAGGGGACGCGAGTCGATCATCAGGCCTTCGCCCGAGGCGCCGCCGGCCTGCCACACACCGCGGTAGAACCCGATCCGCTTGCCAACCCAGTCCTCGGTCTTGCTCGAGCCGACCAGGATCGCGATCGCCTCGGCCTTGGTCTTCTTGAGCTTCATGGGCTTCGGGTACTCGTGGAAGTACAGCAGCCAGCTGGGCTCGACCGCCTGGGCCTGGCCCGCCATGCCGCCGCCGCCAAAGCCCCGCGCGACGGCCTGCTCGAGCACGACCGACTTGATCGTGCCGGTGTAGGTCGTGCCGGCCGGGAAGTCTTCGAACGACATGTAGCGACTCGGGAACATCTCTTTGATCGATGGCATTGCGAACTCCTAAAGGTGAAATGCCCTGGGCGAGAATCCGACTCGCCTTCTCCCCCGCCCCTGATCGGGGCGGGTAGAGCGATCCAGCAGGTCAGGGCGAAAGAAAACCGGCCAGCGCCGCGTCCCTGCAGCGCGGGCCAGTGTGTGGAATCAGTTTCCGTCGTCGCCCTCGTCGGGCTTGGTCTCGGCCGCTGGGCCCGCGGGTTCGCCACCAGTGGCGTCGCTCGACTGGACCGCGGGGTTGGGCCGGAGTTCCGGCGCGTGCCCGTTCTGCGCCGCCCTGGTGGCCAAGGGCGGGAGCGGGATGGGCGCGACGGGCGGCCACTCGGCCCAGAAGACGCCGCCGTTGTTGCTCGGCTGGTTCTCCCTGAGGGCCTGGATGCGATCGTCGCTGTTGGCCGGTGAGTTGATCAACATCGAGGCGATCGTGTTGCCCGTGCTGCGGAGCCGGAAGAGCTGCAGGATCTCGGCGTCGCGGGTGCCGTCGAGGAAGACGTTCACGTTCGCGCGGGGCTCGGACTCGCCCGCGGCGAGCCGTTCAACTCCGACGATGATGCCGGGCCGCGGCCCGGACCATCGCGAGCTGTAGACATGCACGATTCGACCGACGCTTAGAGTTTGCACAACTGGTCTCCAGAAGGGGGATGGGATCAGCCCACCGCATCGAGGTGTTGACCTCGGATGCAGTCGGCGCAGTACAGAGCGGGCGGAACGACGGTGGCGCGGTGGCAGCTGGGGCACGGGTGGTACGCGATGCGCGATGTGCCCTGGCCGAGCACGACCAGCGGCGGCTCAGGCGCGGGCCCGACCACCGCGAGCGGGCCGTGGTCGGCCATGCGGTGTGCGCGATCGACGATGCTGCGGACCCAGGCGAGCTCGGCGATCTGGTTCGTGCCGAGTTGGTCCGCGGCCTCGAGGGTGAGCAGTTCGGCAAGCCGCTGCTCGCAGTAGCGCCGCATGTCCACCGCGATGTCGGGCTGGTGCTGCACGGCGCGGACGAACGAGCCCGGCGCACCGTGGGCCATGACGGTGATGTGGTTCACGCCGCACCTCCCGTCGCCTTGGCGAGGGCGATGCGTACTTCCTTGGCCGCCGCGATCAGTCGTTGGCCGATGGACTCCGCGACGTCGACGGTGATTCGGCAGTCTCCAAGGCTGTCGATCTTGCTTGGATCGATGAACAACCGAATACCTGGTTTCTGTCCATCGAATGTGTTGACTGCGAACACAACGCGATCGGAGGGCGCAGGCTCTGGCGCGTGGGCTTTGGGCTTGACGTCGGCGTGCTTCATCGCGCACCCGCCTTCACGTTGGCGAGCGGCTTCGCGGCGAGCGCCTCGAGCTCTTCGGCGGTGAGCAGGACCAGCCCGCTGTTGGTGTTGTGGTCACGCTCCTCTGGCACGAACCCGCGGCCGGTCACCCACGCGAGACGGACCGTGTACCAGGGCGTGACGTTGCCGCAGGCAAAGACCGAGACGCGAGTGTGGCCCTCGCCGAACAGCCGGCGGGCCTCCTCGCAGGCCTCGATATACGTGCACTCGATTTGGTGCCCGCTGGTGCACAGCGAAGGCCGGGGAAGGGGGACTTCGATCGTCCAGGACGCGCGGTACTGTCGCCGCTGGTCAGGACGCGGGTCTACGCTGCTGGGAGGGACCGTCATGGCCGTCTGCTCCGTGTTGGAGCAGGTCCGCAATCGCCCTAAGCAGAGCCGCTATCCGGAGGTTGGGTCCACTGTTTGCTGTTCGGAACTCGGCATTTCCGGACAACAGGTTGGTGAACTCTTCCGGGCGAGGCCCCGCCCCGATCGCAGATACCTGCTCGCAGGCATCTTCAATCCGAGCCCACGCGGGCCCGGACAAACTTGCGAATCCGACCAGGGCCCTGCGTGAGCTCGAAATTTCGATGTTGACCGAAGGGGAGGCCGGGTTCGCGTGCTGATGATGAGCACAGCCGACCGCGGTTGTCAAGTCCACCGGTCCGGTCCAAAAGTTATCCACAATGGCCCGATGCTCCCCCGATGGCAGTGGAGTCGGGTCCAGGTCAAGCGCCTCCGGCCAGAGCCGCGGCATGTGCGCAAGTGCCCGTGCCATCTCGCCCAACGACGGATCGACGTATCGCGACTCGACCGTGCCGGCGTGCCGCATGAGGCGATCCACCAAACCGCTCGAGACGCCCGCGACGGTCAGGACGGTGGAAAAGAATTTTCTTGCGGAATGGGGTGAGAAGCGCCGGCCGCGGCTGTCCAGCTCCGCGATACCCGCCTTCGCGCGGTCCGAGCGGAACGTGTGCCGCGGCGGCACGATCGGGAACACGAACGCCTCAGGGTTCGACGGGTCGACCAACCTCAGCTTCGCGCCCGCGTACTCGCTCGAGCGGTTGAACGCCGGCGTGGTCCGGGCCAGCTCCCGCATGGCCTCGCGGTGGCGACGGAGCAGCGCGACCAGCTCGGGCGCGAGCGGGCATTCCTGCGTCTTGCCGTTCTTCTGGATCGCCGGCAGCCAGCGGATCAGCGGCACGGGCTCGTCGAGCAGGAGGTGCTTCCACCGCCACTGCTCGGGCTCTGCCGCGCGGGTGCCGGCGGCGAAGAGGCAGAGCCAGTAGAGCGCCCGGTTGCCCTTCGATCGCTGGTCGGCGTTCTGTCGGTGCCACGCGTGCGCGATGAGCCGCCGGGCCTCCTCGACCGTCGCGGCCCTGGAGCCGTCGCCCTCGTCGTCGACCGCCCGATCGACGTCGGTGAGAGGATCCTCGGCGATGAGCTTCCGCCGCGCGGCGTGCCTGGTGAATGCGCGGAACACGGTCAGCGCCCGGTTGTACGAGGCGCCCTTCCAGCCGAGCGCGCGGCGGGCTTCGTCCAGGTACGCCGTGATGTTCTCGAAGCTCAGGTCCTCGACCGCGGTCCAGCCAGTGCGGCGGATCGCGGCCTCGAGGGTCTGGCGGTACGCCGCGACGCCGCGGGGCTTGAGCCCCTTCGCGGCCCGGTGGGCGAGCCACGCCTCGAGCGCAGCGCACAACGGGGTGGGCTGAGCGTCGATCCGCCCAGCCACGGGTTCAGAAGGGCGCGTGGCATCCGCGGCCCTCTCCGGATTCGCATGAGAGAGGGACATCGAGCTGGGTATATCACCCAGGCCGGGAATCTCCAAGAGAATTCTGCAAAGCGTCACGCCCGAACCGACCACACGGAGCAGGAGTTCAACTCCCTGCATCGACGGAGCGTGATTATCGGGGCGGACCAGATGGAGCACGGGTCGGGACCTCGCGCCTCCTGCGAGCTCGGCCTGCGGGCGACTCCGTGCCCCGAGCGGACGGTTGTACTGGAAATCCCGAGGCTGGTGCTACGCCGGGCGGCATTATGCGCCGTGCTGGCGCATCGATTCACGCCAGCACCGAATCAAGCCCATACAGAGAGTGTGATCGATCCTATTGCCATGACGGCTCTGTCGGAACTTGCTCGGCGCGACCGGAACATCAGCTGGCTCGCGGGCAAGGTGGGCCTGGACCGAAACGTGCTCTCGCGCTGGCTGAGCGGGCGGCGAAGCATCCGGCTCGACCGAGCGCTGGCCGTGCTCGACGCGCTGGAGCTCGACGTCACGGTGCGGCCGCGAGGGTCGCTCAATGGCAAAGCCGGTCTGCACCGTTCCCCCTTCGCTTCATCGCCTCCTGGTGCCGATCGCCGCGATCTCCGGTGACCCGGCCAACCTGCGCGTGCACGACCAGCGGAGCATCGCGGCCGTCGCGGCGAGCCTGCGCCGGTTCGGCCAGCAGAAGCCCATCGTGATCGGCCATGACGGCGTGGTCATCGCGGGCAACGGCACGTTCGAGGCCGCCAAGCTCCTGGGCTGGACCCACATCGCGGCATCGCGCACGGACCTGAAATCGACCGAGCGGGTCGGGTTCGCGATCGCGGACAACCGCACCGCGGAGATGAGCCGCTGGGATGACGAGGCGCTCCGCACCATGGCGGCCGAGCTGCCGGCCGACTTCGTGTCGGAGTTCGAGCTGCAGGAGCTGATCTCGGGCGCGACGCCGGCGAGCGAGGCCGAGGGCCTCGACGACGTGCCGGCCCTGCCCGATGCGGCCACGACCAAGCTGGGCGAGATCTGGGAGTTGGGCACGCACCGGCTTATGTGCGGCGACTCGTCGGTGCCGGCCGAGCTCGACCGCCTGCTGGCCGGCCAGGAGATCCACCTCGTCAACACCGATCCTCCGTACAACGTCAAGGTCGAGCCGCGGAGCAACAACGCGATCAAGGCGGGGTTGAGCTCGTTCGAGGTGCCGTACTCGGATGCGAACGACCAGCAGCGGGCCGACCTCAAGCGCCATCCCGAGAAGGGCCGGGCCACGCACGCCAAGCTCCGCGCGAAGGACCGGCCGCTGATGAACGACTTCGTCTCCGAGCAGGAGTTCGATCGCCTGCTCGCCGCCTGGTTCGGCAACATCGCGCGAGTGCTCAAGCCGGGCGGGTCGTTCTACATCTGGGGCGGATACGCCAACTGCGCGAACTACCCGCCGGTGATGAAGTCGCACGAGCTGTACTTCAGCCAGGCGGTCATCTGGCACAAGATGCACCCGGTGCTGACCCGCAAAGACTTCATGGGCGACCACGAGTGGTGCTTCTACGGCTGGCGCCTCGGCGGCGGTCACCAGTTCCACGGACCGAACAACGTGCCGGACGTCTGGCAGGTGAAGAAGGTGAACCCGCAGAGCATGGTGCACCTGACCGAGAAGCCGGTTGAGCTGGCCAAGCGGGCGATCGAGTACTCGTCCAGGCCGGGCGACGCCGTCCTCGATCTGTTCGGCGGGAGCGGGTCCACCATGATGGCCGCGGAGATCACGGGCCGGCGAGCGTACTCGATGGAGCTCGACCCACTCTACTGCGATGTGATCATCGACCGCTGGCAGAAGTTCACCAAGCGGAAGGCCAAGCGGATCCAGAAGGGCAAGGCGTGATCGCCGCAAGCCCGCAGGGGCGGCTGTTCCCCGGGCCCGACCTGACGCCGCCCAAGTTCCTCGACGAGCGGGCGAAGGTGCTGTGGACCAAGCTCGCCCCGCTGCTGCCCGAGCAGTCCGACGACGTCACGGCGCAGCAACTCGGCCGCTACTGCGTGATGCACGGGATGTGGGAGGACGCGGTGGGGTTCGTCAGGCAGCACGGCCCGACCTACACCATCCGAGCGCCCGGCGCGAGGAACGACGGCCGCGGCCGCGTGGTGGGCTTCAGAGCGTTCCCGCAAGTCGCAGATGTGCGGTCGCTCCACCGCGAACTGGTCACAATCGAACGCAGACTGTTCTTGTGAGACCTGTTGTGCTGAGTCAGCGAACCCGCCGCAGGCGGTGAGGTTGGACCCCGGTCCAGCGTCCCAGAGATCCCGGCGGGTTCGCTTCTCTTGACCTATCACTCGCCCACGGCCCACCCCAATCGACGCATTGCGTCGTGAAGGAATCGGATCTCCTCCACCTCCTCGGCCTCGATGAATCCGTCGACGAGGACGGCGTTCAGACACCTCGCGTAGATCGCGGCGTGCACGAACCTGATGTCCTCCATCTCGAGCTTGTACTTGTACTTCACGCCCTCAATGTCGAAGACCTCGCCGGGCGAAAGCTCGCCGTCGGCGATCGCATCACCGACGATGTTTCGATAGAGCTGCCGACCGGGAGCCTGCCAATGCTCATCCGGGATGGCCGAGAAGGTGATCTTGCCCTCTGGAAGGACGATCTTCCTCCGTGGCTTGAACTTGATGTTGGTCGGCTCGACAACCGCGATCTTGTGCGACATGAAGAACCGCCACCCCGACTCCTCCGCATCCCCATCCTTCTCGAGCTGGTACGCCCGAACCATGAGGTCTTGCTTCCCGGCGGCGAACGAGTAGGGTTCGATCAGTCTGGGCTTGGACGTCGATGTCGTCACTCCCTGCCGGTAGTAGATGATCGCAAGGCATCCCCTCGCGGCCAAGTCGATCAGGGCCTGCACCTGCTCGGTGTGCTCATCCATTTCCTCGTTCCTCCCGACTCCCGAACGACACGGGAGGCGGGCCGAGAATACCGGGCGTGGCGAGCGCGTGCAATGTGCGCGAAAGCACGCGCGAAATCGGAAACCGAAACGCCGGTTTTTGCGAGGAATGCGGTTGCAACCTGCAGTACACCGCCTCCCCGTAAAGGACCCGTACGGGGGGGTACCCCCTGGGCCCAACGGGCCCGTGCCGGGCCCCGGTGGCCGCCTGTGGCGTCCTGCGGCCGTTTCCGACCCGGGCGTCCACGCTCGGGCCCGACGCCGCAGACGGGCTCCAGGGCCCGAGGTCGCGGCGGGGTTCGGATGCGCAGAAATAATCTCAGAATTTGGATTGGGGACAGGGCTTCGACCGCACCATGGTCGCGCACGCCGGGCGGGTGACGCCGCCAACGGTCAGTGCGACCAGGCAGCCGCACGTGGGGAGCGCGGCGTCGAGCCGGTCCTCGAGAGGCTGGCCGCACCAGTGCGCCGTGCCTTCGTGGCCGCGGAGCGGTCGGTCGGTTCGGCAAGGGCACAGCATGCACTGGGCCGCACGCCTCTGTGCCTCGTCGGGATCGGCGATGTCGCCGCGGACCATCGCGGCCCGGCAGGCCTTCGTGCCCGTGATGGCGAGCCAGAGCGTGTGCACGCCGAGCTCGCCCGCCCGGGCCTTGCGGGCCAGCTCGGTCAGCCCAGCACCCGCGAGGTTGCGGATCTCGGCGAGCCACGTCATAGCCCGCCCTCCTCGCCGCACTCGCTGCAGCCTCTGCTCACCACGAAGGGCGTACGGGCCTGCCCCGCGGCGAGCGGCTCGAAACGAGGCGCGACCAGCCCGGCCGCACAAGGGTCCTGGGCGCAGCGGTTGATCCTGGTGATCTGCATCAGGAACGACCCGAACCCACTCACGAACGCGCTGTCGATGGGCTCACCAGTCTCGCTCGCGCACGCGACGCCGCGGATGGTCCGCCCGAAGAGGTACTCGCCCGAGCGCTGAAGACACTGATTGGCGTAGTCCCAGGAGTGCGACCCACGATCGGTCAGCGTGCCGGCCTGGTTGAGCACGTTGGAGAACTCGCGGTTGCCCCTGCAGGCGTCGTGGCCTCGGGGCGTGTCGTCGGCGAACCAGCCGAGGTCAGTCTGCGAGCTGAGCAGCTCGACGATCGATCCCGGCGAGGCCAGGCCGATCGCACGACCGAAGACCCGATCGACGACGTCGAGGCCCTCCCATTCGACATCGAGGTCCACGTTCGATGTGGTGAGCTGGCCAGAGGCACAGTTGAGGAGTGTGATCGTGCCCCGCCGGCGGCCGCGGTACGAGCCCGTCGCGGTGTAGAACCGCTGGCCGCCCACGCACCGCACGTCGAGCACGAACGAGGCCGTGAACGACGACTCGGTGTAGGTGGGCAGGACCTCGTCGGCGTTGCTGTAGGGCTTGAACGGCCGCGTGACCTCCATGGTCCGCTGCGCCGTCGCGTAGAGGCTGAGCTGGTAGTGCTGCCCGAGCTCGCAGCAGACGTAGTCGTTGGGCTCGATGAAGATGCAGTTGCGGGCCAGGTGGGCGAACTCGCAGCAGCCGTCCTGGTCACCGCAACAGCACGGATCGCCCTCCTGGGCCGCGATCGCGGTGCCATCGGGGTGGAGCAGCAGGTAGCCGTCCTGGTCGATCTGTGGTGAGAAGTCGGGCATGGCCAGATCGGATCAGCCCACGTACTCGAACTGAGGCTCGCCGTACGGCTTGGTCGGCGTTCCCCAGCTGGGCAGCGACTGACCGCGACGAAGGCGGATGCGGAAGTTGGGGTACAGGACCGCGGCCGAGATGGTCAGGGGTCGCCGGCTCTGGCTGATGTCCAGGACGCCGCGGAATCCGTTCAGCGCCGAGATGGTCCCGCACTCGAGCACCTCGAGCACACCTCCCTGGATGTTGCACGTCGCGGGCACGACCGCGGTGTCGCTGAACCGCATCGCGCCACCGTAGATGTTCGCGGTCGTGATGTCCCGCGCGATCTCGTGCGAGCCGTCGTAGCAGTCGACCGTCGGGAGTGCGTTCGAGGAGTTGCGGAAGAAACTCTTCCCGCCGGCGAGCTTCGCGGCCGCGATGTCGGAGCCGTCGAGGGCGATGAACACGCCGTCCTGGACGTACGCCATCTCGCAGTCGCAGGCGCCGACCTGCAGCAGGCCACTGGCCAGCGCTGGGGCGTGCTGGATCTCGTAGATCACACCCGAGGCACTCGAGCTCTCCAGCTCGATCTTGGGGGATCGCGAGTTGTTGATGAACTTGCCCGTGCCGGTCTGGTTCACCACCAGGCTGAGCTTGCCGCCGGCCTCGTTGCGGAACCGGCCGCCAAAGTCGGGCGTGAGCTCGAACCGCTGCAGGTCGTAGGCATCGAGGTCGGTGCCGGCCGAATAGTCGCGGTTGCCCTTGATGACCATGACGGTGTCGCCCGAGCTGGGCGCACCGCCGATCGCGGTCGTGAAGTTGTCGTCCTCGACCGTGTTGTACTTCGTCGCCATGATGAACTGCCTTTGCCCTGGGGGCGGATGGGGATCAGGAATTGGAACCCGTGACGGTCACGAACAGCTGGACCGTGCCATCGGGAGTCGAGACGCGGACGCGGAGCATGCGAGCGCCTTGGAGTTCGATCGACGCCACGCCTTCTTGGGTGAACGTCACCGCACCCGCCGGCACAGCGCCGAAGGTCGCTCCGTCGAGCGACACCTCGGCCGCGACGACGAGCGAAGCGGGCCAGGCCGATCCGCTGGTGCGGACCAGCTGCACGACCGCGGTCTCGTGGTCGGAGACGTCGAACACGATCGAGTCGTTCGGTTTGGAGGACTCGAGCTCGGTCTTTCCGCGCGGATAGACCGGGCTCAACAGGTTGGCCTTGGGCACGTGATGAACTCCGGTTGGGATCAGGACTCGCTGGGCGGCGAGATCGGTTCGGGCGTCGGTGGTGAGGGGGGCGGGGGCGGCGGCGGAGGCGGGGGGGGAGGGGGAACGATCGGCAACCCATCGGGACCCAGTTGGGGCGGCCCGCCCTGGGGGAGCGAGGCGAGGTTCTGGCCGCACACTCGCTCGGCGTAGCACTCGCCGCCGGGACCGCCCGCGGGGAGCCACAACAGCCCCTGGTGAGATCCGCCATCCTGGGGCTCGAGGACGATCCAGCACAACCCCCCCACCGGTGCGGCATGGATCCGGGTCTGGCCGCTTCGAGTCGGCCGGCCCCAGTAGGGCGTCGCGGCATCGAGCCGCACGGTGGGCCGCGAGATCGCGACGACGTCGTAGCGGATGTGCTCGGCTCGATCGACGGGCAATCCCGATGCGGCCACGATCCGGGCCGGCACGATCTCACCGAGCAGCTTGCCCGCGAGCGAAATCGTCACTCCGCCGGCATCGGTCGCGACCTCGATGCCCGGACCGGCCCGCAGGAGCCCGCCAGGCCCCGCGGCGAGCGCGGCGATGATTGCGTTCATGGTCGAGGCCGAGATGGCCTCGCGAGGCCGCACGGCCGGGATGCGGGTCTTCGGGACCATTACCACAGCCCTCGCATGTCCATCGGCCTGTAAATGACCCGCCGCTCCGACGCCACGATGTTGCCGTCGCGGTCGGTCAGCACGCCGAAGTAGGCGTGCGAGGGGGCGAGCTCGAGCAGGTGCGTCACCCCCAGGAACTGGCCATCGAGGTCGGACTCGAACCCGGTGTAGCGGACCTGGCCGGCATCGAGCTGCAGCGATGTCGCGGAGCCGTACGGGCCGGGGATCACCAGCGGGGTGTCGTTGGTCGCATTCTCCGCGGCGAGCTCGATGAGCCTGCTCCACGGCACCTGGCCGTTGAGGGCATAGAACCGCTTCACGCGGGCCGAGAGCGTCGATAGCTGCTTGGGCGCTCCGTTGCCGCCCGCGATGGGCGGCGTGCCGCTCCCATCGTCGTCCCAGTCGGCGTACACCGTGACCGTGCTGGAGGTGGTTGAGAGCTCGGACCACTTGTCGTCGACCGACTTCGCCGCCTTGATCAGGATCTGACCGCCGTACGCCGGCGTGCGGTAGGTGACCGGCACCTTGAGGTTGCCACCAGCTCCTTGGCCCGTCGGATCGCGGCCGCCGACCCGCTGGACCGGGCCGATCCGAACCACCCGGCAGTCCGGGATGCGATCGTCGTACTTGTCGCCGATCCGGGGCAGGCCCGTGGCCTCGAGCAGGCCGCGGATCGGATCGTCGGTGTTTATCCAGCCGACCCGCGTGATCTCCGTGCCCTCCTCGGACCGGCTGACCACGAACGGCCCCTGCTGGGGGTCGTCGAAGAATTCAAACGTGATGGCCATGACGCGTCGCGTCCTCCGCTGCAAAGGATGTGGAGCGCAGTTCTTGGAACGCCGATACTGTGTTGCGATGCTGACCCACCCGACGCCCACGCCTCTCGACGAAGTCCGTCCTCCGCTCGATGCGGGAATCAGGCCTTATGTCGACGTGCTGGTTGCCAACGGGATCGAGACGTTCGAATCTTGCGAAGGCGGCCCGGGGCATGCCTGCCCCGAGCCGATGGTTAGGTTCTACGGGAACCGATTCGAGGGCTTCAAAGCCCTCGCGATCGCCCAGAATCACAACCTTCCGGTTGCCGACCTACGCCGGCTCTGGCCCATCGTCGATGGCGAGCCGACCGGTCCCGTCTGGGAGCTTACCTTCTCAGTACCCGCGGTTCGCCAGCCCCAAGAGGCCGGTGCCGAAGCGTGACGAGTCGGATTTGTTGTTGAGACGGTTGCAGTGGCTGCACAGGGGCTTGCCCCCAGTGCCCTGCCGGAGGTACTGCCGCTCGACGTTGTTGCCCTCGGTGCACGAGGTGTTGTTGTGGTGAACGTCCTGCTTCACGGAGTGGAATGGGCTTGTCTTAGCCATGGAACAACTGCTTTCTGGCCGCTGAGCGGCCGAATTCAGACAGCGCGACCAGCCATAGTCCCGGGTGCGAGCACCAGAGGATGACTTTGGACGCGACTTCGGATAGGATGAAAGAACGAAAGCTGGTGCCGGATTCAGTCCGGTCGCTGGATCTCAGGGCTCGACTAGGTTGCAGCCTTGTCGAGCCTTTTTCGATGACTGGGCGGCGGTAGGAAGATCTCGCGTCCGCGGCCCTCAGTGCCTCCTCATCGACTTGCCTCCCTGGTGCTCGATCCCCCGAAGAACGACAGACCGTTCACCCGCAGAACAGCCGGGTGGCGAGCGTTGCCGGCGCGCTGGACCTTCACGATTCCGTCCGCTCGCGCACGCTTCAGCGCCATCGAGACCGCGGCCCTGCTCAATCCCTGCCCTGGCAGCTTCGCCTGCAGATGCTTCATCATGTCGATCAACGTGAAGTCGACCGGCATCTTCGGCAACGCCTCCCGCACCAGCTTCGTGACGGACGTCGCGCCAGACTTCTCGCCGCTGGCGGGCACGAGATTCCCGCCTCGCATCACCAATTGAGTCTTGGGTTTGACAGATGGCTTGGCGGACGACGATACAGCCCGAGGGGAACGCTCTCCAGGATGCTCGGGACGCTGAGCCGCCGGCTCGGATCCGGTCAACCACGGTCGTCGGGACAGTTCCGATGGAGAAAGGTCATCGACGCTTCCCTCGACGGGATCGGACGTCGAGCTCATCTCGACCGCTTCCTCCACGCTCGATCCGCTCGCATCGCTGGAACACACGGAGAACACCCACTCGATTGCTTCGAGCCGAGCCTTGAATCTAGCGGCCGCCTCGGAGATTGCCGCATGGCAAGCCGCCTCGGCCTCCGCAACCGCGGCTTCGTGCTCGCGAGCGGCCCACGCCTCTGCCTTTGCTTTCTCGGCTTCGTTCATCTACGTTCAAGCCTCCGGCCGTGCCTCTAGAAGAACTTCCCTGTTCTCGGCCGCGCAGTGTTGTACCTCTAGGCGAACGAGTCAAACCCCCGGGCCCCAAATGTCGGCAAAATGTTCGGTGTCCTCCGACGTCGAGCGATTCGACGCATAAGTGATACCGCGGAGCCCCGCCAGCGGCAATGGGATCGAATCGACAATCCTGCAATTCCGCGAACGCAATCGCCTATGGAGCAGCCATTTAGGAATTTCTTCAGAATCCCGATGGTTCCGCCCGCAACCTGATCACGGCCCGTACACCCCCACCATCCCGTTCTGGGCCAGCTTGTCGATCGAGGCCTTGATGGCCTTGAGCTGGTCGTTGTTCGACCGCAGCAGGTCGTTCTGACGGTTGACCGCTCCCGACTGCGCCTGGGCGAAGGTCGAGCCCGACAGCCCCACCGACCCGCGGCCGCCCGTGATGGCCCGCCGGCCATCGAGGTCCTTGTCCATCTGCATCAGCTGGGCGTCGCGGGACTGGACCAGCGCGGCCGCGGTCGAGGCCCGCTCCTCCTCGGTGAGCAGGAGATCCCGACCCACATCGCGGATCCGCTCGGCGTAGCGGAGCTGCAGGTCCATCTTCTTGAGCATCGTCTCCTCGGCCGCGGTCCTGGCCGTGATCGACGCCAGGCCCTCGGTCTCGATGGTCATGCGGGCCTTCCAGCTCGCGTCCTCCTTCTCGCGCTGCTTGCGGAAGGCCTCGTCCTTCTCCCGCATGAGCTTCTCGGCCGAGCGTTCCTCGGCCTCGGCCGCCTCCTTGGCCTTCTTCTCCTGATCGGCGTAGTACTGGGCGATCGCGGTATTGGCGTCGCTGTGAGCCTTCTGGATCGCGGCGTCGCGGATCTGGGCCGCGAGCCGGAGTCGGCCGCCACGCTGGTTGTCACCTTCTCCGTTCATCACCAGCGGATCCGACTTGATCGCCTCCTGCTCGGCATGGAACTGCGACCAGGCCCGCTGGATCGCGACCTGCTCCTTCTCCTCCGTGGTCATGTTGCCCGCCTCGAGCAGCTTGACGAGCAGATCCTGCCGGGCCCGACGCCCCGCGAGCATCTGCTGGGTCTCGCGGGCCATGTTGTCGTCTTCGGTCTGACGCTTGGTCTTTTCCGCCGCGGTGCCGTCCTTGCCGATCGCCATGAGGCGCCCGAGCGGGGTCCAGTCGTGCCAGAAGTCGACGGCCGCCTGGCGGCCCTTCTCGATCCCGTCGATCAGGCCCGTGAGGCCGCCTCCACCTCCACTCACGCCCATCGAGAGGTCGCGTCCGATCCCGACCTTGAGCTTGTTGAACGACTCGACCAGGCGGTCCATGTTGCTCTTCGCCGTCTGGCTCGTCTCGGCGTACCGCCGCATCGCATCGGCACCGAAGCCGAGCGACTTCTTGACCACGTATCCCGCGGTCGCGAGGCCGAGCATCGCGTCCGTGGTCATCGACGTCGCCTTCCCGACGTGCTGCATGCGGCCGTCGACGCCGTCCTGGAGAAGTTGGTTCACGCTCGTGATGGGCTTCCACCGGTCGATCGCGGTGAGCTGCCGCTTGGCGTTCTCGATCGAACGCTGGAACTGGTCCGTCTTGAGGATGATGCGGCCTTCGATGTCGCCGGGGGGCATGGGTGTCTCCCTGTGGGCTGTTCGGAACCTGGCCGGATTGCACCGCCGGCGTTTTCCAGTACGATTGGTTGATGCGAATCCTGACCTGTGCAACTCTCATCGGAGCCGTGCTGTTCGTGGCGAGCTGTGGGCCCGCGAGTCCGCCGCCGGCACCGGTTGTCTACACCCACCCGTTCAAGTACCGGAACAGCTACGACCGCTTCAAGGACTCAACCACGGTGGTGCTCGAGATCGCCCCCATCCGGGTCAACACCGAGAAGGGCGACTATCCCTTCAACACCGCGTTTCGCCTCACAACCGGCCACGCTGGGCAAACCCGCACCAAAGCAAGTTCGATTCTGGTGCTCTCGTCATACGACAGCGAGGATCTCATCGCACTCCAACGAACGCTGTACGAGGAGGTCGATTGGATCATCGACGGTGAACGGATGGCTTGGCCCTCCCCGAAAGTAGAAATGGGCCAGACCGAGTATGGTTGGCGTTACACGCTCCCGATCGAGGTGCTCGAGCAAATCGGCCGCGGTACAAAGGTTGAGTGGAAGTCCCGGAACGTCGTCGGCACCCTGCCGCAGGAGGTCAAAGACGCCTTCATGGACTTCGCCCAGAAGATGAGGCCGTAGGTCACGTCGAGATCGCGACGAGCCCGCCCGACTCCGCGGCGAGCTTGCCGAAGAACTTTGCCCCGACCCGCCGCATGCCCAGGTGCCGGACCTCGTCCGCCGCACCGCGGAAGACGTGGTGTCGCTTCTCCAGCGCCCGGGCGTAGGGCTCCATGTTGTGCAGCAGGATGATCGTCGCCGTCTGGGTGTTGGCCAGCCGGCCCGCACCGCCGTAAACCTTCTGCCGGATCGTGGCCATCAGGGCGTCACCGCTCAGGTGCCGCTGGTAGCCCGCCAGGGCGGCCGAGCTGCCCCGCATCATCACGATCGCGTTCTCATCGAGCTCAAACGCCCGGGCCTGCTCCTGGGCCTTGGCGAGCCGCTCGTCGGCCTTCCGGATGCCCCGCTCGAGCTTCCGATAGAACTTGTCCGGCTTCCGCTGCACGCGGTCGTACCAGTGCTCCTTCTGCCCGGCGAGCCGGGCCCGGTGTGCCGCGATCTTGCTCACCTGCAGGGCCAGGACCTCGGCCAGTTCCTTCCGGTGCTTCGAGACCCTGAGGACCGGGATCGGCACGCGGATCCCGAGGTCGTTCACCGCCTGGAGCCAGGCCCGGACGTACCGGTTCGAGTCCTTGGGTGATCGCTCATCCAAGGCGCCGGCCATCTGCTCGACCATCGCGAGCGCGGCCTGGGTCCGACTCTTCGGCGCTGCACGCACGATCTGATCCAGCTTGCTGCTGAGCGGCCGGGAGTTGAATCCGAGTTCGAGCTGTCCCACGACGATCCCCGATCTACTGAGCCGCCGGCGCCTCGCTCGTCGCCACCTGGGCGGGCTGGCCACCATCGTCCTTCGCGGGCGACGCCGGCTTGTCCTTCTTCCCAGCTTTCTCCACACCGCGGTTGACCCGGCGTCCGGCCTGGTCCGCCTGCGGGCCCTCGATCGCGTCCCGCTTGATGACCTCTTCGCGGAGCATGCGGTCGATGACGTCGTCGTCGACGCTGATCTCGCTCACCCTGCGGATTTCCCGCTTGATCGCGGACCGCACCGGATCCGAGTTGAGCAGGATCGCGGCGAGCATGTAGCGGCTGGTCGCATCCTTCCGGTCCCGGAACTCGCTCAGAGCGTTCTTGCCGAATCCCTCCCGCGTGAGCAGGAACAGCTTCTCGACGTCGGCCTCGTTCTTCGGGTTCATCGCCTGCAGGCTGAAACACGTGATCTCCTGCTTGTCGATGGGCTTCTTGAACACGACGTGGTAGAGACGCCACTCGATCGCATTGGTGAGCACGACCCACTCGCAACCCTGGTTGGCCGCGTAGTCGATCGCCTGCTTGACGTGCGCTTCCTTGAGTTCCACCCCGATGGCCTTCACCTCGATCAGCAATACGAGACGGTTGTCGATCTTCACCGCCAGATCGCAGAACGTGCCCCGGATGTTGTGCTCGCTGGTGAGTTCAGCGTACTTGTCGAACCCGAACACCTCGCTCAGGATGTCCTTCGCGACCGTGACGGTGTCGGCCTCTGAAACGTCGCGGGCCTTCTGGTTCTGCACGATGGCCTGGTAGGCCTTGAGCGTCTGGACGAAGCGGTCGGCGACTCGTTTGGGGATGTTCATGGGGCCGAAGGTATCAGGCGGGTGGTCCCGGTGCAACCTTGGTCACGACCCCCTGCCCGCCTCCTGCGCTTCCCGGCCGGCGTGGTACTCGAGCAGCACCTCCTGCTGGGCCCGCGTGAGGCTGTCGATCCAGGTCACGGGGTCCTGGCCGAACCGCTCCGCGATCCGGAGCCACGTGAAGGCCTCGGAGACGCAGTATCGCTGGGGGAGCGGATCGGCGTCCAGCACGCCCGGTCCGGCCGGCGTGATCATTTTCCCCGTTCGGCCCCGCCTCGGTTGGTCGCGATGCTCTGCACGACCGCGTAGAGCCGGTCGACCTCGGCCGTCGCGAGCTCGCGGTCCGCCTCGGGCCAGATCGCCTGGGCCCAGGCTTTGATCGCCGCGGCGTCGCCGCCGCGGGGGTATTCGATCGAGCCCGCCGTGGCGGTCACGCGGAGCGAGGCCAGGACCTCGAGCGCGGCCCGGCGGTAGATCCACAGCTCCATCTCGTTGAGATAGGCCGGGTCGTTCTCGTCGGTCATCCACTCGCCGGGCTTGTTCGCCGCCGGCTTCATCGGGGCCGCGGGCCGCTTGAACGCGTCCTTGAGCGCCCGCTCCTCCGCGCCCGAGAGGGCGTGGAGCGTGACCTCGCGGCCGCGGAGCTGGTCCTTCACGAAGCCGATCGGCTCGGCCACATAGTCTGCGAAACTGAACATCCTGCACTCCTCAAGATCTTGGTCGATCAAAGTCGCCCTCGGGCTCAATAGGTCGCGACCGCGGGGCCGGTCTTGGCCTCGAGCACGAACGTCATGGTGTCGAGCGCACCCTGCCCACCCGCCTGGTACTGCGGTGCCTCGGCGAGCCAGGCGTTGGTCCACGTGAGACTCTCGCCCGTCGCGGCACCGCGGTTGTCCGGGATCTGGATCTTGATGGTGTCGAAGAGGTTCGGCGAGCCGCCCGAGGCCGCGGCCATCAGGACCGAGTAGAGCTCTGAGCCCGCGAACTTCCCGGTGTAGACCTGGAAGCGGATCTCGCTCACCTCGGCATCGCCCTCCTTGGGCGTCTGCTGCACGCCTCGGTCGCTGAACTTGATCGGCGGCGAGAACGCCGCCTTGAACGTCACCGAGCCCGCGACGATGAGCTGAACCTCCTTGTCGCCCGACTCCGTGATGGTCAGGATGCCGCCGGATTCGAACCGGCGCGTGTTGGTGTTGATGGCCGTCATTGGGGGGGACTCCGAAAAGGTGCCTGGGTGGAAGGGGGTCAGTCGCCGGCGTCGACGCTGTACAGCACTCGCGTCTCGCCGGACCAGCGGGTCACGAGCCCGGTGCACGTGATGGTCGCGACGACGATCGCGGTGTCGTCGACGGGCAGTTCGCCCATGTCGACGACCGGTCGGTTGAGATCGATCTGGTGATCACCGTCCACGACGGTGTACTCATCGAGCGCGTGCGTCACTTCCGCGATCGCGGATCCGATCGAGAAGGTCGAGCCGCCCTCGGGGGCGACGACGTGGATCAGGATCTGGACCCGGATGTCAAGGTCGGCCATGTCGGGCTCGGCCGCTCCGCTCACCCTCGGCCGCCGCGTGAGGCCCAGCCGGCTCACCTTCGCGACCGGGTTCTGGCCCTCGAGCCGCTGCTCCTCGCCGATGTGCGAGAGACTCGCGAGCGAGACGCCGGCGGCGAGCCGCTGCGCGATGAGACGCTGCACGACCGCATCGTCGATCCGGACTGCCATCGGGGACTCCATTCCGTCAGTTGATCGCCACCCGCCGCTGGGTCACGAGCTCGTACATCGCGCGGTCGAGGCTCATCTCGCACCGGACCACGGGTCGATCGACGCCGCCGTCCTGGACCAGGTCGTTGCTGTCGGGCCGGCCCGCCAGGTCGGTCACGACCACGCGGTACGTGATCTCCTCGATGCGGTGCTTGCCGTCGCCGGCCGGGTACTCGCGGGTGCGGCTCCGGTCGGCGGTCACGGTCTCGCTCGACTGGACCGTCGAGGCCCGCACGCCCGTCGCGGCGTTGAACGCCCCGGTGGAGCGGCGCACGACCGTCACCTCCACGCCGAAGGTGTCGCGGACATCCTCGGCCAGGTCCTGCATGTCCTGGTCCCAGCTCATCAGGTGTACTTCTCGACGAGTGCGTTGAGCTTCGTGATCGCGCCACGCTCGACCTCGATGACCAGGTCGGAGAAGTTGAACGTGTCGACCATGACGATCTCGGCCGGCGTGTTGTCCGCCGGGCTGTAGGTCACGACCTCCTGGTCGAAGACCGTCTCGAGGTGGGTCAGGTAGGCCGACTTGGTCGGCACGATCGTGTCGGCCATGCGGTCCGCGGTCGTGATCAGCCCGGTCGAGACGCCCGTCATGGTGCTGAGTTGGCCCGTCCCGTTCATGAGGAGCCGCAAACCCATGTCGAGCCCCTGGTTGCTGGGCCCGTTGGAGTCCTGCAGCATCGTGCCCCTCGCGCCCCAGATCTTCCAGTTGAACGACGCATCGTCCGCGCCCTGGCCGAAGAACTGCAGCGTGACGCCGCGGTGCCGGGGTCCGCGCGTGCTGCCGAGCTTGATCGGGAAGTAGTCGTTGAGCGCGCTCCGCAGGACCCGGCCCTGCGTGAGTGCGAAGGCCGACTGGGTCAGGCCCGTGGGCGAGAGAAGAGATGGACCAGAACAGACGATCATGCCGCTTGCCTCCCCCGGCCCCGCAGGGACGAGCGTGTTGAGCCTTGACGATTCCTCGAGCGTCGCCCCGAGGAGAGGATCTCCTCGATGACCCGCTCCCAGATGACCTCGTATCCCTTGCCCGTCGCCACCGGTCCCATGTGGTCCTCGTCCGTGCCGCTGCTCAGGAACCATGAGCCGCCGCCGTCGCCCGCGACGAACTCGGCCTTGGTCATCAGCACCGAGGGGTCGAACGCCGCGATGTACTCCGGGTACGCCTGAGCGAGCTCTGTGCAGGCAGCTCCGTACTGCACCATCTGCAGTTCCTTGGCCCACTGGTCATCCGCGGCCGAGTCCGCAACCTTGTGCGACCGGCTGATCAGGAACGAGACGCCGTCGAAGTTCCCGTAGATGGCCTCGTAGGTATCGCGGATCATGTCGACGATGCCGATCATGTTGGCCCGGAAGCCCGCCTTGGTCGAGCTCATGTCAGACCCGTTGGCCGAGAGGTCCGAGGTGCCGTTGACGTCGTTGAGCCCGGACTGGATGATGAAGACCAGCCTGGGTGTGGTCACGCCGGCGTCGAGCTGCGGGCGACGGAGCATGTCAAACCAGTGGGTCCAGGTCTCGAGCGACCAATTCGAGAGGCCGGTGTACTGGTGGCCCAGGTGCTTGCCGCCCATGAAGCCCTGCGTGGTGTAGGCCCAGCCGGCCGAGACGTCGCGGTTCACCGCCCGCTGGAGGCCGAGGCAGATGTTCGGCGTGATCGCGGTCGTGCGCCGGACCTCGAGCCTCATGTGCTGGGCGGCGGTGCAGAACCCGTTCGGGGCATCGAACTGGTTGAACACAACCGCCGGCGTGCCCGCACAGTTGATCGCCGATGCGTACTCGCTCATCGCCGCCGTCGTGCCGTTGCGGATCGTGGGCTTGTAGCTGCCGAAGCCCGCACCGTTGATGTGCGTCCAGATGAACCGCCAGCGGGCCGAAGTTCCGCCCGGGATGCTGGGCGAGACCGTCGTGCCCTCCAGGGTGAGGCCGGCCTCGGTCGCTCCGGGATCGGAGGTGATGTAGGAGTAGCGGTGCCGCGTGTGGCGGTTCGCATCGGTGCCGGTCCAGTCGGCATCGTTCCAGAACGCGTACTGCGCTGCGGGTGCGCCGCTCGGCACCGAGGCGCCGGCCATGCCGAAGAGCGTGCCGCGGCGGTAGCCGAACCCGATGTTCGAGCCGCTCTCGTTGTTCTCGCTGATCGAGATCACACCCGTGGCGTGCATGCTGAACCGGCTCGCCATGGCCTTCTGGAAGCCGTGGTCGTGGCCCGTGCCGTCCTTGACCTGGTTCGAATCGCCGATGCCGGCGAAGTCGATCAGGCCCGTCTGGGCCGCGAGGATCAGCCCTCGGAGCAGGGATTTGTTGGTCGCGAACGCCATGGCTAGTTCCGCACCCCCACCGCGCCCTCGATGCGGCCGAGGCGGTTGCCGATGTCCTTGAGCCCGTGCTCCATCGAGACCCGGTCGGCCCGCATCTCGGTCTTGATCTCCCGGATCGCGTCGTTGAGCTTGCTCTCGAGCTCGATCCGCTCGGCCCGCACGGCCTGGAGGTCTCGCTGGAGCACGTCGATCCGCTCGCCGTGGATGCTGTGGCTGACCGCGTAGGTGATCAGCGGAGCGCCCAGGATGGCGATGATCGATACCACGATCTGCAGCGTGTTGAGCTGCCGCTCTTGTTTGGCCGTGACGGTCATGGAACTCGGGTCTCCGGTGGGGTGCGGGCGGTTCAGGCCACGGCCGGGCGTGCGGTCGCGCGGTTCTGCAGCGAGGTCACGAGTGCTTTTCCTTCGTCGCCTTGCCACCGCTCAACCTCGTGCTTGTGCTTCTTCATCGCCTCGGCCACGCCTGGCTCGAGGGTCTTGAGGATGTCGATCGAGTCCACCACGCCCTCCGCGGCCGCACGGGTCTGGACCAGCTCGGTCCGGAGCCCCTGGGCCCGCTGGCGGTTCGACAACCCCCACATGCCGAGCAGCGCGTTCGCCGCCAGGCTGATGAGCCCGATGCCGGGAACGCCCGCGGCCTGACCGGCCTCGACGCCGGCACCGACGAGCTGCTTGCCGAGGTTCACCACCGCGGACCGGCGGGCGTCGCGGTCATCGACCCGCCCCACCGCTCGCTCGACCGACTGGGCCATGCGGGCCCGCTCGGCCTCCATCCGCCGCGTGATCGCCGCCTGGTTGACCTCCTGGGCCCGGGCGAGCTCGGCCACGCGGGCCGTGGCGGTGCGTGCTGCGGCGTCGACCTGGGCCGCGAGTTGATCGAGCGAGAGCGCCTGCTCCGCACTCGCGATCTCGTACTGGGTGACCAGGTCGGCGACCTGCTCCTTCGCCCGGCCCTCGACCAGCGCGACCGCCTGGTCGAAGAGCCGCTTGCGCTTGTCGGCCTGGACCGCCTCGGTCCGGGTGCGGGCCTCGAACGCCAGCCGGGCCTCCTCGGCCTCCCGCTGGGCGGCTTCACGCTCCGCGGCGAACTGGCGGTCGAGCCGCTCGCGTTCGTCCTGCAGCGTCTGGTCCTGGAACGCCTGCCAGGCCTGGAACTCGTCGACCAACTCCTCCCGCGTGAGCGGAGCCTTGGAGATCGGGCTCGGCTCGGTCGAGGGCTCGAACAGACTGCATCCGGGCATGAACCCGATCGCGATCAACCCGACCGCGGTGAGCGGGAGGACGAGGCGCAGAACAGAGCCGACGCTGAGCGACTTGAACATGAGGCACTCCAGGTTGGGCGGCAAACAGAAACCCGCAGCCGTCCACGACGGATCGGCCGCGAGCGCGTGGTACGGGTCCGGAGACCCGATTCGGACGAAAGGCGATCAGGAGCGGCAGTTGCCGAACAGGAAGATGCAGGCCTGCTGGATGATCTTCTCCTGCACGACCTGGCGGACGCGGATGACGTCCGACCGCGTCGGGTCCTCGCGGTACTCCTCGACGGTCTTGATCCCACCGTCGGCGTCGTAGCTCATCGTGCGGAGACCGCACGGTTGGGCGATGTCGGGCCCGGAGGGCGTGACCAGCAGTGCGGCGTACTCGTTGCTCCAGCCTTCGCTCAGCACCGCGGCCTGGCCCTTCGCGGCCGAGTTGTAGACCGCATCGCCGACCACGAGCTGCTTCACCCCGAGCACGCCCGCGAGGTCGCGGTTCGCCGCCGCGTTCTCGGGCTCCGGGATGTTGATCGAGATCGCGTGGCTGAACGAGTTCCGCACCTGGTCGCACTGCCAGAGGTCACGCCAGCCGTTCCACGAGACCTGCAGCGTGTCGGCCGTGAGGCCCGACCGGGCCCGGATGCCCGCCAGGCCGGCCTGGATGTTGTCGATCGGCGTGGCCGAACTGTTGTTGTCCCACTCGACCGCAAGCGAGAGACCGGTGTTGCCCGAAAGCGGGAAGGTGGTCTCATTGTGGAGGAGCGAGACGAGGCGCCGCTCGCGCATCACGTTCAGGATCGTGTCGCCCCGCATGGCCAGGACGGTCTCGTAGTCGAAGTAGTCCTGGTAACGCTTCGCCTCGCCGTCGTCCTTGACCTCCTCGTGGCCGTACTCCTTGCAGCGGTACGTCTGATCCTCGAGGTCCCACTCGGTGCGGTTGTAGCCCGCCTTGGGTGCACGCTCGATCGAGGGCGGCATGGTCAGGAAGGCCTCAACCGGGATGACGCCGAACACCCCGACCTTGTCCGGCACGGGCGTGACCGGTGCGAGGATGTCGGCGATGTAGCGCTGCTTCCCGGGGTGCTCCATCAGCGACCCCTTGAGGTCGCCGCGGGGGATGGTGGTTCCAGTCGTCTTGTTCGGCATGGCTTGCTGTCCTGTGCAAGGGGTGGGGAGTACTCACGCGCTGAATGGGCCACGGCCCGCGGGCGCTTCTGGACGCTCGCGGGCCGGGCCCGGTGGGGAGAAAAGAGCCCGTTGGGGCCGTGGGAGTTCAGGCCTTAGGCCGCGGTTCGGACCCGCTCGACGCTCAAGATGTCGAGCCGGCACGAGTTGCCCGCGTTGGCCACCGACCACGTCGCCGTGACGGTGATCGCCACCGCGGCGGTGGTGTCGAGGGTCGAACTCGCGAGGAAGCGAGGCCGGCACGTCGCGGTGCCGGCGGCTCCGATCACCGGAGCCTGGCCGTGGGCCACGATCGTGCCCGAGGCCCCGATGGTCCGAACGACAACGTCCATCTCGCCCTCGAAGATGTCGGAGTTCGCGACGTCGACGGCCGCGAGGGCCAGGACGGTCACGGACCCGACCTTGAGGTTGATCGCCAGGGTGTCGGTCGAGTTCGTCGCGGTCGCGATGCCCTGGAACTTGATCCGCAGGACATCGCCGGCCTTGAGCGTGTTGGCCGGCAGCGAGGCCGAGACGTCGAAGGCCGTCTCGGTCGTGGTGTTGGTCACGGCCGAGCTCGCCGCGGTGTTGACGTAGATGAGTCCGTAGGTCTGGCCCGCGGCGGTCACGATCGCTTCGATGATGTCGCCCGAGGCGGTCGAGGCCTGCAGGGCCCGCAGGATGCTCGGTCCGGTCGCGATGTCGTCGACCTTGCCCGAGGCCTGCGAGTACAGGATCGCGCCGGCCGAGAAGGTGCCCGAGGCCATGACCTCGAACGTGCCGCCGGCGTTGAAGAGCGCGACCGCGACTTCCTCACCGGAGGCACAGTCGCGGACCACGACGCCGTCCGGGGTCTGGCCCGGCCCGGTCGCATCGACCGAGCGGGCTCCGCTGATGGTCACCATCTGGCCGAGCACCAGCGCGGCCAGGGCGGTGAAGGTCTGGGTTCGATTCACGTTGTACATGAGGCTGTCTCCAAACTGGGGTGGGGCGTGAGTACAGCAGCCGCCGATCCGCGATCGCGGCTCTGCTCACGCTGGGTTGGTCGTGGGGTTCAGGCGATCGCGGGGCAGCCGGCTTCGAGCCAGGCTCGGTGCTGCTCCGGGTGGAGCTTCGCCGCCCGGGCCATCGCGACGTTGAGGTGGCACTTGTCGTTCGCCACGATGTCCTTGACCGACTGGGCGAACGAGCCCGCTCGGGCCGGGGCCGGGGAGTGCTTGATGGGCTCGACGCCGCGGCCGGCGAACCGGGGCTGGTCCGCCTGGGCGTCGCCGAGCTGCTTCTTGAGGTCCTCGACCTCGGCGGTGAGCTGCTTGGTCCGCTCGGCCTGCGCCTGGGCGAGCGTGAGGTTGCGGTCCAGGCAGTCGGCCCAGAAGGCCTTCTCGCCCGGGAACGCGGCCTTGAGCTGCGGAAGCGTGGCCGCCGCGGCGGTCTCGTCCTGTTCCTTCTCCGGAGCGGGCGCGGCGGGCGGATCCTCGGGCTTCTCCTCCTCGGATTCGGCCTTGACCTTCGCCCGGACCTCCTCCTCGTGCTCCTGCATCGCGTCCGGGTACTTTTCCTTGAGTTCACTGAGCTTCATCGCTTGGGCTCCTTCGGGCAGTTTCGCGGCGATCTGGATGCCGGGCCGGGCCGCCGCGGCACCCGCTCCGATTCGATTGCTCGAGAGTCCGAACCGCTCGTGCATTTCGGCCGCGAGATCACCCGCGAGCCGCACGCCGTTGATCAATCCCATCTGCTGCGCCTCAGCGCCGACCCACACCAGCCCCTCGGCCATCGAGAGCACGCGGGCCTGGTCGAGGCCTCGACCGCGGGCGACGTCGGACACGAAGACCTGCCGAAGCGCGACCGCCACGGCGGTCATCTCGTCCAGGTCCTCCTGCTCGACCTTGATCCCGTCCGCACCGCCGCCCTTGCGTTCGCCGGCCCGAACGAGGTATCGCTTCACGCCCTGCTTGGCGTAGGCCTCGCTCGTGTCCTCCACGACGTTGTACACGCCGATCGATCCCACCATGGCGATCGGGGTCGCGTAGATCTCCCGGGCCTGGCTCGAGATCCAATAGGCCGCGGAGGCCATGCAGTCGTTCGCGATCGCGATCACGGGCTTCTGTTCGTTCACGGCCCGCACGCGAGCGACGACGTCACTCAGCCCCGCCACCGCACCGCCCGGGCTGTCGACGTGGAGCAGGATCGAACGGGCCGCCATGCTGGCCGCGGCCTCGTCGAGACGCCGGCAGAGCGTCGCACAGTCGATGCCGCGCGGCTGGCTCATGCCGTTGACCATCGAGGCGTGCGGCGCGATCACGCCGCAGACGGGAATGACCGCAACCGAACCGAGCATGTAGGGCTCGTCCTCGGACGGCCCGGCGTCATCGTGCATCGCCCGGAAGGCCTTCGTGCGCTCATCCCGAGCCGCGACGATCTGGGCGATCTCCTCCCGGGCGAGCTTCTGGCCCGCGACGTGGCGGTCCAGGACCTCGCAGAACGATCGCAGCACCGCGGGCTCCATCGCCCAGGTCTGCTGCTGGATGTAGCGGAGAAGTGCATTCATGAGTTTGCGTCCGCGTCCTCGGGTTCGGGGTTGGATCCGGGCTCGGGCTCGGGCTTGCGTTCGGGTTCGGGAGGCACGCTTCCGGGCGTCACCGTGGGGGCGATGCCCCGCGCACGCTGCTCGGCCATCTCGACCGCACGAGCCGCGACGATGTCGGCGCCTCGGCCCGTGCCCAGCGCCCGCGTGGCCTGGTCGTGGGTCATGAGGTTCTTCTCGACCGCCACGCCGAAGCCGTCCACCTCGCTCTTGAAGTCGAACACCGGAGCGCTTGGGAACACGATCTCGCACCGCTCGAGCTCGTCGTTCGCCGGCAGCAGCCCCTGGTCGATCCACTGCTCGAGCTTGCGGCGGCGGACCTCGGCGACGAAGTCGGTCGCGAGGACCATCTGCGGTGTGTGGAGGCCGCGGAACGCGATCGCGCACTGGGCCTTGAGGTTGCTCCAGCTGAGGCTCTTGGTGTCGTAGTACACGATCGAGATCGGCAGCCCGATGTCCGAGCCCACGAGCTGCAGCTGGCCGAGCACGTACTCGCTGAACGTCGTGGTCGGGAACTCGGGCTTGACCTGCACGGCCTTCTCGCCCGGCCGCCCGAACATGACCTCGCCGGCGTGGAGCTCGACCTCCCGCGGGCTGTTGCTGTTCTCCCTCGAGGGCTGGTCCGAGCCGGCCTCGAACATGCTCTGCAGCTCGCCGGGCCGCTCGCTCTCGATCCAGAGACCAAAGAGCGTCGCGATCTCGGCCGCGACGCCGGTCTTCTCGATGTAGTTGTCGATCTGCTCGATCCGGTCCACCGCGGCCGCGAGGGCGGGTTCGCCCCGCACGAGCCCGATGTCGTCATCCATGGGGTTGGGCATCAGGATCGCGTCCGCGGCATCGACCTGCGTGGTCTCGAACTCGGTCGAGCCGTAGCGGGTCCACTGCGCGACGTGGTACTTGAGCGGCCGGCCCAGCTGGTCGATCACCACGCCGGACTGCAGCTCGCGGTCATCTTGCTTGCCCTGCGGGTTCTTGATCCGCTCCGACTCGATCAGCTGGATCTGGCCCGTGTTGGTGAAGACCACGAGCGAGTCACCGTCGGTGAGCCACGCGCCCGCGATCACGCGGCACATCTGCCACAGGTTGAGCCGGTTCCGCACATCAGGATGGCCCAGCGCCATCCGCATCCGGCCCTCGGCCCAGCCGCTGAAGAGTCGATCCGCTTCCGTGTTCCACGCCTGGTTCGACGTCGTGCTGGTCACCACAGCGCCATCGCCGGCCACCATGTCCTTGAATCGCTTGATCAGGGCCCGCGCGACGGAGTTGTTCCGCTTGAGGTCGCGGCAGTCACGCCGGAGCGCATCCTGCGTGATGGCGTCGAGGTGGTACTGGGCCGATCCGCCGCGGGCGCGGGCGCTTTTGCGGATGCGGCTCCGCGTGGCGTTGTCGTAGTTGCCATAGGCCATGTGGCCCGCGCGGGCCCGGTTGATCGCCCGCTTGGTCAGCTTCGCCCGAGCGATGCGGACCTCGGCCTCGAGGCGATCGGCCTGGGCGGCCGAGGCCTGGGCGGTGCGCTGCAGCTCCGTCAGCTCGGGTTGTGGCTTGCGTGCGGTCATGGGTTCAGCCGGGTCGGTAGAGTGAACGGCCGCCGGCGCTCCGGGCCTGCGGTCCGTTCTCGAGCTCGGTCAGTCGCGAGCGGAGTTGCGTGAGGTAGTTGACCAGGTCGGCGGTGTGCTTCGACTTCCCGTCGCTCGACACCGCCGGGCCGATCGCGGACTGCACCTCGCCGATGTGCTGACGCAGCATCGTGAGCCGCGCCGAGGCGGATGACTCGGCCTCGAATGCGCTGTAGAGCCAGGCCGCCACGGGTCACTGCCCCGCCGCGGCACGGCGACGCTGAGCCTGGTTGAGCCGGGTTCGGAGCAGCGAGACCTTCTGGTCCAGTTCACGCGAGACCTGCTTGCGCTCCTCGACCGCGACCTGGTACTCGTCCGCGATCCGCTCGACCTCCTTGGCCCAGTCGACCGGCGCTTCCGACACGACGGCCAGCGGTGCGGCCGGCTCGGTGCCGGGCTCGTCGGCGGGCGCATCGGACGGGGCCGGGGCCGGCGGCTCGGGCTCGGGCTCGTTCGCCTTGGGCTCCTCGGCCTTGGGCTCTTCGGCCTTCGGCTGCTCGGCTTCAGGCTCGGTCGAGTCCGCGATGTTCGGGATGTCGTCCACCGCGGGCTCTGTGCCGGGTTCGTCGGCGGGCGCATCGCCTGAGGGGTTCGGCGCATCGCCTGAGGGGTTCAGCGTCTCGGCTGGGTTCGCGGACGGGTTCTCACTCGTGCCATCGTCGGCCTCCTTCTTCTCGGGTTGACGCGGTTTGCGGCTCATTAGAAGTCCTCGTGGGGCCGGTCTCGAAAGATCTGCCCCTCTGGACATGCCCACGACTGTCCCAGATTCTGGGACACCCCCTATCGCGATCGGTGCCTAAGCCCTGATTCCTTGGCTCTTTGCAGCATTGGTGACGATCTCGATTTTTCTTCCGCGGCGGGCTCCTGGGCCGCCACGGGTGCGTTCGCGGCGGCCGCGGGCGCCTCTGGTGCGACCAGGGCGCGGATGCCCAGCGCGTGGGCCCCGACTTCGAGGTAGTGCGCACAGTCGAAGTAGTGATTCTCCGAGCGGCCCGGTCGGATAACCCACTGGTACTCCGTGCGATCGCCACGCCGGCTCGAGACGCACTGCTCCGCGGTCAGCTGCCTGAGGTACTCGTCCGTGACGTCGATCGGGAAGTGCCACTGCCCCAGGTCCGACACCGCATCGCCGCCCGTGACCAGTTCGGCCTCGGCGTCGCGTGCATCGGGCTCCTCGCGCGTGACGCGGAGCCGCCGGAGCGTCTCGGACTTCCAGGTGTGGCTGTCGAGTCGGAGCAGGCGAACGCCGCCCGGGATCGGCTTGGTCGAGCCCGGGTAGAGATCGATCCGCCGCCATCGATAGGGCTGGTCCATCTGCGTGCGACCCGAGCCCACGCCCTTGACCGCGAAGCAGTGCCCCTTCGTGTGCCGCGTGCGGCAGTAGTCGTACACCTCGGTCGTGCGATCGCCCGAGTCGATGAACCTGGCGAAGATCCGGAGCTTGCGGCCGTCTGCCCTGGTCCACTCTCGGCGATAGAGCAGATCATCGAGCGAGCCGAGCCCGAGGTGCTCCGGCGCGGGCACGCGTTCGTGCCAGAGCAGCCAGCGGTCACGGCCGCGTTCGCCGAATCCCCGGACCTCGACGTACGCCACGCCGCTCGCCTGGATGTCCACGCCCGCCATGATGGCCAGCACACCCGCGGGCACCTGGCCCAGGCGATAGCCGCCCTGCTCGACCGTCTGGATCGTGGCGCGGAGATCCGAGACCTCGACGCGGTCACCGCTGGGGCGGTAGGCCTCGCCCAACTGGTCGGCCAGGAAGTCGGGATCGATGCGGCCCCGCCGTGCGACGTACTCCCGCGCGGCCTCGCCGTAGGGGTTGTGCCGCAGGCCGGAATCGAGCCCGCTGATGTGGTACCCGCGGGCCGACGTCGCGGGCGCCTCGCCCACAACGGTGCCGGCGAGATACTCGTGCGATCCGTCGGGACCGTCGAGCCGCCGAGCCGGCGAGACGCCCTGGCCCCGCGCGGCCCAGCGGCCGAGCCGGAGCTGCAGCCGATGGTGCTCCGGTCCGCATCGACCGCGACAGTGCGGACACTCGAGCCAGGCGGTACGCTCGGCCTGCTCGGGCTCGCACGCGACGTCGCGCGACGCATCGGAGATCACGCCATCGCGGTCAAGGCCTCGCCACCGCACCATCGCGAATGTGCGGACGTGGTACTCGAGGCAGTGCGGGCACGGGACGTGCCAGCGCCGCTGGTCGCTGATCGTGTATTGCCCGTCGATGCCCTGGCCGGCCAGGCCGGGCTTGCCCACCATGACCGTCTTGGCGTCGAGGAACGTCTTGCCACGCTGCTTCGCCAGGTGGGCCGTCCTGGGCGGGCAGCGGTCGAGCTCGTCGACGATCACGATCGGGGCCGGGAAGGTCTCGAGCTTGTGCTCGGAGAACGACCCGCGGAACAGGATCGTCATCGTGTCGAGCTTGATCGACTTGCTCTTCACGTCGTACTTCCGGCCCGACATGTGAGCCTTGATCTTGGGCGTGGCCTCCATGGTGGGGACGAAGCGGAGCTCGTTCTGGTCGCTGGCACTGTCGGCGTCGGGATAGACGAACATGCAGAGCCCGGGCCGCTGGTCCACAGCCCAGAAGAGCATGTTGTACACCGCCTCGGTGCCGCCGGTCTGCGACCCCTTCTTGATCGCGATCGTCCGCACCGCCGGATCGGCGAACGCGTCCATGACCTCAACCAGATAGGGCGTGATCGAGTTGTCCCACGGGCCCGGCCGATCGGCCAGCGTCACGACCCGGTGACGGCCCGCCCACTCGCTCACGCCGAGCTGCTCGCGCGGTCCGAAGAGCGAATGGAGCACGCTGTGCATCACCGCGCCCGCACGGCCGACCGCGCGTCGTGCCGGGGCCGCAGCGCTCAAGCCCCACCGCCCGACCGGCGCACCACCGCCTCGAGCGCCCTGGTGATCATCGAGCCCACCAGACTGGCGAGCTGCTGCTGGCGTGCCGGCGAGAGGCCGAGCTCCGCGACGGCCGTCGCGGCCGCCTTGGGCCCGATGCCCGAGAGCTCGATGCGGAACGCCGCGAGCGTTTCGACCCAGACGGACCGCACCTCCTCGGCCTCGACCAGCTTGCCCATCTGGACCTCGAGCTCGACCGAGTGCTGCGTGGCCCGCAGCGCCTGCTGCACGATGGAGAGCTCGTGGAGCGTCAGCCGCCCCTGCTGGGCCAGCCGCATGATCGCCGAAGCGTCGGTCGGGAGCGGTCCGGTCTTGCGGTCCTGGCGGGCGGGCTCGCGCTCGGGCTTGGCCGCGTCGGGCTCGCTCGATCGAGGCCGGCCCGCGCCGGGCTTGCGGCCGCCGTTGCGCCGGCCGTGCTCTGGATCGGGGTGGTGACGCGATCGCCAGGCCGCCGCGGCCCGCTCGCTCGTGCGCGGCATGCCCTGCCGCACGTACGCCCGCACGGTCTGTGCGCTCACCCCCCACCGCTCGGCGAGCTCGCGGGTCGTGAGCTCAGCCATGGCGTTTCCTCGCGAGCAACACGCTCGCCTGCAGCGGATCGAGCCCGAGCGTCTTTGCACTCAAGCGGATCGAGGCGCGGAACGCGCCGGCCCGGCGAGCGAGCGTCGATCTCGGCACACCGGTCTCGCGCTCGAGCGTTCGGAGCGACCTGGCCTCGCCCAGGGCGAGCTCCGCGACCGCCGCGGCCTGCTCGACGTTCCCCTCGCAGATGTGCAGCAGGAGCAGCTGGGCCGCGCGGGAGAGGTCATCGATCGTCATCGGCCCCGCCTCGCCGGCGATC
>ERZ761596.31-NODE-31-length-40701-cov-17.424593_pt1 | contig 40701 bp, 50 predicted proteins | sample MGYA00512166_ERZ761596 | MGnify/ENA primary metagenome ERZ761596 (study PRJEB28899, sample SAMN03785556) | bioreactor sludge metagenome | biome: EBPR Sludge; feature: EBPR Bioreactor; material: 0.22µm filtered reactor supernatant | place: Saint Lucia: Queensland...
AGCAGCGGTGTTTTCGCCGGTGTTTTCAGCAGCGGTGTTTTCGCCGGTGTTTTCAGCAGCGGTGTTTTCGCCGGTGTTTTCAGCAGCGGTGTTTTCGCCGGTGGTTTGTTCGGTTTCGGTAGCTGCCACTTTTGCCTTTGCCATGATGATTCTCCTTAAGAGGTTGGGTTTCCGTTGAATATGGATGTTGTGTCCATGAGTAAGATTATACACCACATAAAAGTGAAGTAAACCCCGTTATTACATTCTTCCGCAAGTTGTCGCGTTAGAACGCCCAGAGGCTATTAGCTGTTTGCTGCATGTCCGCTTTTAGCGCCGCCAGGGCCTCTTCTTCAGTCGCTCCGTCTCCTTCGGCCCAATTGTCGTGAAACTCAGGGTGAAATGGATTATACCTGCAAGCTTTGAACTCGGCCTCGTCCATGTTGGTGGTACCCATGAGGGCAATACCACAGCGGGCTTTGAATGTTCCATCAGTCATCCGTTTCACATGCACAGGCGTTGTCCCGGCCACACCGATGTGGCTACACTTATGCACAACTACGTATTCTTCTTGCATAATAATCTCCTACCACGCTTGCGGTCGAACAAGACCAAGGACCGTGATCTGGCCCTTATGGATTTTTGCCTTCGCGTAGACCTTGTCCTGTGCGCCCATCAGCTTGTCAATGGCAGGATCGAGGTCAGTTTGCTGCATAAACGTGCGCTCTTGGTTATAGATAAGCTGCTGACGTTTGTCAGCGTTCGTGACCAGGCTGCGTTGAATTTTTACGATGGTTGTCACAGATCACTCCTAAATCCGAGGAAGACGGGGAATCGCGGCTTGTCTTTTACACCAGACGCGAAGAACTTGTACTTGATAACCTGCTCGGGCAACTGATCCCTTTGTTTCCAAAGGGCTTCACGAGTGGCCTGATCGAACCCGGTGCCGATGTCGAATTCCACCCCGCTGTAGACGTCACGAACAGATAGGCCGCCGAGTACGCCCTTACCGACCATGCCGGCTTTGTGGGATGATCGCTCGGTGTAGCCCAGCTCGTTCTGCGTAGCCTCATTGGCGTTGTGCATGAGTTCGTATGCCGAGAGGATTACGGCCTCAGAGTCGTCGAAGCGCTTCAGCTTCAGCAGCCAGCCTTCGCGCTCAGTGGAGCGGCCATGCTTGTACGGACCGTTCTGGTGCCGTAGCATAACACCTTCGTAGCCAGCCGCGAGATACTGCTCTTCGAGTGCCGTGAGTGTTTGCTCACAAGCAATGAAGCGATGCTCCACAGGCACGATTGGAATGACCGGGTTCAGCCGTCCGATAATCTCCTGTGATGCACGCAGTCGAGCATGGAAGCCACCAGTGTGGTCGAACTTATCAAATACATGGTACGACACGTCTGGTGCGCCCGCTTGGGACATCACACCGCTAGTTGTGTTACGGTAGACGTCCTTGTCAGTTGGTGCGCCAACAATCAGCTCCCCGTCAAGGCCAGTGTATTCAGGCCTGCCAAATAGCTCCTGCACGTGTGCGTTTGGTATCGGCTTAAACGACCTGCTCATGACGACGCCATTGATGATTAACGCCCGAACACCGTCGAGCTTCGGCGAGGCCAGGAGTGGGTAGCTAAGACCCTTGCCATCTGTCTTTGCTGCAAGCATTGGTTTCATTCCACCCTCCACATCTTTTGATTACGTTCACGAAGCGTTTGACATTCGACACACAGGCGGAACCCATGCTGCCGGCGGATAGTGTGCATTTCATCACCGCACTGGTCGCACTCTTCCGGGCCGTAGGCTGGAGGCCGTTGCCTAATTCTATCACGAAGCATCTGTTCTCGCTCCAGCCGTTCTTGGGTAATATCTGCATCGTCCATCAGTGTATCGTCTCCCTTTGTGGGCACCAAACCATGGCGAATGGTAGCCCGTCGTTGATGGCTGCTTGGAGGAAGTCGTCAAGCACGTTGACGGCGAATCCTCGGCCGCAGTCGGTTAAGTAAAATTGTCGCGCTGGCGTGAGCTGATACACGTATGAAGGCTCTTCTGTGCCAGAGGCCACGATCAGCTTGTCCGGAAGTTGTAAGGTGTCAGCCATGCTTGAGAAGTCCTACGATGATGGTTACAAGGGCGTATAAGATGAACGGACCTACCGTCATGACGGCTATCCATACCTTATTCACAGGCGTCCCTCTGCGCGTTGTAGTTACGCGGAGCGCACTCCTGCTTGCGAGCGTCCTCGTAATCCATTGTACCCACAAAGCCGAAGGCTAGCAGGATGAGAAGGAGCGCGACCCACGGATACCGTTCGAAGAAGCTACTCATTTATCTCCCTCCTTGGCGAAGCGGATAAACCCCTTGCTGATAAGCGTGCCGCGGTAGTATTGCCAGATGCGCCACGATGACTGCTTGGTGTGCAGCATTTCTTTCTTAGTCTCCAGTAGCTCTTGCAACTCCCCTTCTGTGAAGACACGCGAAGAGCGGTCGTACATAGCAGACGTGAGGACGTCCAACACCGCACACGCTTGAGGTGGCAGCCGAGCGTAACCCTGTATGTGGGCGTCGTTGTGCTCGTCGTAGACAAAGAGATAACTGAGTTTCCGCCGGTAACGTTTTGTACCTGCAGGACGACCGCGGGTCTTCTTCACATGCTGCTGCGTCTCTATGATGTCGTCATAGCGCGCTTGTGGGTCGTAAGACTGTAGCAGAAGAGAGGCCCACAATTCCTTGCCGCTCTTAGAGCCGAAGCGTCTACCCAGCTCGTGGAGCTTGTGCGTGCCGCCAGGGAAGCGCGCCTGCAGGTCCGCGTAGTCTATAAATATCAGATGATGTTGGTCGAGTGGCATCACCTGCTTGGCGACGGCCATGTTGTCGAATCTGAGCCATTTCCCATCCCAGCAACCTATAACATGCGTGAATACCACACTCTCTGCTACAGCCTGCTTGTTGAGGGCTCCCTTGCCATGTTGTACGTTGTACTTGGCAGATGTATTACTACCCATGAAAGCTCCTTTACACGTTAACCTCAGGATTGAGGTATAATTATTATACTCCGCAATTTATCCCGCGTGAATACGCGAAATAACATATTCCGTGAAAACAATTACGGCCCAGCAGCTTGTGGCCACTGAGCCGTGGTTCTACCCTACTAGGTCGAATGTCTCGATGTAGGCATCTGCCCACCCGCTGAAGACGTGCATCGGATCAGCTGTGTCAACCCGCGCCTCTTCGTCATCGAAATACTCGAGGGCCATTGCCTGCGCAACGTCCACTGATCTGTAGACGCCGATAACCTTCATCGGGTTCCAAGGGTAGTCGTCCTCAATGCGGACGACGACGTAAACCTGCTCGCTCATGATGCCACCCCTAAGCTGACAGCGACGCGGTGACCGAGGACTGTACCTGTAATGACGCAGGCGATAAGAACTAGTGCCATGTTAACCTCCGTTAGAGTAGAGCCGTGCGTAATAAGCGGCCCGTATGTAATCTGGCAATTGTATAAACGCATCATTGAAGTTGTGGTATAATTGTTGCAGAGCGGCGTATTGAACATCATTCAGCCAATCATCTGTGTTTGACATGTTAACCTCCATTAACACGATTACCGTACACCCTACGGCGGAGCGATGCCACTCACGATAGCATCTCGGACGAGGCCTTCGTCGAGCATGCGCTTCGCGGACGAGGCCTTCGTTGAGCATGCGCTTCGCGGACGAGGCCTTCGTTGAGCATGCGCTTCTTGTAGAAGGCGACGATGCGCTCAACCGGTTGCTGCGTCTTGAAGCCTTCGTAACGCTGCAGCTTTTCTGCCCAGGTCTTCAGGTCAACTTCACCTGCGTCCTTGATGGCGAGGACTGCTTGCTTCATTTGCAGCGGGGTCTTGGCCTCGAAGGTGTCTCCGTTGAAAACATACTTCTTGCTGCCCTTCTGTGGCTTTTTCACCTGCAGCAGAGTCTCGAGTTCGGCGAGCGTCTCTTCTTTGACTTTGATGCCAACTTGGGCAAACACTTCGGCGATGGTTGTCATGATGGTTTCCTTTTCACGTTGGACCAAAGGACTCTGGTTGGTCCTGCCAGATTGACCAGTTATTATTACCTGACCATGATTAGATTATAACACATATATTGGAAAAGTACAATAAAAGATTTTTATTGATTTGCCAATCTTGATAAGAAAAAGTTATTGTACATTTGCCTTGGTTTGTGGTAGGCGACTCTTGTTTGGTTGAGTGAGAATGATTATCATCTTAGTGAAGTACCTCAGGTTGTTGAGAATGATTCTCATTCTCACCTTCTTGGATCGCGGCCCGTCGTTCTCCCATCATCTGGCCGAGATCCTCACATCGCGAAACGCGGGTAAATGAGAATCATTATCAGTTGGCGGATGTCTGCCTGGTAAATGAGAATCATTATCATCTGTTCTTGGCCCGTTGTAATTGAGAATGAGAATCATTATCATTTGAATCCATTTCACCTGGTGAGCGGGAATTTCACCCTGTGGGGCCGGGGGCGTCCACACTCCGCTTAAACCAGGGAGAGCCATCGCAGTAGACCTGTCCGGTAGCCGAGGACTTTCTATAGCGATGCTCTATGCATGTGCAACATATTAGGTCTAATAAGATATATTAGCAGTTTACCTAGGATATTGGACCAAATGTCGGATTTATATACCACATATAGCAGTTTATTGCCGAATTATTGACCTTACATCTAAACTAAATGACCCCTAAGTATTTGACAGTATTAACTATTCTGTTGGGGCAAGGTTGAGGTCTATATATATATCCATCGACTTTTTCAAAATGAATGAGAGGGAGTCAAAGACACAATACACCCAATATCGACAACAAAAAGATAATTGAGTCAATAACTTAGGATATATTGGGGCAATTATTGAGTCATATTGCTTATAACCATAATTAGAGCTGCTAATACAAACTGGCACAAGTATGCCGAGAAATCGCCTGAGTTACAAGGGCTAGACCTCGCGTATGCTGAATGAGTCAACCTTGTTCCCTTGGTTTGCCTATATGTATGCAAACGACTTGCTCAATGGATCAATTTCCGTATACAACCGGCAACCAGCGGTGTATAATACATTATCTATTCGTGAGGTGTTAGCATGGATGCTGGAGAATTCAAACGCTGGGTCGCGCACCAAGCTGTACAGGACGGCCCACAAACAGTCGGTGGCAAGGGTCCACGAGTCTGCACCAGCTGCCATGAAGCGAAATCTGAGGCCAACTTTACATGGGCCTCTGGCCTTGGTTACTTCTGCAAGGAGTGTAGCCGTAAGAAACTGAACGCTGTGAAGAAGCACTTTCAGCGACGTAAAACTGGAGTCAGGAAATGACTGGTGTATCGATGACAGTAACACTGAAGAAGGACGGCGACGAACGTAAATGCCCTCGTTGTAAGGAGACCAAGCCTCACGAGGAGTTCTACGCATACCTGACTAACCCGTACTGCAAGGAGTGCACACGGGAATATTACCGTGTTCGCAATGCCAATAAGCGCACAGCGCGGGAGCTGGCCCATGTCTGATCGGCGCTGCGTACGATGTGGGACCCTGAAGCCCTTGTCCGCGTTCGACAAATCCACGAAGCGCGTAGCGGGACGCCAGGTCATCACATATTGCGGAGCGTGCAAGGCTTGCAGTTCAAATTACTATCGCGCCCCCACGCGTGCGCCCGCCCCCGTAAGGCGATATAAGCTGAACATCCCGCGACAGTACCTGAACGGCTCAGCAAGTGCCAAGGAGGTTGGGAACCTGGTCGAGGCCTTCGCAGTCCCTTTGCGGGTGTATTGCGGCCTAGATCCGTTTGTCGCGCGCTTTCAGCAGCTAGATAAGCTGTTGCAGCACCTCCGTACGCTGGAGAAGTTCCCAGCCGAGGAAGTGGAGGCAACCATTAACCGAAGTCTAATCATTTGAGGACCCTACCATGACCAAGCACTACGACAACGGCCAGGGTAACCCGCTAGTTAACAAGCCGATTCTGGATACGCTGGAAGATGAGGGTGTTGACCCGATTCGCATTATGGCGAAGTTTGCTAGCGGCGAGTTGGCCGAGGACGCTGATCAACAGCTCGCAGCCGCCAAGGAGCTGGCTCAGTACGTGCATCCGAAGAAACGGTCCCTCGACGTCAACAAGGAGATTAAGGCCGCCGTGACGTTTAGCGTCGTGCGCTTCTCCGATGTCATGCCGGACCAGGCTGCGATTATGGCGGAGCAACTAGACAAGCTCCAGGGCAGTCGGTTGATGCTCGACAATCAGGCGGCCCGCAAGCTGATGAAGGACGTTACGGAGCTAGACAACGTAACCCTTGAAGCCATGCGCGCCGACGTGGAGAAGCTGAAAACAGATGACGACGGCATAATTGACCTGTGAGGTAACGACGAATGTCTAACATACAAGTACCAGTCAATTGGATGCCGCGGACGTATCAGATTCCGCTCTGGTCGTATCTCGAGAAGGGTGGCAAGCGGGCAGTCGCTGTGTGGCACAGACGTGCTGGCAAGGATGCTACAGCCCTGAATTGGACGGTTGTCTCCGCGTTTACCAGACCAGGCCTATACTGGCACTTGCTGCCTACATATAACCAGGGTCGGAAGATCGTGTGGGACGGTCGGACGAAGGAGGGTAAGGCGTTTCGTGATGCGTGGCCACGTGAGGCTATCAGGTCGGAGAACAACACGGAGATGAAGCTGGAGCTGGAGAACGGCTCGATCTGGCAGGTCGTCGGCACGGACAACGTCGACCGCCTGGTGGGTGCAAACCCCGTCGGCTGCGTGTTCTCGGAGTACTCGCTGCAGGACCCCAGAGCGTGGGACTACATTCGCCCGATTCTGGCGGAGAACGGCGGTTGGGCCCTCTTCATCTACACACCGCGGGGGCGCAACCACGGCCACGAGATCATCGGCATGGCCAAGAGGAACCCGCGCTGGTTTGCGCAAACCCTTACCATTGAGGACACGCAGGCAATCGGCGTCGACGTCATCGAGGAGGAACGCCTTGCCGGCATGCCTGAGGAGATGGTGCAGCAGGAGTTCTATTGCTCGTTCGATGCCGCCCTCGTAGGCTCATACTACGGTACGCAGATGGAGAAGGCCCTCAAGGAGGAGCGCATCTGCACCGTGCCATACGAACCACGGTTGGAGGTCCACACAGCGTGGGACTTGGGCACGCATGACTCGACGGCTATCTGGTTCTACCAAGTCTCAGGGATGGAGATCCGGATCATCGACTACTATGAGAATAGTGGCGAGGGGATGGTCCACTATGCGAAGGTGCTTGCGGAGAAGAACTACCTGTACGGGAAGCACTACGCGCCGCATGATATTGAGGTGCGCGACTTCTCAGTGGGCAAGAGCCGCAAGGATGTCGCGGCAGCCCTTGGAGTCAAGTTCACCACAGTACCAAAGCTTTCCGTGCAGGATGGTATAGAAGCCGTGCGAAACATCCTGGGTAAATGCTGGTTCGATCAGTCGAAGTGTGACCGTGGGATCGAGGCTCTTCGCCAGTATAAGAAGAGCTGGAACGACAAGATGCGGTGCTATAATGACTCGCCTGACCACGATTGGACATCACATGGGGCCGATGCGTTCAGGTACCTGGCCGTTGCGTTCAAGGAAAAGCGGCAATACGCCGTTAAGCTGCCGCGCCAGACAGAGAGTAACTATGACCCGTTGGGATATTAAAATTCCGAATACGGGCAGAACAGTCATGGTATAATGTCATAATCGGAGGTAGGTATGAATTATCGGCAGGCAACAATTGAGGATTGGCCATTCGTCCAGAAGTATGGGCGGCAGTTCTTCGACCTGTCTGGCTGGAAAAAGGTGCTGGGTGACGATGCCGATTGCACACAAGGGCTCGACCAGCTGATTGGCGCACCGAACGTCTTCTTCATGGTTGCTGAGGACGGGGACAAGATCGTAGGCGGTATCGGGGTGGTGGTTGCGCCATCGCAAACTGTTCAGACAAAGCTCCTGGCCCAGGAACTGTTCTGGTACGTCGATGAGGATTACCGCCACACGCGAGTTGCTATCCAGCTGTATCGGTCCGCCGAGCGCTGGGCAAAGGATGTTGGGGCTGTTGCAATAACAATGGCTCTACTAGAGGGGTCCATGCCGGACACGGTCGCACAGATGTACACGCGCATGGGCTACGAACAAGTTGAGCGCATTTTTGTGAAAGGATTGTAACATGGCGATAGCGACAGCAACAGCTATGCTGATCGGTGCAGCCGTATCAGCTGCCGGGGCGGTGTACTCGGCGCAGCAGCAGAAGAAGTCCGCCTCTGAGGCGAAGAAGTCCGCCTCTGAGGCGCGTGATGCCCAGGAACGGGCGGCCAATGAGGCCAAGGCAATGAATCAGGCTGCCTCAGACAAAGCCGCCGCGAAAGCCGCCGCAGAAGCTGCAGCCTATGAACGCGACAAGAATCGCTTGCGCGCAGGCCGGTCTTCGACGGTACTTACCGGCTCGACTGGGGATACGTCCACGGCAAGCACCGCTACCAAGACCCTCCTGGGAGGCTAAATGAACGATCAACAGCAGATTGCTGGGGACCTCTGCCAACGCGTGGAGGAGCTCAAGCAGGAAAAGCAGAACTGGAACCGCCTCTGGCAAGATGCTGCAGATCTAGTGTTGCCGCGTCGTGGCGCGTTCTACGACGAACGTACGCCGGGTCAGGAACTCCAGAACAAGATCTATGACTCCACGGCACCGTGGGCGCTAGAGCAACTGGCGTCAGGGCTGCATTCGTACCTCACGAGTCCCACGCAGCGCTGGTTTAGGCTGGCGCTTCCTGTGGAGATGGAAGACTCCCTCAGTGAGGATGATGAGGTTCAGCGCTGGTTGCAGAACTCAACGGACATCATGTTCGGGGTCTTCAACTCGCAGAAGACGAACTTCAATCCGCAAGCCCACGAACTCTATCTCGACCTTGGTGCCTTTGGCACGGGCATCATGTACGTGGAAGAAGAGTATGTGCACGCGCCCCTGCGCTTCTGTACGTATCACCTGGCTGATTGTGTCATCGATGAGGATGCCTATGGCCGGGTAGATACAATCGGTCGGACCTTCAAGCTCGAGGCTCGGCAAGCTCTTCAATTATGGCCGAACTTTCCGTCCGCTAAGTTCCAGGAAGAGGCGCGCAAGAATCCACTCAAGAAGCACGACTTCGTCCACTTCGTGGCTCCACGTAAGGACTTCGATCCGCGCTCAGCTTCTCCGAAGGCCCGCCGCTTTGCGTCCTGGTACCTGTATCCGCAAGAGAAGTTGGTGCTGGCTGAGTCCGGCTATCATGACTTCCCGTTCATGGTGCCCCGCTGGAGCAAGCTGACGGGTGAGCGCTATGGTCGCAGTCCAGCAATGACGGCAATGCCTGATATTCGCATGGTCAACGCCATGGCGAAGACCATCATTGTCGCGGCCCAGAAGATTGTCGATCCCCCGTTGATGATGCCAGATGAGGGCTTCCTACTTCCGATCAAGACGTCGCCAGGTGGTATCAACTACTACAATTCGACACTCAACCCAGAGCAGTTGATTCGGCCGCTGGAAACTCGTGGTCGCGTAGATATTGGCTTCGACCTGATTGACTCACGCCGGCAACATATCATTCGTAGCTTCTTCGTTGACTGGATGAACTTGCAGGAAGGCCCACAGATGACGGCCACTGAGGTTATGCAGCGCACTGAGGAAAAGATGCGCCTCATGGCTCCAGCAATTAGTCGCCAGCAGTCCGAGTTCCTCGACCCATTGATCGATCGCGTCTTCGGCATTCTTCTGCGCAAGGGCTATTTCGGAGAGATTCCACAGCAGCTAGCAGGTGTTGAGCTGAAGGTTGACTATGTGTCGCCAGTGGCTAAGGCTCAGCGCATGACGCAGGTCATGGCCTTCCAGCGCATGATGGAGACCCTCGCGCAAGTAGCGGCTGTTAAGCCGGAAATCCTTGACAAGATCGACGGCGACGGCGTGGTTGACTTTATGGCTGACGTGTACGATGTGTCGTATAAGACCCTGCTCACGGACAAGCAGGTCGCAGACCTTCGCCAACAACGTGCTGATGCGCAGGCCAAGCAGGTCCAAGCGGAGCAGCTGAACATGGCGGCAGACTCGTTTAATAAGGCCGGTAAGGGCGCCGCAAGCCTGGCTGTGGTTAACGGAGGCAAGAATGGTGCGTGACGCCCTCCAGAAGATTTTCGGTAACAAACACGCGTTGGTCGAAGCCTATCGGTCGACGTTTGAGACACCTCAGGGCGAGATTGTGCTCGCGCATCTGGCAAAGAACTGCCACGTGTTCGAGCCAGTCGTCGCCCCTGGTGACCCGCAGCTTACAGCTATGCGGGATGGCGAGCGCCGTGTCGTATTGAGTATTCTCAAGATGCTGAACTACGACCTTGGCAAACTTCAACAATTGATGGAGCAAACAACAAATGAATAAATTTCAGCGGCATGTTCTTCGCGCCCCCGAGGGCAGTGAAGATGGTTCTGGCGGTTCAACTCTGACCGGCGGCACTGGCGGAGCGGCAGACTGGCGCGGTTCTCTGCCTGAGGACCTGCGTGCGCATCCGGCGCTCACTGACATCAGGGACATTGGTGGTCTTGCCAAATCCTTTGTTCACGCTCAGTCGATGATTGGCGCCGATAAGATCGTGATGCCGAAGGCAGATGCTTCTCCTGCAGAGATGGCCGAGTTTTACAATAAGCTCGGACGCCCTGGTGCTGCGGATGGGTACAAGTTCTCCGAAACTACTGTTGAAGGTGTGCCGAAGGATGAAGCCACTCAAAAGTGGGCCCGAGACATCTTCCACAAGCATGGTCTGACTCAGAAGCAAGCTGATGGTCTATATCAAGACTATATCGCCAAGGTCAGCGGTGACATGAAGTCTATGCAAGAGGCTCGTGGCGCACAGCGTGAACAAGCTCTTGAGCAACTTCGCGGTGAGTGGAAGGGCAATGAGTTCGACGTCAATGTTCAGCTGGCTCAACGCGCAGTTAAGACCTTCGGCAGTGAAGAATTGGTCAAGTACCTGAATGACTCTGGCGAGGGTGACAATCCGGTGCTGATTAAGTTGTTCGCCAATATCGGCAAGCAACTTGGTGAAGACCAAGCTTTCGGCGGTCGTTCGTCGCAGTCTGGGTTTGTGGCTGGTCCTGAAGCCGCCAAGGCTGAAATTGGTAAGTTGCAAATGGATGCTGACTTCCAAAAGGCATACATGAATAAGGATGCCGCTGGTCACAAAGAGGCCGTTGAGCGCATGGAACGCCTTTACAAGGTAGCCTACCCAGGAAAAATTGCCAGTTAACATTGTCAATTTAATTTCCGAGAACGCCCTGTTTACACGGGGCGTTTTTGTGTTATAATACTAATCATAGACGGGTAGCACGCAAGTGTCCGTATGACTGGGGGGAATAGCCTCCCACCGAACGCAGGTGTTGAATTGCCAGGAGGGTCCGGATTTGCCGGGTAGCTTTCCGAGAATCGTTTAACCACTTTTCATCGGAGGCTATAATGTCCTTCCAAGTTGATGCTGCATATGTTAACCAGTACCGGAACAACGTTTCCATGCTGGTCCAACAGAAGGGTTCGCGTCTGCGCCCCTTCGTCCGTGTCGAATCGCAAAACAGCGAGTTCGAGTTCTACGACCGTATTGGTGCCACCGACGCGGTTGAAATCACCGGCCGCCACCAAGACACCCCGCTGGTCAGCACTCCGCATGACCGCCGGCGCGTCTCCCTGCGTGACTACGACTGGGCTGACCTGATCGATCGTCAGGACAAGCTGAAGATGCTCATCGATCCGACGAGCGCCTACGCGATGAACGCTGTCTTCGCCATGGGCCGCAAGATGGACGACGCCATCATCGGTGCCGCCTTCGATACGGCCTACAGCGGCAAGACTGGCCAAACCAGCGTGTCGTTCCCGGCTGGCAACCAAGTCGCGGTGAACTACGTCGAGTCCGGCGCCGCGGCCAACGGCAACCTGACCATCGGCAAGATTCGCCGGGCCAAGGAAATCCTGGATGCGTACGAGAACGACCCGGATGAAGCCCGCATCATGACCTGCACGGCCAACAGCCTGCATAGTCTGCTGCGCAACATCGAAATCACGTCCCAAGACTACAACGTGGTCAAGGCACTGGTCGAGGGCAAGGTTGACACGTTCATGGGCTTCAAGTTCGTGCGCACGCAACGCCTGCTGACTGATGGCTCTGGCTATCGTCGCCACATCGCCTGGGTGCAGTCGAAGTTGCTCCTGGCTGTGTCGCAAGACCCAATGGTCGATGTCGGTCCGCGTCGTGACAAGCGCAACTCCATGCAGGTGTACGTTACCATGGGTATCGGCGCCACGCGTATGGAGGAAGAAGGCGTCGTCGAAATCAAGGTCGACGAAACCGTCCTGTAACCAACCGAATTAAGGAGAATCGAACATGGCAAACAGCAATACGACGCAAGTAGCTGGCATCCTGTCCGTGCCCCCGACTCCCCAAAAGGTTGGGGACATCGGCGGCCGCGTACGTACCCTTCAGGGCAACTTCGCACTGACGGCCCTGCCGGCCGGCGACACCATTTGCATTGGCAAGCTGCCGAAGGGCGCGCGCCTGCTTCCTCAGTCCTGCATCATGGTTACCACGACGCAAGGCACTGCAACCCTGGCAGTTGGCTCGGCTCCCAGCCAAGCTAACGGCCAACTGGGTGGCACCATCACCGCGTCGAAGTACGGCTCGGCTCGTGCCTACACCATGGCGGGTGCTCCCATGTTCCTCGACCAGGTTTACACCGTCGGTGTGGAAATCACCGCCGACTACGGCGAAGACATCTACATTACGATTGGCACCGCCCCGGCGACTGTTGGCGCGCTCAGGACGTTCCTGCAGTACGTTGTTGACTAATCAGCTGCCGCTGAGCCTTTGCCGTGATGAGCTCCTCCAAAGGGCCATCACGGCCTTTTCGGAGGAGCCATGGCCAGTTCAATCACGGAGATTGCCAATTTAGCGCTAACATACATCGGAGCTGACCTGATCACTTCGCTGGATGACCCGCAAAAGTCCGCTATTCTCATCAAGCAAAACTGGCCCATCTGCCGGGATGCAGTTCTACGCGCCTACCCATGGAACTGTGCGGTAAAACGCGATGTCCTGGCTCCGCTTGCTGACCAACCCGCATACGGTTGGTCATATTCGTTTCTGCTGCCCCCGGACTGCCTCAGAACCCTTGGACTCGAGTCCGATGAACCCTTCACGATTGAGGGTCGCAAGCTGCAGTGCAATTCCAACGTCATTAAGATCAAGTACATCGCGCGTGTAGAAGATCCGAACGAGTATGACGCGTTGCTGTCTCAGGCCCTTGCGGCCTACTTGGCGCACCTGCTGGCAATGCCCATCGTTCAGTCGAACTCGCTCAAGGAGCAGATGTGGGAGCAATACAAGCTGGCGGTACGTGAAGCCCGTTCTGTTGATGCGCAGGAAAATTCGCTGCAGATGGTTGAAGCCACCGGCTGGCTGGAGTCGCGGTAATGGCCCGCGCATCAATCATCCAGACCAACTTCACCACAGGTGAGATGTCCCCGCGACTGATGTCTCGGGTTGATGTTCAAAAATATCAGAATGGCTGCGAGTTGCTGGAGAACTTCTTGATCATGCCGCATGGCGGTGTGACCAAACGCCCAGGATTCCGATTCATTGCAGCCACAAAAACGACGGCTGATACTTGGCTGATTCCGTTTAAGTTCTCAACAATTCAAGCCTACGTCATCGAGTTTGGTGCAGGCTATTTTCGATTCTTCAAGGACGGCGGCCAGATTCTTAGCGCGGGCGTTCCGTATGAGCTTGCGCACACGTACACGCAAGATCAGTTAGGTAGCGTCAAGTTCGTTCAGTCGGCTGACGTGCTGTTCATGTTCCATCCGCAGGTTAAACCCAAGAAGTTGTCTCGTACAGGGCACACCAGCTGGACGTTCACGGACTTTGAGTTCAAGGACGGTCCGTACATGGATGTTAACTCCGACACGGCAAAGAAACTAGCGGTTAGTGGTACAGCTGTTGGACCGGTCACTATTACAGCCACAGGCCACTCTCCGTTTGCAGCAACTGACGTTGGGCGCCTAGTGCGCATCGGTCCGTCTACGGCCTGGTCATGGGCAGTCATCACATCATTCACGAGCGCTACACAGGTAACAGCTGATCTTAAGGTAGCAGCCTCTTCAACAAGTGCCACGTCTGATTGGCGTCTTGGGGCCTGGTCCGACACCACTGGCTGGCCGTCACTAGCAACATTCTTCGAGGAGCGCTTGTGGTTCGCAAACACCACACAGCAACCGCAGACGGTCTGGGCCACGCGCTCTGGCGACTTCAACAACTTCGCCCCGTCAGACGCGGCAGGCAAGGTGCTGGACGATTCAGGACTCAACTACACGCTGAGCACCGACGACGTGAACTCTATTCGTTGGATGGTTCCAGGAAAAGTCCTGGTGATCCTGACGGATTCAGGCGAGTTCACAGTCTCGGCTAGCTCCCTGTATGAGGCTATCACGCCGACGAATGTTCGCGTCATTCGTGAAACTGCACGAGGAGCTGCCAATGTTAAGCCTGTACTGGTGGATAAGAATCTGCTCTTCTGGCAGAGGGCGCGTCGGAAGCTTCGTGAATACTTTTATGATTTTAACGTTGATGGCTTCCGATCTAACGATGCTACGATTCTTTCTGAGCATATTACGCTGGGTGGAATGACCAGTATGGACTATCAGCAAGAGCCCCACTCCATTGTATGGAGCGCTCGCGCCGACGGCCAATTGATCGGCTTCACGTATAATAAGGAGCAAGAAGTTCTCGGCTGGCACCGCCACATTCTGGGCGGCACAGACGCGCACATAAAGCACGTGGCCTGCATACCAGGAGCCGATAATGATGAGCTCTGGGCTGTTACCACCAGGACCATTGACGGCGGGACCAAGCAGTATATTGAAAGACTAGACCCTGAGTTCTATCCGAGTTCATCCGAGGATAAGGATGGCGCCTTCTTTGTGGATTGTGGCCTCTCATATAGTGGGACCCCAATAACCCTTGTTTCCGGTCTAGACCACCTCAAAGGGGAAACGGTATCCATCCTCGGTGATGGCTCGGTGCGCGCGCCAAAGGTGGTTAACAGTTCTGGTCAAATCACGCTCGATCGTCCAGCGTCCGTTATCCATGTTGGTCTAGCCTATACGGCGAAGCTGCGGTCTATTCGCTACGAGGCCGGTGGTAACGAGGGTACGGCTCAGACAAAAACTGGGCGTGTCCAGCGCCTGGGCTTGCGGCTGCTCAATACGCTAGGGTTGAAGTTCGGTCCGTCTGAGGACAAGCTTCAGGAGATTCAGTTCCGGATGGGCTTTCATAAGATGGATCAGTCTCCGCCACTGTTTACTGGGGATCAGGTAGTGAATTTCCCAGGGGACTACGATCGTAGCCGTCAAGTTACACTCGTAGCAGATCAACCGTATCCATGCACGATTACTGGCCTAGTACCGTGGATGGTGGTCTACGAATAAGGAGGCACATGGCCGTCGCTACGTCAACTGCTATGCTAGCCTCTACGGCGGCATCAGCGTTCTCAAACATCTGGGCTGGGCAGCAAGGTAAGGCTGCGGCAGAATTCAATGCCAAGCAAGCAGAGCTAGACGCCGATCTGGCCAAGCAGCAAGCGGCGTTTGAGGAACGTAATTTCAGAGCGGGTGTCGATCGACTGCTTGGTCAACAACGCGCAGGTTACGCTAAGGCGGGTGTTCAGATGACCGGCTCAGCGCTGGACGTCGCGCAAGATACTACGATGCAGTCTGAAATGGATGCCTTGCGTATTCGCTATAACGGGGTAATCAAGTCCAACGGCTATAGAACACAGGCCGCATTGCAGCGCTTGCAGGGGGCCTCAGCTCAAACGCAAGGGTTCATGAGCGCCACAGGATCTATCCTGACAGGTTACGCCCAGTGGAGCAATATGCAGGATCAGCTGAAAGCAAATCCTGTGTACCAACCCACGTACACAGGGGCTGGGTTGAAATTGCCGTCAGCTCCGAATCTGGACTACATGGGCGGTGGGCAGGGAGTGAGGATTAAATAATGCCAAAAATCGATACCTATCAAGCGCGAGGGTCCCTGCAAGGGGCGGGCAACAGCCCTGACATGCGCCCGCTGAATACTGCGCAGGGTCTGGCCGACGTTGGTCAGGGCCTGGGAGCAGTCGCGAGGGCTTCTCATGAGGCGGACTTGCGGGCAAAGGCCGAGTTCGAAAAGCAGCAGGAGTATGACGCGCATTTGTGGTCTATCAATCAGATGACCGACTTCCGCAATCGTATGGTTGCGAAGATGGAGGATGACAAGAACTACGCTCAACCTGGAGCTGAGGGCTTTGCTCTTGCGCAGAATAAGGCCTATGAAGACTCACTTGGCGAGTTGCGTCAGCAGGCTCCCAATACGCGTGCGCAGCAACTGTTTGACGTTCAGGCTCGACAGTTCCAAGATCAGTTTTTCTCGCAAGCTCTTACATTTGAGGCTCAGGAAAAGCAACGCTTCCGTGTACAGACGACTGTTGACTACGCGAAGAAGGAATCTCAGGCCTTGCTGCTGAACCCTGACCTGTATACATCAGTCGTGGTACCGCGTCTTGAGTCCATCAACGCCATGAATGTTCCGCCAAGCATAAAAGACCGCTTGCGTGAGGACGTGTCTTCGCACTTCTCTGAAACTGTCGTGCGGGGCGTCGGCAATAAAAATCCAGGCGAGGCTCTTCGGATGCTTGACGCTGGTGAATTCAACAAGCTGCCTGGGTTCAACCTCTACGGAGATAAGCTTGATCGTCTGCGGTCGCATCTGCTTAGTGCCTCGAATCAGATTCGGTCTGAGGCAGCCACGCAACTACGTATCACACTGGAAGACCACCTGGCCGATTACAGCGTGGGTAAGACCACTGAACCGCTACCGGCCGGCTATAACCTGACGCAGGTAAAGGACTTGCTCGGCCCGGCAGGTTACAAGCGGTATCAGGATCAGGTTGAAGTCATGAGTCGTGAGAAGATCATTGCTCGTGAGATTAGGCATGGGGATCTTACATCCACGGTCGAACGGCTCAAGACTGAACAGGTCTCCCAAAAAGCCCTTGTACCCTACACCGAGACCATTACGAAAGCTTCGCGCGACACAGGCGTTGATGCTGGTGTACTAGCTGCACAGATCATGGCTGAGTCTAACGGCAACCCGAATGCCCGCAATGACAAGACGTCAACTGGGCAGCCGTCGCTCGGTATTAGCCAATTCCAACCGGACACGGCCAAACAGTATGGGGTTGACACAACGGACCCGCATTCGAGTATCGCAGGTCAGGCTCGCTACATGAAGGATCTACTCAACCAGTTTGGTGGAGATTATTCAAAGGCTCTGGCTGCATACAACTGGGGGCCGGGCCGTGTAGCCAAGGCTGTTGAGAAGTACGGCTCAGACTGGATGAGTAACAGTCCTTCTGAAACGCAAGCCTACGTCAAAAAACTTTTATCGTCAAGCCCAAATGGAGTGGCCGGGGCAAAAATTGCTGGAGCCACTGCTGACATGTTGCAAGCTGAAGCTAAACTACGCGCAAGTGACCCAGCTGCAGCTGCTGAACGAAATGCCATTGAACTTGATCCAACCAACTATCCTGGGCAACCTATTGCTGCCCGTGTTGCTACTCGTCTTGGTATTCAGCAAAATCAGTTCAAGCTTCCGGAGTTTCAACAGCGACTGCTTACGAAGGATGAAGCTCAGGGTTACGTAAAGCGGATCAGGGATGCTGGGACCCTTGACGAGGCTCAACAAATCATGGGCCAAATTCAGCAAGAGTTTGTCGGCCAGAGTCAGACGCCGCAGAATAAGCGCCTATACGCCAAGTTCATGGGCGAGTTGTATGCCAATGGCCTTGATAAGGGCTACATGTTCCTTGACTTCACCCGTACCCAAGCGTATGGTAACATGTTTGCCCAGGCGTTGAAGTCGAAGTCTGAGGAAGAAGTTACTGCAGGCATGACGCATGAACGTATTAAGGAGGTACGCAACGCCCTAACGTCAAATCAGGAGTACCAGCAGTTCTTGAATATGCTGGCGGTAACCGGTGGCACCGCGGGTGGTGAGTATGCCGGTACGTTTGCAAAGACCATGGAGCGAGCCGCGTTTCTTGCGGCACGCGATCCTAAGACGTCAGGCAGTGATCTGGTAAAGTCCATGGTCGAGGATCTGGTTAAGAAGCAGATGACTGTTAATGGTACTTACTACGTGCCTACACGAGATCCGTACACGCACCAGGGGTATGACCCGCAGCGTGTGGACAAGGTGTTGTCGCGAGTTGCTGAGACCTGGAGGCAGCCCAATGGCGAGGTATTCAAGCCAGTAGTTAAATCAGCAAATCCACACCTGAGTCCAGCTTACACAGAAGACTCAATCAAAGATGCTCGTAACCTGGTTTGGCTTACCAATGAAGATGGCTCTGGCGTATACCGAGCAGTTAAGGCAAAGGGCGCTCCTGGGCTGTTTGTTCCTGTAATGGATGCCAAGGGTAACCGGTACGAAATCCGTTTTTCTGACACAGACTTCTTGAGCGGACTGCTAGATGGTCGTGCGGCTACTGGACGAATTACTGGAGCCAAGTAATGGGAACCCTATTTCTACCGGCCGCGCAGAATGATCAGGAGATGCAAGCTGATTTGCAGTCCCAGCTGTCCCCGTCGGTCGGTCGTACGTATAGTCAGGTCTATAACTTCGACGTGCTTGAGGGCTTTACTGGTGCCATGGTGAAGCAGCATGCGCTTAACAACATTGCCAACACCGGGGAAAAACTATCGGTTGATCAACTGCGCAAGGAGTACACTGATGGGCTTGTGAATTTTGATAGACCACTGACACGCGCACAGGCTGAGTTGATTCGTGACCGCAAGCGCGAGGAAATACAACGCCAGGACATCTGGCAGCGGGCCGAGGGTTGGGCAACGGCCTCTGGGGTTACGGCCTCACTTGCTGCTGGGGTTGTTGACCCAGTCGGTACGGCCATTGGTATCGTTGTGGCGCCTGCGAAAGGGATTCAAATGCTCGGCGGGCTACGAGCCATGGCTGCTTCATCATCGCTGGCCTATAGAGCCCTTGGAACCGCTGGCCTCACAGCCGTGGATGCAGCTATTGGTAACGCTGTACTCGAGCCATATAACCTGTACTCGCACCAGCAGTATTATGCCGATTATACCATGGCGGATTCTCTAGCTAACGTGGTGTTTGGCGGCGTATTCGGTGGAGCTCTTGGCGGTGGAGCAGTTGTCCTGGGTCGAGGTCTCAGTCACGTTGGCAAGTGGACGCCTGAATGGCTGCGTGGAAAACAAGAGGCGACGCATGAAACGTCCTTACATACCGCCGTTGCCCAGGTGCTTGACGGGCGTCCTGTGCAAGTGGAACCAATTCTGCGGTCCGACCCCAATCTGCGAATGGCAGAAGGTCACCCTGTACAAGCAGCTGAAATGGCGGGCCCGAGGGTAGCCGAGCCAACGATTTCTCCGCGGGGGCAAGACCCTAACGCCCCGGCGATGGATATTCCTCTACCAAAGGACCTTGCTGGTGCGAAGCCGCGATACTCTTATGGTGCGGGCCGGAATGGATTTGAACTGTTCGGGCTTGAATTCGCGAGCGACCTGGACAAGGCTGCGTATATCATTGGCGCGACAAAGCAACTGTCGAAGCGTGACGCGGATTATCTTGAGTTTGTGATGCAGCACACCGGCTACACGGCTGAACAAGCCAGGGCCTACGGTCAGGAGATTCGCGCGCAGATTAAGGCGCAGGCCAAAGAGTCTTTCGGCAAAGAACTGGGAGCACTGCAGGTTGAGCCGTCCATGCACGCGCTATCGGCCCGTGAAGCTAAATTGAAGGGCGAAGACGTTCCCGTATTGCGGGATGTGGTTTCTCCTGACGCTGGCAGAGCCGTGCAGTCAGGGCCAATTGGCCCGCATGACAGTATGGAGTTCACAGCAGCCTCTGGCAAAGAAGTCCTAGACCAGGCAAAGCAGCACATGGAGGCTCCTCGTACTGGGGCGGCCGACGATGTGGCCGAGAACTTTGAGGCTGAAATTCTGGCTACTCACAAGGACACCGCTGAGTATTATGAACCCGCAGCCAAGACTCGCAAGATGATGGAGTTGGAAAAGGAGATTGACTACCAACAATCACGTCTTGCACAAGAGCACGGAGATGTTCAGGTTGATGGACTCAAACAGGCAGATGATGCTTTGAATAAGGCAGATGACTTGCGAGCCGCCATGGTTGAAGGTATGGCTTGCTTGCTGAGGAAATAACATGGCACAGAAGAAACCCGCATCTCAGAAGACTGGCTACGCAGGCTGTATTGACGTGATTCGTCAGTCGGCCGGGGAATGGCTGTCTGATAAGGACGCAGAAGTCCTACTGGAAGAGATCGATAAGGTCGTTCAACGCAACAAGACTAAGGGCAAGCTTGAGTCCATCGAGGATCAGGTGCTCAACGCCATTGACGGCGCGACCAACGCCATGAAGGAAGCCGCCCTAATTGAAAAGCGCAACGCGCTCATCAATGCTAGAATCAAGGAGCAGGTATACGGTTACCTGGATGGTTTTCAGGATAAGGCTGAGGGACTGCTTGCATACCTTGGTGGCGGGGTCAAACTGCGTCAGGGCGGCAAGCTGTCAATCGATGCGCGTGAGAAGTCGATCGTTAACGGTGTCCTCGGCAAACTGATCAATAGCCTCGAGCAGAAGAAGCTGCTGCCATTCTTCACGTCTGGCGAGTTGGACGACGACATCGCCAGGGAGCTGTGGGCCTTAGGCGAAGGGCGTGCCGGCATCACGAAAAACCAAGAAGCCCTTGGAATCGCCGAAATCATTAACGCCGCGCAAACGGAACTGGTTGGCATGCAGAACCGGGCCGGGGCCCATATTCGCATGATGCCTGGGTATATCGTTCGTCAGTCCCACGACGTGGGTCGAATTCGCACCGCCGGCCAAGAAGCCTGGACACAATTCGTATTGCCGTTGCTGAATGAGGAAAAGACGTTCGGCAACATGGAGGTAGCTCCATTTCTGGAAGAGGCCTACAAGGGATTCTCGACTGGCCTGCATATGAAGCAGCGCGGCGAGGAAGTTGCTGATGACGCAGCGGCGCTGCTTGGGTTTACTGGTCCAGGTAATCTGGCTAAGAAGATTAGCGCCAATCGGGTGCTTCACTTCAAGGACGCTGACTCGTGGCTGAAGTACAACGAGGCTTTCGGGCAAGGCAGTCTCCGTGAGTCCATCTTGTGGGGCGTAGAATCGGCCTCGAAGAATCTAGCCTTGATGGAGGGCTTCGGCACGAACCCCGAGTCGATGTTCAAGACGCTCATCGGTGAACTGAAGGAGACTGCGCGTAACGACCCTGAGGCTTTCGACAAGCTCAATAACTGGTCGCTTGAGGCCCTGTACAAACAGATCGATGGCTCGGCTCGTATTCCAGCTAACCGCACACTGGCGGCCTGGGGCTCAGGTATTCGCGTGCTTCAGAACCTGGCGAAGCTGGGCTCGGCGGTAGTGTCATCTGTCACGGACATCCCGTTCCAAGCTGCTGCCCTGAAGTACAACGGCGTAAGTCTGTTTGAAGCCTACTCAAATGCGTTTGCAAATGTACTGCGCGGTCGTGGCGACGCTGAACAGAAGGAGATTGCTAGGCTCGTAGGCTCTGGCTTCCAGGGCATCTTGTCTGATATTGCTAGCCGTTTTGCGGCTGAAGATAATATCCCAGGCCGCATGGCTAAGTTGCAGCAGAAGTTCTTCAAGCTTAACATGATGAACTGGTGGAACGATGCCCATAAATCTGGCGTGGCTGTGATGCTGTCTAACCACCTTGGCGGCCTGAAGGATATGGACTTCGCAACCCTGCCAGATGCCACGAAGCGGATGTTCAAGCTCTACGACATCAATGAACGCGAGTGGAATGCAATTCGTTCTACGGCTTGGGAACGGGACGGTGACTGGTATCTCACACCAGATAGAATTGGTGGATTAGATGAATCTCGGATGAAAGAGGTCTATAGTCTTAATAACCTAGATATATCCTCCGAGTCCTCCCGAGAACTAAGAAAGCTCAGGGATGACCTAGAAGTCAAATTTAGGACCTATTTGACCGACCAGATTGAAACTGCCATCCCTCATCCGGATGCCCGCGTCCAAAGTCTCCTAACCCTTGGAACCCAGGCCGGTACTCCGCTTGGTGAGGCCGTTCGCTTCATCATGCAGTTCAAGTCATTCCCAATCGCAGTCATTCGCCGCGGTATGGCGCCATTCGTTTATGGCAACGGGGCTGAATCATTCAGTGAGGCTCTGTTCAAGGGTAAAGCCGACTATGTTGGATTGGCCCACATCATGGTTGCATCAACCATATTCGGCTACCTGGCAATGGTTGCCAAGGACACGGTGAGAGGGCGTACTCCAAAGGATCCTACTGATCCGAAGACGATCATTGCGGCCATGACGCAAGGCGGTGGCTTGGGTATATACGGCGACTTCGTGTTTGGTGAGTTCAACAAGTATGGGCACTCAGCCATTGCCACCCTGTCTGGGCCAACCGTCGGACAGTTCGAGGATCTTGCTCGACTATACTCTCGCGCCAAGGATGGAGACTCTGTTGCTGGGCAATCCCTACGCTTCATGATGAACAATACACCGTTCGCGAATCTGTTTTATACTCGCGCGGCATTGGACTATCTGTTCCTGCACAACCTACAGGAGACGGTTAATCCTGGCTATTTGAGTCGAATGGAGCAACGGATCCAGCGTGAAGGCGGGCAGCACTACTATCTGCCACCGACTCAGGTTATTCCGTACGGTGGCAGATAAATTCCGAGCACTAGGGTTAATAACCATGGTACAATCTATAATAACATCGGAGTAAGGTTTATGTCAACCTGGCCGAAGATCAACTCCATCTGCTGCAGTACCGCGTACAGCAACTTGAGCAAAAGGTAAAGCCATGACAATTTCGACCACCACTCGGATTGTTACCCATAACGGCAATGGGGTGACGGTCAATTTCACCTACCCGTTCAAGATTGATGACGCAGCAGACCTGCTCGTATATCTCAAATCGGGTTCCGTCTTCGTCCTTAAATCCCTTGGAACCGATTACAGCCTGACCGGGGTCCGGAATCCTGGCGGTGGGACTGTGACATTTATTGTTGCCCCTGTTTCTGCGACTGGCAATGTACGCTTCGTGCGTCGTACCGCGTTGAACCAGTTGGTTGACTATATCACCAACGACGACTTCCCGGCGGAGATTCACGAGGCGGCACTGGACAAGCTTACAATGGCTGTTCAGGACTACTTGGCAGACTCGTTTACGCTTGATGCGACGGCAGACTACTGGGAGGCTGAGTCCAAGGTCATTAAGAACGTTGCTGATCCGGTTGATCCTCAGGATGCGGTTAATAAGCAGTACATTGACGAGCACTATACGGCCACGGCTGTTACAGAATTTGTCCAATCCGGATCTGGCGCAGTAGCCCGAACGGCCTCCTCCAAGATGCGCGATATCCTGAGCGTTACTGATTTCGGCGCGTCAGGAAACGGGATTTCGGACGCAACATCTGCCCTATCGTCCGCCGTTACCGCGGCGCTTGCGGCCGGCGCATGGCTCTATTGGCCGGCGGGGACGTATCTCACGACCGCCAGCGTCGCACTCCTGCACAGCGTGCGCCACGTTGGTCCGGGAGTCATCAAGCGCGGCAGTGATGTGTTTCACGTCGCGCCCGGAGTGTACGACCACAATACGATCTACGTTTCCACTTCTGGCAATAACGCGAACGATGGTCTGTCCGCCTCTCAGCCGTTTCTTACGATCCAGGCGGCATTTGATGCGATGGTGGGGTACGGACCGACCCTCGAAGGATCATGGACGGTCAAGCTCGCTGCCGGAACCTACACCGCAGAGACCTACGTTCGAGGACTGCGCTCTCGCAACGAGATCGCCGTACGCGGGCCATCTGTAGGCGGACATCCGAACGTTCCGACGGCTTTCATTGACGGGACGACGCCCGGCGCTCGCGGTGTCGGCCTGTACTTTCAGAACTACATGACCGTTTCCGTCTACGACATCAAAATCCAGAACTGGCCGGCGGGGACGGGGGCGGGGGCTATATGGGATTACCACTGCGTCGGGTACGCCGAGAACGTACATACCTACAACTGTGGCTACGAGGGGTTGATGGCGAGCATCCACAGTCGGCTCGCTGTATCCGGAGGAATCCACGACGGGGCGTACTACAATCTTGTTGCCTATGGCATGTCCGAAGTCACTTTCGGCTACGGCGGTTCGGCCGGCGTCAATCGGCCAACCGTCAAGAACGGCGTAATCGCCGGGGTCTACTTTGCTGGCGGCTTCGGGCATATCGACCACTGCGACCTGCAGAATAACGCGCGCAACATCTACCTGATAAACAACAGCCGGGCGCACGTGATGGGTTGTGCGTGCTCAGGGGCATATACGGCCGACGTTGTAGTTGAGGGTGCATCGACGTGGTACAACGACCCCACGGGTACAAACACGTTTTCTTCGACGCGCGCGTTTGCCCATGGTGGATGCTTTGAGCAGGGAGCCGACTCCTACCGCTTTCAGTATGATAAAACGTCTGACAGGTTTAAGTTAGGAGGTAGTTCACTCGCTACTCCGGCAGCAAAATTCCATTTTGAATATTCCGTATCCGGTATTTCCCCGAACAGCAATACCCGCATGTTTGTCGATTCAGCAGCAGATAACTTAATTACCTTGGCCGCCGGAGCGTCCAATTCTGCCGGCCTCGCCTTTGCCAAAGCCGGCGGCGCAAATTTGGAAGGGGAGTTGTACTATTACTTTCCGACGTCGCGTATTTACATACGCACTGGTGCCGCTGATCAATACGCATTCGACAGCACGTCTTTTAGCCCTATGTCAGACAACGCACGGACTCTGGGCGGTGCGTCGAATCGGTGGAGCACGGTCTATGCCGGGACGGGCACAATCAACACGTCGGACGCGCGCGAGAAGCAGGACATCCAGGAGGTCTTGGATGCCGAAAGGCGTGTGGCGACGGCGATCAAGGCGTCATTCGGCCGTTACCGATTCAAGGACGCAGTGAAGGTCAAGGGATCGAAGGCCCGCTGGCACTTCGGCGTGACCGCGCAGGTGGTGAGGCAGGCGTTCGAGGCGGAGGGACTGGACGCCCGAGACTACGGGATGTTCTGCTACGACGAGTGGCCGGAGATCCCGGAGCGGCGAGATGACGACGGCAACGTACTCGAGGAATATCGCCCCGCTGGTAATCGGTACGGCCTGAGGTATGACGAACTTTTTGCTTTCATCATTGGAGCGACTGTTAATGCTTGAAAAAGCCACCCGCTGGAGCGACTGTTAATGCTTGAAAAAGCCACCCGCTGGAGCGACGAAAAGCTCGAAGAATTCTACGCCGAATTCCTGCGCCACATGGTTGTAGAAGAACAGGAGCGCATACAGCAGCAAGCGATGTACGACGCTCTGTTCCAGAAAGAGGAGCAGCAAATTTTAGGGCGTAAAAACGCTATTAAGGAGTAACAACGGCTGGGACAACATCACGCTGCGGTACTATGGCGGTTTCTGGATTGAAGTAAGCCGTGCGGATATTGGATCTTGAGGATAGGGTATGGAAAAGTGGGATGGAACAGAGCACCGGGGGGCGCCCTGGAGTGTGGATGTTGATAGTCTTGACCATCGTATAGATGGTATTGCACAAAAGATTGATCAATTGTCGGAAGCAGTGGGTGCACTACACACGGAATTGCGTGCCCATGTTGCAGAAGAATCACCGCTAGCTCCGGCGGTGCAGGAATTGGTAACTGTGTGGCGTGGCAGTAAGATCATGCTGCCATTTGTGGCAGGAGCGATTACATTCATTATCAGTGTAGGTGGCGTATTTATCGCCGCCGCTACTTGGCTAAAGGACCATGTGAGGTAAGATATGGAAATTGATCTTGATAAACTCAGCGCGCTTATTGACGGCGGGGTACAGGCGCCCCATGACGGCGACGATGCGGGGCATGACGACTGGCTTGGAGGTAACTACGCGGATGACAACCCACTCGTACAATTGCGTTTGGAAAACGCGCGCTTGCGTAGCGCGCTGGATGAGGCGAACCAGTGCATTCGCATGGTGCGTTCAATCCTGGGAGGGGTAGCAACGCACACGCCACCGCGCACTGTTTACCGAGGAGTCTAGTTATGCGCCCACTGCTATCTGAGACTGATGAGTACGTCCGAACAGTAAGAGTCAATAGGGTGCTGGCGCTATGTCCGTTGCGGCTATTGGCCGCGCCTTTGATGATTGCATGTGCTGCGATCAACGGGTATCGAGTTGAACTGTGCGCTATGCTCGACGCTCCAGCGCGCCGCCTTGGGCAATGACATGAGTTGAGCGTTAACCGCACACGGTGCTGCGGGTCTTCGTTGCTGAACCGCCTGTCATCTATCTGTTCTGATATCGGTCTGGCCCGCAATCTCAAACACACACCTATCTTTGTCTCCTATTCGAACGCAATATCAGCTAAACCACTCCCTCAGTTCATCACCGTTGATGATCGCTGAAATCTTGCGCTTGCTTCTCAGGGCCTTGATAATGCGTTCGTCAACGGTGTTTCTGCATACGAGGTCGACGTAGTTTACTGAGCTAGCTGTTTGCCCGATGCGGTGAACGCGGTCCTCAGACTGTGTACGATGCTCCAGATCATATGAGTTGCTGAAGTAGACCACTGACGCGCTAGCTGTCAGCGTCAGACCAAAGCGCCCGGTCGCAGGATTACCGACAAAGAAGCGGACGGCCCCATTCTGAAACCCTTGTACTGCAGCTCGTCGCTCCTCACTATCCGTGTCACCATAGTAACTGACGACAGACTCCTTCCCGTACTCGTCTTCAAGGGCTTTGAGGATTTTCTTGATGTTGTTACGGTACGTCGCCCAGATGATAACCTTTCCACCTATTCCAGCGAGGACGTCCATGAGCGCATCAATGCGGGGATTGGGTAGGTCAATCTCTGTACCATCATCCGTCTTGAGGAAACCGCATGTGATCTGATGGAGTCGCAAGAGTTGGGTAATGACCATCGGCGCGGTAACTACCTCACCACTGCGTAGCAGCGCCACAGCCTCGTCCTTCATCTGCTTGTACAGCTTGAGTTGCTCCTTCGACAGCTCAACATCCCAGGTCTGGTAGACTTTAGGCGGCAGGTCGAGGCACTCATCTTTCGTGACGCGATATGAGAACGGCTTGATGGACTCCTTCAGCTCATCGAGGCGCTGATAGCCTGTAATCATCTTGAACGAACGATTGCCGCCAGTACGCTCCACCATGATGCAGTACCGTGCCCTGAAGGCATAGAAGCTAGTATAACCTAGGAGGTGTGGACTCAAGAAGCAGCACTGGCTGTACATATCAATCGGACCCTTGGGCACAGGGTCACCAGTCATGATACGGCGGTATGCGGCTTTCTTTCCAAGGGCTATGATGTTTTTCGTGCGCTGCGCCGAGATGTTCTTGATCGTGGTAGATTCATCGATGCCAATAAGCAGACGTTCACCGTATGCGTTGATAAATGACGAGGCGAACTTGAGCCCAGACTCGTAGCTGAAGGCTTCAACGTTCATGCTCATCCAGCGTAGGCCCTTGAAGGTCTTGAACTTACGCCACTCGTCTTGCAGCTCAGGTTTGGCCGGGGACTGCCAATAACTGCTGATGATTGGGATGTCATCTGGCCAATGTGTTGGAAGCTCCTTGTCCACCCAGTTCATGTACACGCCCTTAGGGGCAATAAGCAGAACCGCATCGATCTTGCCCGCGTGGTACAACGCAGCTGCGGTGTCGATCAATACCTTCGACTTGCCGCACCCCATTTCTAGAAACAGGGCGTAGTTCTTCATGGACCAGGATTTTTCAAGGCAATCTAACTGGTGTGCAAATGGGGTAGTCTTGAATGTAAGGTTTTCAGGTAGCGACACGGTGAACCTCCACGTGACAAGGGTTGCAAAGCCAAACCACCTCTAGCGGCTTGGAGTAATCGGGGTGATGGGCTTCTATAGGCGCATGGCTGCCGCAGGCCGAGCAGGTTTCGGGCCGAATCAGTCTTCCAGACTGAATGGCTGTATCTACAGCCCTACGGGCGGCTTTTGCTAGAGCACCAGTCTCTTGATAGTAGGCCTGGATCTTAGACTTATTCCGGGAGTAGTACTCTCGCTTGTACTCCTTGCGGCATGCTCGGCAGTAGCTTGAGTTCAGGGTGGTTACCGGCTCAGATCTACACCTTGCGCAGATTGCTTGGTTATTTATTGAGGGCATTTTAATATCCTCGGATGAAAGTGGTCTATGGGTATAATAAGGCTGGTATATTATCCGAGACTCTCCGAGATGGAGGAAGTCATCTGATTATACCCAATTGAATGAATTTAGTGTCCTTGGCTCAATGATGAATAGATTTTGCTTGGCCCGTGTGGCCGCAACGTAGAACACGCGGAGTTCGTTGTCCGGGTCGTTGGTCATTTCCTCAAACGACTTGTAGCTCATGTCGGAGTAGATAACCACATTGGTGGCCTCACCACCCTTGGCTCCGTGGATCGTTGACAGCTTAATGCGCGGCGTCTTTGTGATAGACTCCTTACGACGCAAGCAGGCAATGAAGTAATCCTTCACGTCCTGACCTATGCGTGTAAAGGCCTCATGCCATATCGGTCCAGTCCCGTCAACCTTGGCCCCATACTTCTTGATCAGAGCGCGGTCGTCATCGGTAATGTCCTTACCAGCTCGCAAGTTCTCGTATGCGCGGATGGCTGCCGCCTGGTCTGTGCGCATCGGGGAATCTTTCGAGTCATAGGCGAAGCCTTCCATCTCGCAGAGCTGCTCGGCAGGGTTCAGCAAATACTTATTGCGGGCGAGTACCAGCCAATCGCCTTGTGACATATCGATGTCGGAGATGTCGGAGACAAAGGACACGAGGCCTTCCTCATCGCGAGAACTAAAAGCCTTTGGTCGCCTGTTGGATATGCCGCGGATAACGGCCTCAGACAGTCGATGCACGGCCTTGGGCAAGCGGTATGATTTAGCCAGAGTCGTTACGTTGCCAGGCATGCTGATGAACGAGTCAGGGTCTGCGCCGGCCCAAGCAAAGATGGCCTGGTCGTCGTCACCCGCAATGTAGACCTGCTCGCTATTGGCAATAAGTTTGTGGACCACCGCCCACTGCAGACGGGATAAGTCCTGCGCCTCATCGATGAATAGCACCTTGAAGCGCGGTAGATTCTTCTCGGCCAACATTAGAGTAAGCATATCGTTGAAGTCCATCAACGAATACGAATCCTTGTAGGCTTCAAGCGTACTCTTGAGTCGGGACAACTCGGAAAAGGAGAAGTCCTCTGTGGAGCGATTATACTGCTCCTCAAGAGAGAGCATCCGCACTCGTGCGAGTCCCTCTTGAAACAGCATACGGTCGCCGGCATATCCACCTGGAAGCATAACTCCCTCATCCATAACCATGAAGCCACTATACTCGATACCGAGCTTCTCGCATATTTGAGAATAGTGGTTGCGCTTCATAATCATCTTTGTGTCGAGTCTCAACCAGCGGAATGCCAGCGAGTGGAGCGTTCGGAACCAAGGGAGTTCATCCTTGCGAAAGCCGAAGCGCTCAGTGGCTCGCGATTTGGCTTCGTCCGCAGCCTTAACAGTGAACGAGATATACCCAACGTCTTTAGGCCTTATGCCCTTGCCAAGATACTCGTCAAGCAGATTGAGAAGGGTGGTTGTCTTGCCGGTGCCAGGTGGCCCGACGATAATGTTTACATTGCTCAAAATGGTCCTCCGTTTTTCCACGTATTCGGGACATCGAGTTTCGTCTCTTGTCCTAGTTGGGCAATCGACCAGGCATTTGTGCCCTTACCCTTAATGTTAAAGAAGTGGTGCTTCGCCTTCAGGTCATTCTTCAGGTACGAGGTAATCTCATGCATTGACATGAGCTTGAATTTGTGCCGCTCAAGAAATGCCATGAACCCAGACAGGGTGAAGTAGTGCCGGCTGTCTTCTGTGTACGGCTTGCCAAGGCGAATCTCTTCTTTAGAGAGGGCCTGCGCACGTTGCGTGCAGTACCGCTCCAGGTATTCCATGAGCTGGCCCTTAGGCGAGCTGTCATTAGGCGCATCGATAACTGTCACATTCTCCATGAGGCCCTGAATCATAACCTGCCAGGCCTTGCCATTCATAACAGGTGGCATCATGTTAAGGGCTTCCATACAAACCCTTTGGAATCGGTGCTGTGACTGAATGTCCTCAGTCTCCAGCTCTAGTCTGCCACCGCCCTCAATGTCAGCAAACCAGATGGGCGGAACCGAGTTGTACTTGGTAAGGCTGGTGACGATTGGCATGCCAGCATGGTCGCCAACACCGTACTTGCGGCCACGGCAAACAGACGAGTTGCAATGGCTTGAGCAGGGCACCTGCTGACAAGTGTATTGGTAATCCTTCTTCTTGAGGGACTTGAGCAGCTCCTTGACTTCAGAGATACCCAGTGGCGGCTGCATGTACTGGATGTTATACTCTTCGACTTTACCTTCCCAGCTGTCCGGAGCAGACTTCTTCGCGTAAACGCCCAGGTTATAGAGCCCATTGTTACGCGTGCCCTGAGGAAAGCCCTGTGTCGCCAAGTGCTGCAGGCAAGGAGGGCCATCACTAAAGTCATCCTTAATCTGAATACCAAAAGATTCGAGTTCATCTGCAGTAACCCTCTTGATGTACGCAGTCTGCGTGAATTCGTCCATATCCATGATGTGGCCATCAGGACGGATGCCATGGCGACCGCCAGCCACACCATCAAAGTATGGCATGTTGATCCAGTTACCGATGTCACCACGATCTGGAAGAACTTCAGACTGCTTTGGAAAGATTTCTGCCTTGCCGTGGCCAAGTGCCGCAGCCATCTCGCGTAGTTTACGCTGGACCAATCCGGCAGGGGTTGGCTCACTAAGGAATATCCAGCCATGCAAACCGCCAGACTTGGACTTGCAAGGGACCAAGGGCATTCGGAGATCCTCGATCTTCTTGGCCATGGTCGCGTGGTCCATGTTCGAATAGATGTCGATGTCTATCGCGCCGAACTGGACGGTGGAGTCATCTCTAATAGGCACGATGCCAATGGCTTGCGTACCGTTGAGGTGTTGTAGCCAGATGTCACGTGTGACTGGCTTATGAATACTGCGGACCTTCCCGGTCTTTTTGCCGTCGCGCTCGCGAGAATTCGTTATCTCAAACGTCCCGTATGCGCGCTCTAGCCCGTGGAACAGGTCCATGAATTTATCTACTTGTTCTGTCATAGCTCCGCCCACCACTAAAGGAGACGACGGGCCGAAGCCCGCCGCCTATTGACTGAATATCAGAATACGCCACTGTCCCCGTGCGTATCGACATCGTCACCTTCAGTGGGAGGAGCCGACGCCTTAACGGCGCCAGTGCGGACCTGCTCAGCGAACTTCTTCGCGACCTGGTAAAGACCAGCATCATCGACCAGGCCGGTGGCGCGCAGTTTCCAATTGCACCATTCACCCTTGGCGTTGGACACAGCCTCGGTGGTAACATGGAATTTTTGCGCGAACATCGGCGGGTTGAACAGACCTTGCGGGCCCATGACCTGCAGACTGGACATGAGGCTATTCCACTTGCGACCAACCTTCATCTGCGTGCGAGCCATGGAGATGATGGCTGGTTCGAAGCCGCCGTTTTCCTTGCACATCAGAACGTAGTAGTAGAACGTCGGCACGATGATGTTGCCATTGTCCTTACGCACATCGAAACCCTGCTCGTTACGGTTGCAATGATTGAGGATTTGGTCGTTGCTGTGCGACGCAATCCAACCACCGCCAGAGTCACGAGGTGCCCATTCAACCCAGGCCTTTTGGAATGCACACGGAATGACGTTGATACCGTCTTCGGATGCGAACAGTTCTTGCGTGACTGTGTTGAAGATGTCGCCTTCTTCTGCTCCGTCTACACGTTGAGGCGAGGACTTCTTCACTTGCGGGCTGAGTGATTGAAGAATCTGCAGATACGGTAGAGCCATATCAGTGATGGACATCGATTCACGACCGATGCCTGCGTCGGCTGCCAGCATGGACGCGTCCATGGTTGCCGGAAGACTGTTGCTGACCGTCGCGACTTCGGTCTTGGGGGTTTCTTTCGCTGCCTTTGTAGCCATGAGAATTCTCCTTACTTGATTTCGGCTTTGTTGCCAATGTAGACGCCAAAGGTCTCGAGCGGAAGGTCTGCGCCTGATTCGACCATCTCCCGGATAAAGGCTTTCAACGTCATCGGATGCACGGACTTTTCGTTCACCGCGACGTATCCATTAGCTTGCAGCAATTCGAGAACTGCTGAGGCCTTGGAATCTTCGCCCTTACCAAACTGCATGTTGACGATGTTCTTGATGATGTCATCGTGGCCGTTCTGCTTAAGCCAGCCAAACGCCTCATCACGGTGGTCGTCGGTAATCTTGCCCTGATAGAATTTCTTGATGCTAATCTTCAGGCCATTCTCAAGTTTAAACTCGCGAACGCCGCACTGAAGCATGGCATCAGGCAACTGAACCTCTTGAACATTGCGAAGCTCTTCCTTCAACTGCTTCAGGTACTCCTCGCCTTTCTTGACGCGGTCCTCGAGAGTGCGTTGTTGGTCCGCAAGTGCCGCAATCTTGGACAGGTCCTCTTGTTGAGGGGCAACGGCCGTATCGGCCGCCATCTGGGAAAACAGGTCTTCCATTAGAATCTCCTTCACGATTAGGAAGTTATATTATACATCGAATAATGACTCTTGAATATCCCGATGTTTCATAATTTCGCGCAATAGTCCATCATAGTCGAAGGGCTTACTGGTACGAAATACTACACGCCAGGTTTCCAGGTCATCGGATAAAGCAAACAATCGCAACTCTGACAGGTCGCGCCCGAGTACAAAGGTTTTTGAGCCTGCCCGTTTACGGCGGATATGCCACGCGATTTGCGAAGGACGAATCTCGAATGACCCGCGCTTGTCGAGTAGCTTCTGCTCTAGCCAGAACTCAAATCCCTTGTACACGCAGTTCAGGTCGGCTAGACCAGAACCGGCAACAGACTCAATCCGTTCGAGTAAGACGTTTGGCCAGTTGTTCTTTAACAGGGTAGAAATTGACGTTTCCTTCACCGAACACCCCCGGAAAATTAGTTCTGATTTGGTCGTAGACTGTCACCGCGCCGGCTTCAGCCTCGGCCGTTTGCGGGATTGCTGGATTCATGTTGAACGGCACACCATGTGTTGTCTCCATCCGGGTATTACCGGGAGTCGGATTATACGCACGCATGAGCTCAACCAGGTTGTCGTAGCGCTGGAGGATGTCCTTCAGAATCGTAAACACGATCTTGCCGAGTTCAGTGAGATCCGTGAAGTGCCGACCGCCAGAGTGTGGCAACGCGTGTGTTGCAGATTCCAGGTACATCGGTATACCGATATGCTTCTGGATAACCTTTGCCCGATAGATCACGTTGGCAGGGGTCATGTTCAGACGTTTACCGGCCGCGGTCGATGTGCCTTCTTCGATGTAGACTACGAAACACCGAATGTCCTGGATGTCCAGGTCGCAGAAGTTGTGGCGCTTTACGCCAGGTCTCTTTTCCATGCTACACCTCGATTAGTTCACATTCGCCCCAGCTCGGGCCGACTTCAACGTCGACGACGAGAGGAACTTCCAACTTCATGGCGTTGATAAGGATGTCACGAATCTCAGCCGCATGCTTACGATCGCCAATACGCACCGGGCAGTCGATTTCGTCGTGCACCGTATTGTAGATCGTATGCCCAGCCTCATGTACTTCGACGATGGCCTTCTTCACCATGTCAGCAGAGCTGCCCTGAACGGCGGCGTTCAGGGCCTTGTGCGTGAACTCACCACCAGGGAAGTGACGACGTCTGCCCATGATTGTACGAATGTAGCCCCGGCGCTTAGCCTGCCGTGTGGCCTCGTCACCGAGCATTCGTACAAATGGAACCGCCTTGTGATAGGCGTCAAGGATCGGACCTGACTCGTCAACGGCAACGCCGAGTTGTGCTGCCAGTTTGTTCTTGCCCATGCCGTAAGCCAGGCCCAGGTTAATCGGCTTAGCCACCTTACGACCCCAGGCACGACCAGACGCTTGCTCCATAAGGTCTGCAACCAGCTGGTGGTAGTCTGTGCGCGGATTGGTAACGTACTTCTCACGAGCCTCATCAGCCCCTTTGTACCCACGAAGGTAGCCGTAGTGCACGGTAACACGAGGCTCCTGCTGCGAGTAGTCGAACATGCCAAAGTCGTAGCCATCATCTGCAACAAAGATGCCGCGGACCAGGGGTGCTAGAATGGGGTGTCGTGCTGGTACCTGCTGCATGTTGGGGTTGGAGCTAGATAACCGTCCTGACTTTGTGCCTCCGTCATCTCGACGTGTTTGCTTGAAGTTCGGATGAACACGCCCCTTGACGGAGGCATTGAGGATCTTGCCCTGTATAAATACATTCGAGCTCCGATTCAACTGCCGCACGAGAAGAACATTCTTAAAGAAGTCAGAGTCGGCCGTTGCCAGCCAGTCGGCAGTGAACGACGGATTACCCTTCTCAGTACGCGGATACGCCCAGCCATTTTTCTCACAGGCAGCGGCCAACGCCTGATTTGACCAGACGTCAATGAGTCCGCTACCGAAATGGTTAACGGCCGATTGAGCCTCTTGCTGGCGCGCAGTCAGCTCAGCCACAGCCCGTTCAGCCTTCTCATAGGAGATGGGCATACCGCGCATGCGCATAGCATGAAGAGCGTCAATGAGACGGCACTCGATGTCGTACACCTCCATGAGCTCGTTCTCTTCGAGCTTCGGCAGTTGAAGCATGAGAATCTCACGAGCAGCATCTGCGTCACGTTCAGCGTACGGTCCGACAAACCGAGCAGGCAAACGCCATAGGTTGGCTTTCACTTGCTTCTCAGTCTTCCAACCACGCTCAAGGGCCGCCTGCCTCAGCAGGGTTTCGTCCTTACCTTCGCCGAGGTAGCGCTGTGCGAGGGCCTCCAACCTGTAAGACGCATGGAGTTCGTAGATGAGGGCCTCGGCTACCTGCACGTCATGCTTGGGCCCATTCACCTTGATGCCTTCAGACTCCAACCAGCCTAGATCGTAAATGATGTTCGCCCCGACCTTTGGCTCATTGCCAGCAAGTTGACGCTTAAGCCACCGGATGACCGTGTCCTTGGGCAGGTTGTCTCCACCCTCGTGGGCTATCGGATAGTAGGCCTTGAAGCCGGGTACCGATACTGAGATGCCAACAAGCTTGCCATCACGGCGAATGTCTCCTGGCCCCATCTCAAGTAGATTTGGATCGCAGGTTTCGCAGTCAATGCCGATATAGTTGGCGCCAAGCAGGTCAGGGTAGTTTGCTTGTGGTTGCCAATCGCTCATATATCTAACTCCATTTGTACCTGCGTAATTGCATCAGGGATGATAACTAGTTCACGACCGCTGTCAGTCCACAGCGTTGCTGCTCGTTGGTCGTACAGGGCTGGCGTAACTATTCGCTTACAGCTAGTGTTTAGCAATAGCTTCACGCAATGTATGCACGGACTAACTGTTACGTAGCACGTGTCAATATCAAAAACGTTGCGGCACTGCAGTAATGCGTTTTGCTCGGCGTGAATAGCTTCACACTCATCTAATTTCTGCCCTGACGGCGCCGTTGCGCCCTGGCACGCGTGAGGATAGCCCACTGGTTCGAACATGTCATGATGGTTGCAGTGAGGGCGACCAGCGGCCACACCATTATAGCCAGTAGCAAGCACATGGCGGCGGCTATTAACCAGAACGGCACCCACAGCGCGACGTAGACAAGTCGCTCGCGTAGCGACAAGTGCGGCCATTCGTATGAAGTAGGTAGCATGGTCAGGTCTCATTTCCTCAGCTCCATCAAGAATCGTTGGTTGCCAATGAACTCGTTATCTGCGACCGTCCATAACCAGCAACGGAGGTCTTCTGGATGTTTGAACTCATCAACGTTCAGTGGCTCGATGGTAAAGAACGATGTTGGCTTGTCGAGAATTTCTCGAACAGCATCCCAATTGGTAGCGTACAGGTGTTGGCTAGCCGCATAGAAGTGCAAGTTGCCCAACTGCACCTCTCCAAACCTTGTATCCAGCTTGCGCAGCCACAGTAGCAGATAGGCGCTGACCATCGAGAAGTTGAACCAATCATATGGCACGCCAAGCCAGGCGTCTGATGACCGCATGTTAGCGAAGCAATGGAGCTCGTTATCGCGGATAGTCCACTGAAGGCTTACGGTACAAGGGATGTCCTTGGAGGCCGGCGGCGATTCGCGCCAGATAGTGAGTACAGCCTGCCGGGTATCGAAGTCTCGACGTAGGGCTGCGATAACATGTGGCAACTGGTCTTTGATACGCGGACCATACGCGCCGAAGAAGAACGCACCATCATCGGAGAAGTTGCTGATGGCCTTGGAGTACGGGCGAATGTCGTCAACGGTGTTGTAGCCGCCGATGATCCATGCAGCCTCAGCTGGAAGGAAGCGATAACCGAGCGCCCGCTCGTTGATGGTGATCACGGGATTGCACATGGAAATAACCGACTTACAACCGAGAATCTCCTTGGTGGGCACTCCACGTGGATGAGTGAGATGGCCTGCGCTCATGATGTTCTCGAGCAGAGCTGTCCAGGCTAGATTGACGTCTGTCATGTTGGAAACCTCCTTGTAGCGATTAAGAACCCGTATGTCCACTCCGCCCGACGAGCGGCGTCGAGACCAGATTTGCTTGGGTGTGGGTCATGAATTATTTCGCCATTGCGTCCAACAACGGCGTGCCAGGTATCTCGATCTGTTGGTCCGTAGATGAGGTGATAGGTTTGTGGGTGCCATAGCGTAAACTCAAAAGCACAAACCTCTAGGTGGCCAAGACCATGGGGTGCTAGAAACCTATTTATTCTGGCGTTAAATTCGTTAGTGTCCTGCGTATTGTCAAACAGGAAGTGTGGTACTTCGTCAATTGGTAGATCGAGCAGACTAGCAATGCTGGCTCGTTGACAATCACCGTATAGCCCCTTATCGGGTATATGCAATATCAGCTGATCGACTGGTGTCATGTTGGAAACCTCCCGTATGCTTCAGATCTTAGAACTGCGCTGCCGAGGTCACAGGCTAGTGTCTTACCACTCCTGAACCGAAGGTCGTACGCAGGGTGAACGACGTTCTGTGGATTGGAAAGAATCTTCCACGCCTTGGAGCCGCCGCCGAAGTCACGAACCAGTGGATCGAATACCGCAGACCCGAATACAATTGTGTGCAACTCGAAGTTATGTACCAAGTAACTGGTTTCCGCCTTTGAGTTGTTGTAGTTGGTATACAGACACTCATGCTCAGGTATGCCCAAGCGCTCCATGGTCTGGGCCAGGTGGAGACTCGACGCCGCATAATCGTGGAATGGCCACCATTTACCGTGGCGCTTACGCGGGTTCGTCTTGTCACCAACCAGCAGGTACTTCGCCGGTGAGATGTGCCCCGTTAGGTTGTAGTTCGCCGGATCGAGGGCAAGGTCAACCTGCTCGGCACGCCAAGCCTGTAAGTCGGCTACAAGGGCTGCAGCGTACGCGTCTACGGTATTCTCCCCACAGCCCTGAAGCGCGTGCTTTTGGTAATCGTATCGACGTACGTGTGGCCACGTCTTTACCTTGTCCCAGAGCTTGTGATATTCAATCACGACAGGAGAAATGTCTTTATACATCTCCTCCCTGGTCAATTTTAGGCCTTCATAGGCATTCAGGTGGTCTCGGATATTCTCGGGAAGTGAATAGACGTATATACAACCATACTTGAGTGCTATCCGATCCAACATGCGATACATCAACGGCCACTTAGAGCCATTGCGGTATGCATTTGCGTAGCACAGCTCGCTCATCCACCAACGATCGATGACGACCAGCTTATCCTTGGAACGTTTCCCCGCCCAATGAATAGCTGCTGTGTGGTAGTCGAACATATTATTCGGCCAGCGGTAGGTTAGATGCAGATACTCAGCATCGTACTGCTCTACCAACCGCTGTGCCAGTGTTGACTTTCCACTGCCGTCAGGGCCATCGATAATGATAATCCCTGTCGGCTTGGTCATTAGTTGCCTCCCACCAGGTCGTGGAGTTTGGGCGGCTGCCAGCCTTCGGGTTTCACTACGTCGAAGCCAGACTTCCGCTTGGATTCTTCTGCGCTAGTGGCGCGAATCTTTCGCATATTGGCATTGTGCACGCGCTGCCAGGCTTCGCCGATGATGGTCTTGCCGAGTTCGTGCTTGTTGCCGAAACCATGGAAGAGCGCGGTGCCGGCCAGAACGTAGGCCAGGTCGACGAGGCCGTCAAGGGCTTTTTCCAGGTCACGAAGAACCGGCTCGTTACCGAACGGCTCAGCTTTGGTAAACTCCACGCCTTCCTCGGTCACAGTCAGCTCAAGGCCAACAGCCTGCGCGTACTCGACAAGTTCTTCCAGCATAAAGTTGGCCCGCATGAGAACCAACTCAGCATCATCAATGTGCTGCGGAGAACCGGGTTGAAGGGAGTCCAGGCCGAATTTGGCGTGAAAATCGTGTACGTCGTTGACGAGCTTATCCATGTTGCTTCTCCAGCAGTTGGTTGATGAAATCGGTCCACTTGTCCGACGACGAGTGCGAAGCACCTGCGGCGTCAGCAAGCGCCGGAATGGTCTTGCCGAGTTCGTGCTTGTTACCGACGATACCTTGAGGCTTGCGTACGCGCCAGATCGCATTTCGCGAAAGGTGCGGGTACAAGGGTGCAAAGATTGTCGCCAGGTAATTGGTATCGTAGTAGTCACGCAGGCGGTTGAACAGGGGCCCGTGGCCATCCTTCTCAAGCTGGCCCTGATAATCACGAATTGAGGCAAACGTGCCATTGACTTGCACGACCTCAAGACCGGCGGCATCAATGAGTGCGTGCAAACCGTCGAATGACATCTCATTCACATGATTGCCAGCTGCTCCAACAGAGGCATCGTAGCACGGTGTGGAGAAGAACGCGCGACCGTCATCCTCAAGTAGACTCGCAATCCTTTGGAGGATACGGAAGCTGTGCTCCGGCTCAACATGCTCGAGTACCTCGAAGCAGGTGATTACCGCAAAGGTTGAGCCATTATCGTTCCATTCACAGACGTCAGTTTGCCCGACGAGTTCGTGCGGGTAGCGACCAAGGTTGAAGGGGGCTTCGAGTTTGTTGATGTCAATGCCGGTATAGCTACCAGTATCAGGAATCATCTTGCTGCTATACAGCAGCCGAAGCAGGGGAAGATCCCGGCCGCAACCGATGTCGAGCAGGTCTGCAGTCTTGTAGCGAGATTTCTCGCCCATGAACTTTGCCACATGCGACCAACGCAGACAGTGCGCAATATAGTCACGATGAATGAACCCACGGGTTTCGGCTTGATCGATGGACAAGTGGGTGTTGTCCATGGTTTTGCCGCGTATATTTGCCATAATGAAGCTATCTCACTGTTGTTAAAAGAGCGGGCCGAAGCCCGCGAAAAGCCAGTATGGAGAGACTGGCAACTGCTACTTAACTAATGGGGGGCGTGTTTCGGTTTGGTTACCACCTGCGAATTGGTCTGTGAAGACTTCACGCTTGTTTTTGCTGTATCCAAAGGCCGAAAGCTGTCCTGCGGAATGGGGTTACCGCTCCAGTTGCATTTGCATTTGGACATGACCCACTCCTCTTCCACTGTGGGGACGTCTTGCCACACCAGCGTGAGTTGCTGGAGAACAAGATCATCACCACGCTTGACGTAGCGAACTTGCATGATGAGCTCCTTGTTGGTTAAAAGAGCGGGCCGGAGCCCGCGAAAACTAGTTGGAGGTCTTACGAGGTGATCGGGGCCGGGTGTTTCGGCTTCATCGCAATCGGAGCCGCACGAGACGTCTTCTGATTGTTCTTAGCCGTGTCCAGAGCCTTGAAGCCGTCTTTCGGCAGCGGATTACCAGACCAGTAACACTGGGCCATGGCTTACTCCTCTTCGACAGTGGGTACGTCTTGCCACACCAGCGGACGAGCAACAACGTTGCCATCTTCGTCGGTCTCCTCGACCTGGACGAGCTGCTGGAGAACAAGATCATCACCGCGCTTAACTACGCGAACTTGCATGATGAGCTCCTTGTTGGTTAACCTTAAGGCGAAACGCACTCAATGAGAACGCTTCGTGTAAGGTGCTCCCCTGATACCCCAGGCGGGGAGCGGTCCTGCGTGAAGGATGGAGGTCCTTTGGGTGGGCGGGTTACTTCTCGATAGTGAAGAGACCGGCGTTGACCAGGTCCTTCTGGTAGTACGACACGATGCGGCCGACCGGCTGCTTGGTCTTGAATTCGGGATCCTTGGCCAGCTCTCCGCACAGCTGGTCGCGGGTGATCGAGTTGTGGGCCTTGACGTGCTTGACGATCAGGAGCGCCTGCGGGGCGAACTTCTGGCCTTCAGCCAGGTCCTTTTGGAACACAAACTTGTCGGCGTTGCCGCGAGCAGCCTTGGGGGCCTTTTCCGCCGGAGCAGCGGTGTTTTCGCCGGTGTTTTCAGCAGCGGTGTTTTCGCCGGTGTTTTCA
>ERZ761596.34-NODE-34-length-39276-cov-239.748145_pt1 | contig 39276 bp, 54 predicted proteins | sample MGYA00512166_ERZ761596 | MGnify/ENA primary metagenome ERZ761596 (study PRJEB28899, sample SAMN03785556) | bioreactor sludge metagenome | biome: EBPR Sludge; feature: EBPR Bioreactor; material: 0.22µm filtered reactor supernatant | place: Saint Lucia: Queensland...
CCCTCGACCCGCAGCATCGCCGTCATCCGCCGCGAGCCGAGAAACGGCCAGGCCATGAACAGCCCGTCGATCCGCCGCCGCAGCGGCGCATCGCCGTCGTCGTTCGCCGGCGCCGGCCGGTACACGCCCGACCGGGCAAGGCCGAGCAGCCGGCACTGCCCGCCGATCGAGATTTGCGGATGATCGCGGTCGAGCATCGCCTTGCGGTCCGGCGTGCTCATCGCCCGGACCTCCTGGCTAAAAAAGAGTTCTCCACCGTCAGCTGCCCGATCTTCGCGTGCAGCTTCTCGATCTCCCGCTCGCGCACTTCGTCCGCGTCGATGCCCACGCCCGGGTCGAAGGCTCGCGCCGCATTGTCCAGAAGCTGCTTTTTCCAGGCGTAGATCTGGTTGGGGTGAACCTCGTAGCGCACGGCGAGATCCGCCACCGTCGCCTGCTCCCGCAGTGCATCGAGCGCGATCTTCGCCTTCAGCCCCGCATCGATCTTCCGTCTCGGCTTCCTCATCATCGCCTCCGTCGACCACGACGGAGCCGACCCCGCTCCAATCAAGCCGCTGGTCCCAAAATCGGGGTCCACTTCACGACATCGATGCGCTCGGCATCCTCAAGGTGGATATCCTGGCGCTGGGGATGCTTACCTGCATTCGCAAAGCCTTCGCGCTGATTGGCGAACATCATGGTCGTGCCCTGACGCTGGCGACGCTGCCGCGCGAGGACCCTGCCGTCTACGACATGCTGTGCCGGGCGGATTCGATCGGCGTCTTCCAGGTGGAAAGCCGGGCGCAGATGAACATGCTGCCCAGGCTGCGGCCGCGGACGTTCTACGACCTGGTCATCGAGGTGGCGATCGTCCGGCCGGGACCGATCCAGGGCGACATGGTTCACCCCTACCTGCGCCGCCGGCAGGGGCTGGAGCCGGTCAGCTATCCGTCCGAAGACCTGCGCCGGTGAAGCGCGACACTTGAAACTGGAGTCTGCGACACTTGAAGCTGGAGTACTCGTGGAATCGGTATTCGTCGGCCACCAATAGCCCCGGTATGCGTGCCGCGCAACTCTGCGGGTGTGAGCAGGTAGGACGGGGGCGTCGGTGAGCGCGACCGCCAGTTGATCAGCCGGCCAATGCGGGGCGCTGATGGGTCGCTGAGAGGCCCCTCGGGCTCATCTCAGGGCGTCCCAAGAGTTCCCGCGGCTCTCCATCGGATGCCAGTAATCGCAAGTAATCGAGCGCTCGGCAGCCCGGACCTGGCCACCCGCGCGGCCGGCTACACCACCGCCAGGGCGAGCAGGAAGCCGGGGGCGGTGCCGGGGGCGGCCGAGACGCGGCCGTCCACGAGGACGTTGGCCTTCTGGCCGGGGGCGAACCGCTGGGTCAGCAGCCGGCTGCGGCTGGCCTTGGTCCAGGTCGCCGACTGGACGCCCGTGCCGTCGCTGGCGATCGTCACCGTGCCCAGCACGGTCCACGTCTGGCCCCCGTCGGCCGACGACCGGGCCTCCAGGGTCAGCGACCCATTGAGGGCCTGGCCGTAGGCGACCGCGACGCTCTCCCGGAACGACGCCGGCACGATGCACGACAGCGGGAGCAGCGGCTACGCCAGCGCCAGGGCGAGCAGGAAGCCGGTGGCGGTGCCGGGGGCGGCCGAGACGCGGCCGTCCACGAGGACGTTGGCCTTCTGGCCGGGGGCGAACCGCTGGGTCAGCAGCCGGCTGCGGCTGGCCTTGGTCCAGGTCGCCGACTGGACGCCCGTGCCGTCGCTGGCGATCGTCACCGTGCCCAGCACGGTCCACGTCTGGCCCCCATCAGCCGACGACCGGACTTCCAGGGTCAGCGACCCGTTGTTGACCTGGCCGTAGGCGACCGCGACGCTCTCTTTGAACGCCGACGGCACGATGCACGACAGCGGGAGCAGCTGCGGAGTGCAGGTGTCGCCCACGGCCAGCGCCGAGCCCTTGAGCAGCGCGAGTTGCGGCGTGCCCCGGACCGGGGTGCGGGCGATGGCATCGCCCGGGAAGTAGCTGCTGGCGTTGGCCACGATGATCGCCTGCGTCGACGCCACGCCGGTATAGGAGTCGGGGTGGATCAAGTCCTCGGTCCCTGTATCGACCGGGTCCAGATACAGCCACGCCGCGCCGGAGGTGATGCCGGCGGCCAGAGTCAGCACGCGGCCGACCGTGGCGGAAACTCCCTTGTTCCCGAACTGCCGAACGCTACGCAAGGTCACGTGATAGTTGCCGCTGCCGACGGTGCCGTAGTCGACCACGACATCTTCCCTGACAATCAGGTCATCGACGATGTAGTGCGTGGCGGACTTCAGGTCGCGCAGCCATACCCGGCCCTCTACGTCGTGTCTCCAGCGGCAGATCGGCGAAGCGCTGGCAATCAGGGCGAACTGCTCGTTGGCGTTTGCCGCGCTGCCGGCGGCCGGGTCGCCGTAGATGTGCAGCATAGCATCGTCGCCACCCAGCCTGTGCGCCAGGACCGTGGCACGCGTCGCGGAGGACTTGCCGTATGCAAAGCCCTCCAAATGCGCGTCGGTGCACAGGCCGTCAGATTCGCGGCCATAGGTACGCTGGATGTAATCGACAGTGCCGCGCGGCACCGCTAGGTCAATCTCGTCTCGGTCCCAAATATAGATCGCACGCCCGTTGTTCCACCGGCTGATGATGCGGATCCGGTTGTCCACGAGTCCAGTGGAATATCGCTTGATGTTGCCGCCAGCGCGCCCCCCAATGGTGCGCCCGTCGTCATCTGATGAGCGCGCGTCACCTGACTCCATCTGTCCGGACGGGTACCAGCGCCGATCGCCGTTGCTGATCCGCCCCTCGAAGTTAAACCTCGTCCAAAGGAACCCCGCTCCGACGCGGATGATGTTTCCGCCGGCCGGCAGCGTCCCGATCACTCCGGTCTCCATTGCCCCCTGTGTGACGATATCGAGCTTTGACTGGCCGGAGCTGAGCACGAACACGAACAGTTTGTAGTTATTGCCGTCGAATATCACATCGCTGATGTCAACAGGCTGACCGGAGATGTAGCGGGTGGACTCGTCGGACACCTCGGGCGTCGCGAGCAATTCGGCCTCGGTGTAGAGCCAGCGCTCATGTGCCGCCAGGAAGAACGAATAGCCGGCGTTCCGGCCGATGATCCGGCAATTCCCGCCGCGCCAAGTCAGGCAGTAACGGGCCCCTGCAGGGCCGTCTCTGAAGAGCAGGTTGTCCACGTAATAATCTCGGGCTTTTGTCTTCAGTGTAAAGCCGGTAGCGCAGCAGAAATCGATTGCCTTCTGGCACGCCAGCGTGTCATTGGCGCCGCCACCGGTCGCCTGGAAGTCCTCGAACGACACCTCTACGTCGCTTCTGCCGTTCGCGCAGCGCTGCACGAAGAAGCGGTTGAAGTTGATCGCCAGCAGGCTGCCCGGGGCACCACTGTCGTCGAGCACCTCGTACTCGACTTTGAGGTCGATCGCGGCAGCGAAGTCGAGGCTGGACACCTCGTTGCACTGTACCGTCGCCGAGAACGCGTTTCCGGCCGCCCAGTCACCCCTCTGTCCGGACGCCAGGGTCAGCCCGCTGCCGGACGCGAGCGCCGCCGTCGACGCCGCCCCGGGCGTGGATGACACCCACACATAGGCCGTCGACGCGGACAGCCGCACGATCCAGCCGCGCAGCGTGAACAGCCGGACGTCGCTGTCGGTGGCGGTGACCGCATAGAGCTTGCCCGAGACCGCTACGGTCGAGCCCAGGCTCGCCGCCGCCGAGACCACGCCCTGCGCGTCCTGGTCCATCTCGGCGACCGCCCAGAACTCGGCGGCGTCGCCGTCGGCGGTCAGGGTGTAGGCCGGGATCGGGATGGTCTTGCTCTGGCGGCCGGTGGCCTCGGTGATTGCCAATGCTGCGTTGTTGCTGGCGCTCCAGGACGGCCGCGCCGGCGGCGTATGGGCCAGCACCGCGCGCTCGAGCTGCTGCGCGGAGACGGTGCGCTGGGTCGGGTCGTCGGCGGCATCGACCAGCGCGTTGGTCATGGCGGGCAGCGACGAGGGGGGCGCGAACAGGACGAACTCCACCTCGGTCGGCGAGATCGCCCGCAGCTCGGCGCTGTACTCGGCGCCGCCGGCGGCGCCGGGGATCACCAGGGTGGACGTGGAGAGAGCCGTCATGCCGGCCAGCGGGATGATCTCGACCGACCCTGCTCCGACGTTGCACAGCCGGATGACGTCACCGGTGAGCAGTACGGCGGGGGCCAGCTCCATCGTCACCGCATATGCCCAGTTCGTCTTGACCGGCCCCCGATTGCACAGCCGGCGGCTGATCAGCCGGGCGTCGGTCAGCTCCCACAGGTTGGCGCCGAGGGTGACATTGCCCGCGCCGTCCGCCGTGCCGCCGAATGCGGCGTCGTGCACCACGCGCACCTGCGCGCTGGTGTCGCCGGCCGACGGCTCGTACCACACGATCGTCAGTCGACCCGGCCCGCCGACCTCGCGGATTTCGCGGCCGCCGTCGTTGCCGCCGAACGGCGTCGCACCCGACACGGTCACTGCAGGCGGAGCGTAGGAGCTGCTCGCCCCGTCGCTGCCCGTCTTCGGGGCGGTGAGCGTGCCGACGGCCTGTCGCGCGCCGGTCAGCGTCAGCGGCGGCGCCGGCGGGAGGCGTGGCGATACATCCACCCGCAGCAGGTACTGCGCGGCGGTCGCGTCGATCTCATTCATGCCCGACAACAGGTTGCGCGGATCGCTGCCGCCCGACTGCTGATAGCCGCCGGAGTTGTCTACGTGCCAGAACTGGACGCGCTGCACGTCCAACTCGTCGATGATGCGGCGGAACTCCCGATAGTCGTCGGCGCGGCGATAGGGGTCGACGCTCTCGGAGGCCATCTCGGTGATCACGAAAGGCTTGGTGTAGCGGCGACAGTCGGCCGCGATGCGCTGCAGCACCGACAGGTACTGCACGCGGTCGGGGTCCGTCTTGGAGGTCCCGTCGCGAACGGCGTCGTATTCCCACAGCCCTGTTGGGCGCACACCGTTGTTCATCGGGTAGACATTGACGCCGATCCAATCAAGCAGCGTCAGCGCCTCGGCGGCATTCCAGAACCACTTGAGGCTGTTCGGCACGCCCTGCGCGTCCACAGCGCCGCCGCGCCACGGGCTCTGAGTGGTGAGAAACCGAGCGCCGATCGGCAGAGCGAAGCCGGGCAGAGCGCGGGCCTGAATGACCAGCAGCTCGAACACCCGCTTGATCGCGGTGTCGGTGATTGTCTTTGTCTTGCCCGACCAGAACGGGGCGTTGTTCGTGGTCCAGTATGCGTAGGGCTCATTGAGCACCGAGATCGACACGATGCCCGGCTGCAGATAAAGAGGGACGCCGCCCGCGTCCTGGTGCTGCAGCACCGCCAGCTGATAGGCCGCCAGCGCGTTGCGCGTGTTCGGATCCTCGTCCCAGATCTCGAAGTAGCGACCGCGTGTCACCGACCACCGATTGACCGGGATCGGATTGGCCGTCTGGGTGAACTGCCGTAGCAGCACGCCGGTGGCGCCCGTCCCGTCGCCGGTCACGCTCGTGAGGCGGATCAGACCGGCCGAGCTACTTCCCGGCGACGAGGTGGAGCTGTTCTCGAAGATCTGCCAGTTGGCAGCGACCCCGGAGAACGCAGCCACCGAACTCGTCAGCGTGACGGTAGAGCCGGCTGCGACCGCGCTCAGCGCGCCCTCCACGCAGGTGAGCGTGCCATTGATCTTGTTCTGCGGGATGTGCGTGCCGCTGTCGGCATCGGAGAACAGCGAATGAAAATCGACGTGCACCTTGATCCCGTACGCCCACGCCTTCGCCGCGACGCGCCGGAAGTTGCTCATCGTCGTGGCGTTGAGGCTGCCGTCCCAGTTCTGGGTGCGCTGCCAGATCAGCCGCATCGAAACCTCGTCGATGCCCGCGCTCTTCAGCCTGGGGAACAGCGCGTCGCAGTTGGCGTCGTTATAGCCAGCGGCGTCATACCGGTTGCCGCTGGCCCCGGAAATCAGGTTGGCCGCGAGCACCGGGCGGTCGGTCCGCACGGCCGCGAACGCCTGCGCCGCCGTCGCCGGAGTGACCACGAGGTCGTTGCGCCGTCCGGCGCGGACATCCGCCGCGGTGGCGGCCGGCAAGTTGACGGCGCCGCCGCCCGACCAGACCAGCACCCGCCAGGTGTCGGCCGCCACCCGCACCACGCGCACCAGCAGGTGCTGCGCGACCGTCGTGCTGCTGCCTGCGGAGATCGTCTCGCCGTCGCGCAGCGCCGTGGCACCAGTGCCTGCCGCCAGATTGGCACCGCCCGAGGCGCGCACCAGCAAGTCGACGTGGTGCCCGACCTGCATGTCTGGCGCGTCCGTCGAATTCGGCAGGGTGATCGTAACGACGCTGGACGAGGAGAGCACCAGCAGGGCACCGCGGGGAGCGTTCGTCGCGGAGAGCGTCAGGCTGCCGGCCGGAAACGACACCGGCAGCAGGTTCCGCAGCGGCGTGCCGGCCGGCCAGGCACCGCTCGCCTTCGGTCCGAAGACAACGACAGCATCCACGTCCAGTGCATACTCGCCGTTGACGCCGACGCCGGCGCCCGGTGTGCCGGTGACGAAATGCACATTGCGCTTGCCGTGGAGCTCCTCCGGCAGCCCAGATATGTCGTCGATCGCCGTGCCGTGCGGGTTGCCGGTGGCAACTGCATGCTCATCGCCGGCGGCGCCCGGCGCCTGGTCGCGCGGCAGCAGGCGTGTCTTGCCGTCGTCGGTGTTGACGACGATGTCGGAGGTCTGCGCCAGCGTCGTCGCCGGAAGCTCATTGACAGACTTTACACCGGCCATCGCAGTCACCTCAGCTTGGAAATCAGCAGTCGCGAAAACACCACGGGCTCGCCGAAGTCGCCGGGCGCGGCCCAGGCCGACGTGGACGCGTTGACCCGGACCTGCAGCTCGACCGCCGTCGAGGCAGCCAGCGTGAACGGGGCGGCCAGCGTCAGCTTGCTGTCTGCCCACTCGGTCGCTCCGCTCGCCAGCGTCGAGCCGCCGCCGACGATGCGCGCCTGGCCGATGAATCCGGACAGCAGCCGCACTCCGATCTCCGCGGCCACGTCGTAGCGGCCGGCCGGCAGGGTGACCTGGTTGGCGCTGAGCGCGCCCACGCCGTCGGGGTCGTACTCCTCGGTGTTGAGGGTGACGGTGCGCCAGCCGCCGACGGTGTATGTCGGCGCCGATGCTCCGGCCGCCTGTCGGTCGGCGTAGGCAGCGACCTTCGTCGCGCCGGCGACAACCGCCGCGGCGGCGATGGCGCGGATGGCGTCGCGCAGGTTGGCGTCGCCCGCGGGGCCCTTGGTGCCCGCGATCGCGCCGTCGACGAGCACCACGGCGATGTTGGCATCCAGGTCGTTGAGCCAGTCCGCATCGACCGAAGACCCTTTGATCCCGGCCAGTGCATCGCCTCGCTGGTGCCACCTGTCCGTGCCGGCCGGCAGCGGCGTTGGCCGGACTGCGATGCCTGTCGCCAGGTCATAGCGTTTCATGGTTGGCCCCCGTAGGCGAAGATTGCGTGTGTATGAGCCGGTTTGGCGCGGCCGATCGCGCACTCCAGGAGGTCGTCGCCGAAGTCGAGCAACGGCTCTCCACAACCGCTTTCATTGCAGCGGAACGGAAACTCGGTAACGGCGGGGGCGTGAACGATGAAGGTATTCGCCCAGTCGGGCCCGTTGAGGAGATCTACATTGCACTCGCTTCCATTGCAGCGGAACGGCTGCGGCTCCTCGATCGTGATGCTGTAGCCGAGCTGGGCAGCAAGGCCGATCAGGTAGGCTGGCGTGGCTCCGCCGCGGCCGGTGAGACGGGCAAGCAGAGCGGCGCGACGAGCCGGCAATGTCTGCTCCGCGCCGGCGCAGGCGTCCGGCAGTCCGGCATCCGCCTCCCACGCCTCGAACAGTTCCCACGTCGTGCGCGGGTCCGCCTCCTCAAGGAGTTGCCGAGCCCGCTCATCCAAGCGAGCCAGGCCGTCGGCGATCGCGGCCAGCAGGCGGGTCAGCACCGCGTCCGGCTCGGTCGGCCAGGCGATGCCGGTCAGCTGCAGCGCCTGCAGCGCCTGCAGGTAGTCCGGCGGACCGGCCGCGATCAGCGCGGGCGCTGCCGGGGCGGCAAGCCTGCCGTCCTCGTCGACACCGACGGCGAGGAGGTAGGAGCCGTCCTCGGTCAACAGCAGGTCGCCGTCCTCGGTGGTCAGGTAGACCGGCATCGGCTACACCCAGGTGATCGCGCCCGGCACCGACAGCTCGGTGGCAGCGCGGGTGACGTTGGCCGCCGGACTGACCAGCACGTGGTCGGTCTCGCCGGCGGCGACGGAGATCGCCTCGCGGAGGTGCGAGAGCAGGATCGTCCCGCCCGGCGCCGCCTCGCGCAGCACCAGGTCGCGGAATTCCGCCTCGACCGCGGCCCGCACCGCCGCGTCGGGCGGCTGGATTCCGCTGATCGTCAGGTTGAGCGGCACCGCGATCGGTGCGGCGACCAGGACATCGGCGCACACCGGCCGGCGGGCGTCGATGTAGGACTGGACGACGGCGACGTCGGCCGGCACCGGGATGCCCTGGCCGGCGGCGCGCACATCGTCCATCGCGAACAGGACGGTGACGGTGCCGGGCCCGCTCGCCAGCGGCAGGCACCAGGCGCGGGTCACCCCCGCCACTTCCAGCGCCCAGGTCACATAGTCGCTGCGGTTGCCGCCGTGCGGCGGCTGGCGGATACGGTCCTGGATCCGCCGGCGGTAATCCTCGTCGGCCTCGGCATCGGCGCCGCCGACCAAGCCGGCCGACACCACGGTCGGCGCGCCGGTGATGCCGGCGATCGGTGAGACCAGCGCCAGCGGCGCGGAGCCGACCGTGTTGCCGGCAGCGCCGGCGGCCTCCGCTTCGACGTCGACGATCGCCGTGCCGGCGGCGATCACGCCGGCGGTGGTGGTGACGAACCGGGCGCCGTCGGCGCGGCGCAGCAGCGTGCCCGCGGCGATCTCGGCGCCGGCCGAGCCGGCGAAGGTGACGAGGCCGGTCGCGTAGGCGGCGGCCTTGCGGTAGACGCCCCAGGTCGCGCCGCGGCGGTCGAGGTTCTCCGCCTCGGAGGTCTCGACCAGCACCTGGTCGGCAATCCAGGCCTGATGGCCATAGAGCCCGTGCACCGCGCCGGCGATGACGCGGCTGAGCGTGCCCAGCACCGAGTTGCGTGTGCGTGCGTCGGCGCCCTCCAGGCGCGCCTCGATATCCGCTTCGGTCGTGGCGACCAGCTCGGCAAGGGTCGGGCGGACGAACGCCATCAGGCAGCCCTCCGTGCCTGCGCCTGCCACGACAGCTCGTAGCGGTAGTCGACCGCGGCGCCGTCCGGCCGCCAGATCGTCACGCCGATCGCGAGCCACTCGGCGCGGGGGAACTCGGCCGCGACGTCGATCCGCGTCGCGATCCTGTCAGCGATCATCCAGGCGAGCGCCTCGCGGGCGTACTCGCGGGCGCGCAGCAGCACCTCCGGCACCTGCTTTTCGCGCCACAAGAGCCACAACCGCGAGCCGGTGCGGTGCCCGGTCATGGTCTCGCCCAGCACCGTCGGCGGGACGGCGTCGCCCCACCAGCCGCGCCGGCCGTCGGTACCCGGCAGCGGATCATCCGGCCGGGCGCGGGCGTCCGAGAACAGCGAGATGATCACTCGCGTCTCCAGCCCGTCGTCGGCGAGCAGGCCCGGGCCGTCGAGCACCAGGTCGGCGGTCTGTGTGTTCGGGTTCCAGCGCAGCGCGATGTCCGTCACGGCTGGTGCTCCGGCGGCGACGGCGCGCCCATGTTCTGCAGCGTGACGCCCTGCTGCCAGGCCTGGATCTGGCTCGGTGTCCAGGTCACGCCCTGGCCGCCGCAGTCGAGGCGCAGGCTCGCGGTCGCGTGGATCTGCACGTCCACGGCCTCGATTCGCGCCAGCTCGGTCGCGCGCACCGTCACGACCTGGCCCTCGACGGTGATCGGGTTGGAGGAGCGGATGACGATGCCGTCGCGGGTCAGGTGCACCACCTGGCCCTGGTCGTCGTAGAGCGCGACCTCGCCCGGCTGCGTCGCCGCCAGCCGGTAGCGCCGATCCTCGACGCCGATGACGACCGTGTGCCCGGCGCCGCCGCCCACCGACAGCATCAGGCACTCGGCGCCGGGCAGCGCGTGCCCGGAAAACCCGTAGGGCTGGAAGTGCTCACGCTGGTCACGCAGGTCGCCGGCGAGGCCCTCGGCCTGCACCGTCTGCCGCCCGCCGGCATCATCGACGGCGCGGACCACGGCACGGCGCACCAGGCCGTCCATCCGCCGCCGCAGCGGCTCCAGGGCGCGATGCAGCCCGGCTACCATGCGGCGTCTCCCCGGCCCGTCGGCTCCGGCAGGTACGTATCCGGCGGCACCAGCGACAGCTGCGTCTGCGAGCCCCGCTCACTGAGCGAGTGGTGCACCGTCGCGACCAGCAGCTCGGCGGTGCTGCGCGGCAGCTCCAGGGTCACCCGCTCGTTGGGCTGCCACAGCCGCCCGCCGGGTTTCTGGCGCCAGCCCTGCACGGTGACATCGATCCGCTGCGAGCGGCCGGCGCGGACGCGCGCCTCCCACTGCGCGCGCTGCTGCAGGGTCACCCCGTCGGCGGCGTCCTCGGCGGTGAGGATCATCGGCCGGTAGCGGGTCACCCCCGGGTCGGTGACGAGCGCGCTGCCGTGCGCCGCCTGTGACGGATCCTCGCCGTCGCGCGACGGCCGCTGGCCGAGGGCACGGTACTCCGAATAGCGGTCGGCGATGCTGCGGCGCACCGAGTAGGAGAGGATATTCTGGCCGCGTACCAGCCGCACCTCGGCGCGGCCGGTGCCGGCCCGGGTCAGCACCAGGTTGCCGGCGCCGTCGGACATGCACAGCATCGCCCGCAGCCGGCAGGCTCGCTCGATCGCCCGCCAGGCGGACTCGCCGTGCTCCAGCTTTGCGTCGAGCGGTGCGCCGACGTCCACCTCGGCGCGGACAGCCACGCCGAACGGCCGCGCCAGTTCGGCAGCGAGGTCGAGCAGGCTGACCCCGCGCCACTCGCCGGGGGTGTTGGTGGCGCTGCAGTCGATCAGGTCGCAGGCCGCGTCCCGGCCGCTGACGTCGATCGAGTGGCTGTCGGCCGTCTCGCGCACGAGCAGATCGTCGACGTAGCCGGTGATCACCGCCTCGCCGGCGAGGGTCAGCACGCACCGGCTGCCGGGCGCGATCGGCCGCTCCTCGGTCTGACCCGGCCATCGCTCCGACACCCACAGTCCAAATGACCCCGATCCGCTCTCCATCGACCGGGTGATGTCGGCGCTCTTCCATCCGCCGTAGCGGGCGCCGTCGACGGTGAGCACGATGTCGCCGGCGGTGATCATGCGCTCACCACGATCGACAGCGGCGTGCCGCCCGGCACGAACAGCGGGTGCCGTACCCGATTCCGCGCGACGATCGCCGCCGCCTGCTCGGGCGTGCCCTCCACGTCGTCGCCGAACCGGTCGTAGGCGATGGCGACCGCCGGCCGGGTGGTGGCGGGCATGATCGTGGTCAGCCGCGGCAGCTCCGGCGACCGGGCGGCGATGGCGCGGACCGTCGCTGCGCGCAGGTCGCGCAGCGCGGCATAGGTGGCGTCCGGAGCGGCCTGCATCTCGTCGTCGAGCGCGCCGGCGATCGCCCGGCGAGCCGTCTGGGCGTCCTCGTATGTCTGGAAGTCCTCGCGTGTCGCCGCCCGGGCGGCCTGGACGACCGCGCCCTGCCGCACCATGCGCTCGATCGCCGCGCGGTTCGCCGCCTGCACCTGCCGCGAGCGCGTCGCGCCCTGCACCGCGCCGCCAGCCGACCAGCCGAACAGCGGCAGGTACTGTCGCCAGCTCGCCTGCGGTGCGCCGGCATTCCCGCGCAGCGCCTCGGCGGCGCCGATCGCTGCCCGGCCGGTGCCGAGCAGGCCGCCGTTGCCGGTGACGTTACCCAGGTCGAGCAGGCCGAGCAGCCGCTCGCCCGCGGCCATCGGGCTGCGCACCAGCGTCGCGGCGTCGCTGGCCGTCCGAAGGATGCCCTTGGTCCATGCGGCGTACGTTTTCGCCTTGGCGGCCAGCGGACCGAGGGTTTCGCGGATGCCGCCGAGGCCCTTGCCGAGGACGCCGCCGGCGTCGTCGGCGACGTACTGCGGCAGGCCGTCGGTCTGCAGCTCGTCCGCCAGCTGCCGCAGCGCCGCCTCGTCCGCGGTCAGCGCCGCCTGGTCGACGGCGGTGGCGTGATCGGCGGTCGCCGCCGGGTAGACCGGGGCGAACGTCTGCTGGAACTCGAGTTCGAAATCGACGCGCCGGCGGCGGCGAGTGCTGTGCCGCTCGCGGCACCCCGTGCAGACGACCGTCAGCTCGCCGAGCCAGGGGTGCACCAGCGTCGCCGACCCCGCCGCCTCGCAGGCATCCGCCAGCCGGCGCGCCTGGTCGATCGCGTCCTCGCCGAGCACATAGCCCGGCACGGTGAACGGGCGGGCCTTGCGGCCGAGGTCCTCGACGTAGGGCTCGTCGCGGCCGACGTATTCATGCACTTGCGCCCGCCGGCCGCGGTCGACGCCGACATCGCCGTCGACGTGGAACTCGACGCCGCGGAAGCTGGCGGTGCGCAGTTCGTCGCTCACGGCATCACCATTGACGGGCCGCGCGCCAGCTCGGCGGACAGGTCCATGCCGCCGGAGCTCTTCACGCCGGCGACCCGCGTGCCGGCCGGCGCGCCTGACATCGTAATGTCGATCGAGCCCTGGAACTTCGGCGTCGCGCCATCCTTGAACGCGCTCGCCGGAGCGGCAGATGCGGGCGCCGAGCCCATGACGCCGAGGGTACGGCCGACATCACCGAATGCAGTCATCAGCCGATTCCAGTCGGCGATCAGGCCAGCCCACACCTTGCCGAGCTGCGCGGTGACCCAGTCCCAGTTTTCGTAAAGAGCGATCGCGCCGGCGACGATCGTCGCCAGGCCTGCCACCACCACGCCGATCGGCGTGGCCAGCATCGCAGCGGCGAGCGTCACGAACGAAGCGGCGAGCCCCGCCATGGCGGCGATCAGCGGCCCGGCGATGACAGCCGCGACGGCGCCGAGAGCCAGATTCCAGCCACCGAACTTCTCGCTCGCCCACGCGATCGCACCGCCGATCGTCGTCGTCGGGTCGGTCAGCTGTCGCAGCGCTTGCCAGATGCCGATGGCGGCGTTCTTGGCGGCGACCATTGCGTCGCGCAGCCCGTAGCCAATGTCGTTGGCGAGCCGCTGCAGTGAGCCGTCGGCGGCCATGCGATCGACCGTAGCGAGTAGATTCGCCAGCTCGCCCTTAAGAAAATCGAAGGCGCCGGCTTGCGCCAGCATGTTAGCGAACCGAGTCCATTGGTCCGACAGGTTGGACAACATACCGTTCCACGTCTTCGAGCGCTCCTCCATCGCGCCCTCGTATTTCTCGTTCCAGATTGCTTGCAGCGTCGATTGAATCTGCGCGCGGTTACTGGCATCGACCGTCGCGCGCACCTGCTCGCCGTTCTTCTTGGTGTACTCGTAGGTGATTTGTCCACCTTGCTTGTGCGCGGTGATCCCGAACTCCTTGAGACGTTCGTTTTCGCCTGTGACCGCGTCAGCGACCGCCTCGACAGCCTGCATCAAAGGCTTGTCCATCGCGGATGCGGTGTCTCCCAGCGTCTTCAGCATCCCCCCCGTCGGCTCTAGGCCGTAAGATCGGAGCTTTTTGTACGCTTCGGTCACCGCGTCGAGTTCAAAGGGCGTCTTGGCGGCGAAGTCGGACACCCAATTGAGCGCCCTCTGCGCGCCCTCGGCACTGCCCTCCAGCACCTTGAGAGTCGCGGCATAATCCTCGAACTGCGCCGCCGTGCCGATGATCTGAGTGCCAACGAAACCGCCGAGCAACCCGCCGCCGGCGCCCAACCAGGCCAGCCGCTCGCCCACCTGCCCAGCTGCCTCAGCGACGCGGCCGAGATGCTGCCCTGTGTTGCGGGCCGCCGCGCCGAGCAGGTCGCCGCCGGATGCCACCCGCACCCGCTCGCCTAGGTCGCTGACTGCTTTCGCCGCACGCGCAATCGCCGGCGACATCCGGTCGACGGCCTGCAGAATCAAGCTAACGTTGAGCTCGGTCATGTGCCCACTCCCCCAGCTGGCCGTGCCACCACGCCACCTCCGGCCACGTCATATTCATGACGTCGCGGGCGCTCAGGCCGCCGTCGAAGACGAGCTCGCGGACGCAGCGCTCCCAGCCAACGGGAAACCGGCAGTGCACAAAGGGAGCACCCGCAGGTACACCTCCATGGCGTCGGCGACGGTGAGTCGCTTGATGGTTTCCTCCGGGATACCGGCAAGCCGCGCCGCGACCTTCAGCACCTCGCCGGTCTCGGGCATCTCGAATTGCGCCTTGCCGCTCGCGTCCACCCGGGCAGGCAGCCGGAAGTCCCAGATGTCACCAGCAGTGACGTCCTCACGTATATCCAGCGACGACTCGCTCTTCCCCGCGATCAGCAGCGGCCTCTGCAGTGGGATCTTCATGCTGTTACTCTCTCCAGGCTCTCACCAATCAGCTCGAGATCCACCTCGCCGTTCATCAGCGAGATGCTGTCGCCGCCGGTGACGAAGGCGTTGCGCAGGACGTAGCTCTGCCCGTTGGCCAGGTCGAACTGCCATGTCTCCGGCTCGGTGCCCTGAAACAGGGCGAGCAGGTCGAGGTCGGTCCGGTTGTAGACCTTGCCCTTGACCTTCCAGGCGCGCGGCTCTTCCGAATAGCCGGCGAGCCGGCCGTCGGTGGCCATCTCTTCCTTCCGCTTCGGTACGCCGAGCTGCAGCTCGAAGTCGCCCTTCGCCCAGATCAGCTGACCGTTGCGTTTCACCGTGAGCGTGCCGCCGATGAGCGCCATGCTGCTTCTCCTTACGCCGCGAGCGGCAGATCGCCGGTGCCGAAGCCGAAGTCGATGCTGGCGGCGAAGACGTAGAGGTTGCCGATCAGCCGGACGGCGAGGCGCGCGTTCACCCGGTTCGGGTCGGCCGGATCGATTTCGACGATCAGATCGCGCTTGAAGCCGGCCATGTCCTGGCAGCGGCCGGCGTCGATCAGGTCGGCGTAGACGGCAATCAGCTCGCCCGCGATCGTCCTGGGCGTCGCCACATTCATGCCGCGCGCCGCCAGGGATTCGTCCGCCGCCAGCTTCATCCGCTGGAAGCGCTGGGCGATGCGCGTCGCGAACGCATAGCGGACCGACGCCAGGTTCCACAGTGTCGCCGCTTCGAGGTAACTGTCGTCGGCGGCACCATAGGCGTTCTTCTGATAGGTCGTGATCAGCCGCTCGATGCGGACGGTGCCGTCCGCATCGACGCGGAAGGTGGAGATGCCCCGCCGCAGCAGCAGGTCGCGCTCCTCCCAGTTGAAGCGATCGGCGCCGACCGGCCCGATGATGCCACGCAGCGGCAGCGAGGTGAGCGCGCGGGCCGGGTCGATGGTGCGCTCGTAGGCGGCGATGCCGGCAACGGCCGCCGCCCACTCCTCGGGCGAGGTCGGGGCCGCATCGGCGCCCATGACCGCGACGAGCTGACTGTTGCGGCCGGTCCCCAGCGTGGTCAGCCCGGCATGGGTGCCGCGCGCGCCGACGTAGGCGAAGCCGTCCTGCTGCACCATCGGTCCCCAGCGCCGCGCCAGTTCGGTCTCCAGCGCCGTCAGGTTGGCCGCGTCCGACCACGGCATGACGACGTCGGTGAACCAGGTGTCGCCCATCATCGCGATCGCGGCGGCGACGTCCGGGTTGCCGGCGCCCCCGGACATCGCCGTGGGCGTGACGGTCAGGCCCAGCGGCAGCACCTCGCCTGGATAGAGGTTGGTGCGCAAGTCGATGGCGCTGCCGTTCGTGCCCTTGTGCCGCGCGGTCAGATTGACCTTCGCGGGATTGCTGCCATCCAGCGCTGCGGTCACCGGCAGGTCGGTCTCGGCCGCGATCGCCGCCTGCACGGCGGTGGCGGTCGCCGCGTTTGCCTCGGCCGCCGCCACGCCGACGCGGACGCGCTGGCCGTTGACGTAGAGGCTTAGCGTGCCGGCCTGGGTGACCGTGCCGCCAAACGTCCAGGCGCCGATGGCCGCGGTACCCGCGACGAGATCCAGCTGCGGGATGACGATGCACTCGGTGTAGGGATTCTGCCGCTTCAGCGCGCGCACCTCTCGGTGCAGCATGCTCCCTCGGCCGAACAGGCCCTCAGCGGCGGCGGAGCGGGTGACTTCGACTGGTTGCAGCGGCGTGGCCGTGCCGGTCGCCAACATCTGGCCGAGCATGAGAATCCGCGCCGGCATTCCCGGCAGGCCGCGGGCGGCGGACCGGTTGGAGAATTCGATGTAGCTGCCGGGGACCCGGATGCTGAGCGGGATCGCGTCGAAGGTCAGCGCCATCGGCTATATCTCCCCGTCCTGGCGCTCGAACTCCGTCACGTCGCCGCTGCGCAGCCGGCGCAGCCAGTAGCTCGTCCTCGGCACGGTCTTGCCGGCCGGCGGCAGCGCCTGGCCGTCGCGCGGGTCAAGCACCGCCAGGCCTGCGGCCGGGATGACGTAGAGATCGTCGGCCATCAGTCAGCTCCCTCCAGGAAGACGTCGTCGCGCGCATCCGCCTCGGCCGCGGGCAGCGGCGGGGTGACGTTGCCGAGCGGCGGCACGTCCCAGTCGAGATGCAGGTGCACGAAGTCGTCGAGCCGCTCCCGTGGGAGACTGAGCAGAGCCTCGTCCTCGAACCCGCAGAGCAGCGTGAGCACGTAGATGGAGATGCCGCGATCCTGCACGACGGTGCGGATCTCGCCCGGAACGAGCGGGGTGATCGCGAGTCCCAGGGTGTAGCCGACCAGCAGGCGGCGGACGTCCTGCAGGATCTGGTAGCTGCCGACCTCGCCCGCGGCGGCGCCCTGCCGGGCAGCGGCCTCGTTGCGCAGGTTCGACGCGCCGACGTAGACGGCGAACCGGGGCTGGTAGCGCCAGACCCGATCGGTGGCGATCTCGACCGGCGGTCTATCCCCGCCATAGACGACCCAGACGGCGGGAAAAGCGCGGATCGCCTCGTTGATGGCGTCCGGGCTCAGCTCGCCGCCGTAGCTCTTCACCGTGCGCAGCCGGTAGCCGAGGACGTTGCCCTCCGATGCGGCCTGGATCCGGCCGATGATCGCCTGCTCGATCGCGCCGATCATGGCAGGCCTCGCGCCAGGTGACGGACCGCGATCTCGCGGATGTCGTCGGCGTCGTCGCCGTCGATGCCGAGATAGGGCCGGGCCGGCAGGTGCACCTTGTGGCCGCGGCCGGCATCGCCGCCCAGCTGGTGGATGGCCGCGTAGACCTTGGCGCTGCCGACCTCGACGTGATCGTCGGCCGCGTTGTGGGTGAGCGACTGGTCGAGCTGACGGCTGTCGATCAGGGTCTTGCCGCCCTCTCTCAGCGCTCTCAGCGAGGGAATCCACTCGGCCCCATCCGGGGCTTTGCCACGCTCGAACCGCAACCGGGTGTGATCGACCAGCATTCGGCCGATCTCGTCCATCGCCGGGCGCTGGTGGCGCGAGGCAGTGTACAGGACGCCCAGCGCCGCCACGGCTTCACGTTCGCCCGCCAGCGTCCAATCCAGCGCGACCCCGCTCATTGGTCCTCGCACCGGATCTGGATGGTCTTGTCGAACGGCTGAGGCCCGGCCACACCCGGGATCGCGACCAGCAGCCGGAAGCGCACGGTGTAGACCGTGCCTGCCGTCCCGCCGCCGATCCGCGCCGTCACCCGCGCGCCGCTGCGGCTTGACGTGTGCAGGACGATGCCCGCCGAGGACAGCACCTGGTGGCCGCTCACCTGGTCGACGACAAGCTCGTTGGCGGCGAGCACCGCCTCGAAATCGACGCCGTAGAGCTCGACGGCGTCGGGATCCTTCAGGAAGAAGGCTTCGGCCATCAGGCGCCGCCCAGGCGTTCGCCGCTCAGCGCGTCGACGATCCGCGCCTCGCCGGCCGGGGCGATCACCCGCCCACCGATTGCGGCTGCGTCCCGGCCATCGACCAGGAAATCCCCGTCCTCGTTGACCAGCAGGTCGCCATCCTCGGTGCTGAGGTAGGCCAGCATCACAACCCCGCCAGCGTGTCGGAGCTGAAGACGCGATCCGGCCCGCTGCGCCGCACGTCGGCCGCCGGGGCCGGCGCGCCCGCGGTGCCCTCCAGCGCCAGCTCACCGCGGGCGATCGCGCGCAACTGCTGCCGCGCCGACTCGGCATCCTTCGCGACCGCGTCAGTCGGCCGGTCGCGGTGCAGGTGCTTGCGCGCCAGGTCGCAGCAGATGCGCGTCAGCACGCGCGGCGTCGACGACAGGGGCAACGGGTAGCGCGACTGAACGTAGCCCTCGATCTCGGCCGACGCATCGGCGAGCGCCGCATCCACCACCGGACGAACCACGACGCGGGCGTAGGGCTCCAGGCGATCGCTGAGCTGGATCAGCTCGCTCTCGCCGAACCGCTCAACCATGTCCTCGACGGTGGCGTAGACGGCCATCAGGCGGCTCCGCCCTCGGCCAGGGGCTCGCCTTCACCGGGCGACGTCGCGGCGGGGTCGGCCTGCTCGGCAGCACCGGCCTCCGCCGCATCCTCGCTCTCTCGGTGTTTATGGGTGGGTCGACTGGAGCCGCGCCGTGTCGTCAGGGGAGACGGCGTCTCCGCCGCCTCCCCGGACTCGGGCTGGCCTTTCCGGCTCTCCCTCTCCGAGTCGGCAGCCGGCGTAATCGTGCCGGTCGAAACCAGGTGCGCCGCCTGCGTCTCGGTGAACAGCCCGCCCCCGACGACGTCGCCCGGCGCGTAGGCGATGCCGTCGTGGAGAAGCGGGCTCTCGACGCGCCAGGCCATCAGCCGACCGCGTCCTGGACCAGGTATCCCGCGAGCGTGGCGATGATGTGCTCGTGGACGCTCTCGCCGACGCGCACGCGAATGCCCCCACGCAGGCCGATATTCGGATCCGGCGCCTGCCCAGCCACCCGCGTGCCGAACTGCGCGGTCAACGCGAAGGTCAGCCCGCCCTGGGTGTCGGCCAGCGGATTGAAGTAGTAGAGCAGCAGGTGCTTGCCCCACACCCGTTGCAGCGATGTCGCCTGCCCCTTCTTCGCGGTGTTGAGCCAGCTCTCACCGACCAGCACCTGATCGACCTCGAACAGGTCAGCGATCGCCTGCCGGGAGGCGATGCCATTCTGCACGCCGACGCCGGACTGCGCGGTGATCGCCTGCACGATCTTCGGGTGCGTGCGCAGTTTGGTCCACACCGCGCGCCCCATTACCATCCGGTTCGGTTTCATCAGGCAGGCGTCGATGCCCGCGTTGATGGCGCCCAGCGGATCGGAGTTGGTGAAATCCGACCATTGCGAGGTGCCGGACAGCTGCGTCTTGTTGGACGCTGCGTAGTTGGCGGCCGTCGTCACCAGGTCGGCGACGCGCTTCTCCCGGTCGAGCAGGATGTAATCGGACAGCTGCATCACCGCCCGATCGACCGGTGAGCGATTGGGGGGTGCATTGTCGATGTCGGACTGCGGGACCGGATCGTCGAGGCCGTAATCCTTCGTCGAGTAGGTCGCCTCGGTGGCGGTGAGGTCCACCTCGTTCGGCCGGCCCTTGCGGCCGACCAGCGTGCTCGGCAAGGCAAAGGTTTCTGCCGGCGAATAGTTCGTCAGCTTGTATTCCTGCCGGCCGACCGGCACGCGCGGGGCCACCTCGTCGGCGATGAACGAGGTGTTCCGGTAGGCGATGGTGATCGCCGTCAGTGCCTGCTGGATCGGGAACGGGGCGTTGGACACGTGCGGTCTCTCCTCTTAGCTGCCTTGCAGCGTGCTCGCTTACGCGCCCTGCAGCGTGCTCTGCGCCAGCAGCACCGTGCCGATGTCGCCGGACACGCCGGAGACCATCGCAATCCCGATGATGCCGTTGTTCACGCCCGCGGCCGGTGCCGCGGCCACCGCCTTGCCGCTGGTGTCGGCGGTGATCTGTGCGCCGCGAGTGACGTTGCCGCCGAACTCGACCTCGACGACACCCGACAGGTGCACGTCAATGCGCTCGCCGCTCGCGGCGTCCAGTTCGGCGGCGACGCCGATCAGGCTGTCGGTCGCCGCCGTCGCCTGCACGACGGTGTGATCGGCCGATCCCCACTTGACGATGCGCCGTTTCGTGATGGCGCCGCCGGTCAGATAGGTTCGGGTGAGGACGGGGGTGCTCAAGCGGTTTGCTCCGTGATGACGTGCCGCACCGCGGCATCGAGTTGCACATCCGTGCCCGCGGTCCGCTGCTGCTCCATAAAGGCCAGCGCGGCTCGGGCGATGGCTTCGGCGTCGCTTCCCGCTGGCAGCGCATCACCGGCGCCGGCCAGCTCAGCAAACTCGACGCGCTTCGGCAGCGAGGTGAGCCAGGCTTGGAAAAAGGCGCGGCGAGTCTTGGTCTCGCCCTCACCCTCGCCGAAGGCGACGGACTCGGCGTCGTCGAGAGAGGCGACGAAGGCGGCGAGTCCGGCCTGCTCGGCCGGCAACACCTTGCCGGCCGCCACCAGGCCGGTGATGAAGGCGGTCGCCTCGTCGCGACGGCGGGCGGCGGCGAACGCCGCCTGGTCGGCGGCCAGCGCTGCACGATCCGCGGCGAGCCGCTCGGCCTCGGTCTTGATCGCCGCCTCGCGGGCGGCGATGTCGGTGGTCATCCGATCGTTCTCCTGGTACTGCGCGGAGACTTCCGCCGGCGTCGGTGGCGTCTCCGGTTGCGCCGCAACCTCCTGGACGGTGTCGACGAGGTAGCCCGGCAGTGCCCGGTCGGCCTTGTCCTGACCGAACTCGCCGATGATCCACTCGCGCAGGCTGCGCAGCAGCTGTGCGACCGACCAGCCGGGGACCTCGCCAAAGGCGACGGTTACGCAGCCATCGTCGTCACTCCCCAGCTCAACTGCCTTGAGCCCCTTCACCGCCGGCGGCTGCGCGCCGAGGAAACCGACGTGCCGCAGCGCCCACACGCCCGGGTGCGGATTGCTGGCCGCATCGGGCCGATAGAACGAGGCGCTGACCTTCTTGAATCGGCCGGCCGCGACCATCTCGGCGAAGGCAGGATCGACCTGCGCCGGCGTGGCGATCAGCGTGCCGTCCTTATGAGTCAGCGACTCGATCCAGCCGTAGGCCGGTGCGTTCAAGGCCGGGTGGCCAACGACGATCGGCGCCTCGTGCCGCGACGTGTTGTACGCGGCCGCGGTGGCGGCGACGTCGTCCTCGCTAAACTCGAGGACGGTGCGATCCATCGCGGTGTGCCGGCCAGACTTGAAGATCTCGAAGGGCTGCATCGTCGCGCAGGATGCGGCGCGCCGTCGGCACAGTTAACCCGCACCTTTCTCTTACCGGGCGGCCGCGGGCCGTTCCGTTCGACGAGCGCCGGTCCGGCCGCCGCGGCGGATCGGAAGGCCCTTTAAGAGGCAATAAGAGCTCGTGAGAGGCACCCTACGCCATAATGCGTAGGACGGGGCGCTTGGCGTTGGGTGCCTCTCCTTGCGGCTCTCTGACGCGAGCGCTAAATTGACTCCAGCGAAGGCGTCGGTCGGGAGGTGGCCCCGTCAACCGGCGCCGGGCCCTGCGCTGGCCACCTCGGCGACAGGCCCATCAGCGCCCCCATACCAATTCCCCAACCCGCCAACGCTGCAGCTGCGATTCCGAGCTCGTCGGCACAAACGTCCACGCCTCGAATACACCCCGTCTCACCTGTACCACGAGCACCAGCGACCGGTTCTTGAGTCGCACGACCTGCAACACGCGCTGCCGCAGCACAACCTGACCGGTACCGCGATGTCGCTCAAACGTCATCCACACCTCGTAAGGTGTCGTGAGCAAACCGGGCAGCATTGGGATGAACGGCGCCCGGTCCAGCGCGATATGCTGGCCGAAGCGCTCCGCATCGACCAGCACGCGCGAGCCGTTCGGCATCACGAACGTCGCTTCTCTGCCTCCGATGACACGCTCCACGAGGCGCTGCATAGCGTCTTTGGTGGTCGCCCCTTCCGCCAGAGACGTTGTCACGTCGTCGACAGGGACCAGCTCCGGTCGCCCGGCGCTGCGCCAGTCGCCGGGCGTCAACACCTCCCACGCGCTGGCGCCCTGCGCCTTCCACCGCGCCATGACCTCGTCGGCGATCTGGTTGCCCCAGGCGGCCTCGCCCATGTTGGAGGCAAACCCCGGGTCGATGCCTTGCGGCACCCGGATGAGGCCGCGCCCGGGGATGTCGTGCACGATCAGCGGCGACGGCGGCGCCTCCTCGCTGACGCTCCAGCCGCGCCGCTCCAGGTCGCGGTCCGACAGCTGGATGACAGAGCAGCGGCAGTACCATCCGTTCGGCGGATAATGCGTCTGCCACCAGGGATGATCCGCCGGCAGGATGGTGCCATGCCAGGCGCGGTGCTGCGGCCGGGTGCGCGAGTCCATCACCGCCGAGTAGCGCAGATACGGCCGCGCCGCCTTCGTCCGCTGGATCTGCTCCCAGCGGCCGGCCGCGTGCGCCATCCGCAGGTTGGTGTCGTAGATCACCCGCGCCCGCCAGGCGCGGCCGCCGGCGCTGCCCTCACCGGTCCAGCCGGTCCAACCGTGGCGAGCGACGATCGCCTCGAAGTCCTTACGGAACTGCTGCAGCGTCGTGCCGTCCTGTAGCGCCCGCGTCAGTGTCTGCTGGAAGTCGGTGAGCAGCTCGTCGCGCATCGCCCCCGCGACCACGAAGGCGCGGGCGTGCATCCCTTCCCACAGATCGGTCCAGGTGCGCGTCGGCAGCGGCGCCTTGTCGCGCAGGAAGGCGATCGCCTCCTCGAACGGGACGCTGCGAACGGCAACGTCAGACACCGGCGTCTTCGGTCCGGCCGGTCAGCTCGGCCGCGACCATGCCTCGTCGCAGCACGTCGGCCAGGCCGTCCACCCCCATCCCTGGATAGAGGGTGAGCAGCCGCTCCGCCGCCTCGGCCAGGTCGGCACTCTCGTCGACGAGCCGGCGCACCTGGCCGACGAGAGCGTCAAAGTCAGCCGCCGCGGCGCGGCCCAGCTCGTCGACGAGGGGATCGACCGGGTCGGCCGCGTCCTCGGCGAACGCGGCATCGCCGGGGAGGGTGTCGGCCCCACCGGCGGCAGTATCAGCGCCCGCTGTCGTCGCGGCCGGGCCGCGCCAGGTCCAGTCGTTGCCGTACTTCTCCTTGATGTACGCATCTGAAGGCTCGCAGCCCATCTCGACGAGGGTCTTGTCACGCTCTGCTGTGAGCTGCAGATCCTCGGGCACGCCGGTGTCGCGCCAGACCCGCGGCGGCTGCGCGCCGGGGAAGTTCCACTCGGTGATCCAACGCGCGACCTGGTTGTTGAAGCTCTCGCACATTAGATCGGCGTCGGCATCGACGACGTCGTTGCGCACCTCCAGGTGCACCTTCGCCTGCGCCATTGATGAGCCATCGCCGGATGTCATCGTCTGCGACAGGATCACCTTGGCGATGACGTCGTCCCAGTAAGCGCAGAAGGCGGCATGATCGCCGCCCGCCTTCCGCACAGACTCCAGAAGGCTCAGCTGCATCCCCTGCGGGATAATGACCGCCTGTTCGGTCGCCACCGCCTGCGCCGCTTCGAGCAGCGTATCCTTCGCCTTCTCGCTGGCGCCGGGCGGATAGGTGCCGAGCCCTGTCGGCATGCCGAATTTCTCTAACGCCACCGACCAGAACCGCGCGCCGTTGCGGCGAAAGAAAACCGGCCAATAGAGCGTGCTGGCGAGGCCCCGCCCGTACGGATCGTCGTCGTCCTCGCCGCCGGTGCGGAAGGTCCAGAACTTGCGCTCCGGCATCACGACACCCTGCGGCGCGTCGATGCGCAGCAGCCGCAGCCGGCGGTCCCGGTCCCAGCGGAACCGCGAGCAGCGGCGCACCCGGATGTCGTCGAGGATGATGCGGCCGCCGTCACGCGCCCACAGACACTCGGCGACGGCCCAGCCGTAGAACAGGCCGTAGGCCATGTGGTCGGTGACCCGGTCCCACCCGATCCGCTGCAGCTGCTCGCGCACGAACGCGGCCGCGGCGCGGTCGGCGCGGCGCTTGGAGGCGGGCTCAACTTCCCACGCCTTGCCGGTCAACGCCCGGCGCCGCTGCTCGAAACAGAAGGACACCTGGTCGTCCCGCAGCAGCGAGCGGTAGGCCTCCCAGTTGCCGCCGATCGCCTGGAACGTCGGGTCAGTCGGCTGGAGGATTTCGCCGAGGAAGCCGGTCAGCGACAGCCGGTCGCCCGCCGCGTCCGACAACTCCTCGAACACCGGCCGCTCGTTCGCCATCTCAGTCCCCCGTGTGATCAACGATCGCGTGCTCGCCGCACCAGTCGTGCGCTGCGGTCAGCGGCCAAGCGGCGCGCATCCCCTGGTCGGTGATCGCTCCGCCCGCGGTGACCAGCGGGACGGGCGGATTCCGGCGGCACTGACCGTGGCCCCGCGGGAGCGACAGCCGGCCGGTCGACCCGGCGGAGGCCACCCAGAAGACGCAGCTCTCGCAGCGGGCGTCCGTCAATAGCCTCTCCAATTCACGCGCCGGCCGGCGGTCGCCGTATCAAACGCACCCGGCACGGCGGCCTCATAGGCGCCGAGGCTGACGCGGTCGCCGCCGGCGCGGAACTCGATCGGCGCCGCGGCGGCCTCGCCTGCCGCTGCCCAGGCGAGCACGCCGGCGATCGCCGTGTCGCCGTGGCGCGGCTCGCCGTCGGCGCCGCGCACCCGCTTCTCGTCCATCGCCGGCCGGCCGCGCACGAGCAGCACCTGCCGATGGTCGAGCACCAGGTCCTCGTGATCCGGGACGATGATCGACCGGTCCTCATAGGCCGCCCGGTATTCGGGGCAGTGGATCGCGTACCACTCGGCCGTCGCTTTGACGCAGTCGATCTGAGCGATGCCGTAGCGCTGCTGCGCCTGCTCGGCATGCGACTGGCCGTTGCCGCGGGCGTCGAGCTTGCCGTGGGTGCACATCGGCAGCGCGTCGATCAGCGCGAACAGCAGCCACTGCTGCACGTCGAACGGCACCCGGCGCAGCTCGATGATCACCACGGTGCGCCAGCGGCCGCCGCCCGGCTCCTCCTGCAGCACCCAGATCACCGACAGGTCGCCGTCGCGGCCGAAGTCCTGGCCGAAGACGGTGCGGCGGTCCTGGGGGATCGATTTGCAAATTTGCGCAAGTTCGCGCTCGAACCATTCCGCCGCGTCGTCGAGGCGGCCCTCGTCGAGATACCACGCCTCCGGCCGGGTCATCCGCACGATCGGGATACCGGGCTCGGCGCACTGCCTGATCATCGCCCGGGTGAAGTAGACGCCGCTGCCCTTGCGCGGCACGACGAACAGCTCCTCGTCACGCGCCTCGGTGTCGGCGCCGTAGGAACGCAGGATCCGGTCGTACCACTGTGCCCGGCCGACCTCGGACGCCTCCCAGCCGCGGATCAGGCACACCCGCTCATACAGTCCCGCGGCCACCGCGTCGTCGAAGGTCACCCGGTGCAGGGAGTAGTCGTAGAGGCCCTTGCGGGAGTCCTGAATCAGCAGGTTGAACGGATTGTCGTCGCCGTTGTGCGTCGAGATGATCCGGATGCGGCCGCCCCAGATCAGCAGTGCGTTGACCGCGGCGAGCACCTCCATTACGTCGCGGTGGAAAGCAGCCTCGTCGATGACGACGATGCCCTGCAGACCGCGGATGTTCGCCGGCCGCGACGACAAGCCGACAATCTGGAAGCCCGAGGCGAAGCGGATGCGGTAGGCGGCGATGTGCTTGCTCTCGCCGTCGTCGCGACGATCTTCGAAGACGAACTCCTCGATCGGCAGCACAGCGGCGGCGACGAAGCGGGCGAAGTGGGCGCAGGTGCGGCAGAACTCCAGGCCCTTTTCGCGGGTATCGCCGATGTAGAACACGTTGTCGCCGCCGGCGGATCCGGCGGAGGCGGCGATGATCGTGTCGTCGAGCGCCTCGCACCAGGTGATCCCGGTGCGCCGGCCCTTCTCCATCAGCTTCAATGGAGACTGGTCGGACAACCACGCGACCTGGTGCGCCATCAGGATGCCGTCCGCCAGCGGGTCGAGGTCGGCCGGGCCCTCGCCGGCGAGCGGCAGGTCGGCCACCACGTCCATCACGCCGCGGTCGGAAGTTTGACGCCGAGCACCTCGCGGCGCAGCTGTGCGGCGAGCGCGGCAGAGAGCCCGTGCTCCTGCGCCAGCTGATCGACCGCCTCCGCCGCCTGCTCCGCCCGGCCGGCCACCTCCGCCTCCAGCTCCCGCCGCACCGCCGTGCGCAGGTGCGCCCGCGAGCGCAGCGCCGTCGCCAGATCCTTCGACGCGCGCGCCAGGTCGGCCACGTCTTTGGGCCGGATTTCGTCGTCGGGGCCGAACTGCATCCGCGCCTTCAGTAGCAGCGCCTGGATTGAGCCGACCACCAATTGCGTGGCGTCATCCTCGACCAGGTCGGCCAGCTCGGCGCCGACCGCCCGCGCCATCTCCCGCGTCAGCTTGATGTCCTCGGCGATCCGCTCGAACTGCTGGCTGTACCGGCCGATCGCCGAGCGCGACACGCTATCGACGCCGAGGCCGCGCAGATGCTTGACGATCTGATCGAGGGTGTAGCGACCGTCGGTCAGCAGCCGATCGACCTCGGCACGGACTTCATCGGGGAGACGCCGGACGCTCGATCGGTGCGCCATCAGCCCGCCCGCTGCGGGCGGGCCACGCCCTCGACCTCGATCCGCCCCTCGACACAGTCGATGCCCCGCTCGGTGATCCGCCCGACCGCCTGGGTGTCGTTGACGAAATCCAGATGGATCAGGCCGGCCTCGCGGAGATAGTCCAGATCCTCCCTGACCTGCGGCCGAGTCGCGCGCGGATAGCCCAGCTCGCGCAGCGCCTGCAGCAGCACCAGCTCGTTCGCGTCGCCACCGCCGGCGTGCATGAGCTTCAGCGCGTCGAAGCGGCGCTGGCGTTGAGTGAAGGCGGAGTAGCTCATCATCGGCTCCGGCTGAACAGGTAATCGTCCTGGCGCTGGGTGATCGCATCGAGCCGGGCGATGATCCGGTCCTGGCCGTCGAGCCGGGCAATCAGCCGCTCGACCGCTAGCTTGACGCCGTAGACATCCTCATGCCCCGGCTGATCGCGTTGCGCCTGCTCGATCGATGTGACGCGTGAGAGCAGCTGGGTGACCGCAGTGTTCAGGTTCGCGAGCGTCTGGGCCTCGCTTTCGGCGTGCTGCTCGACGGCGTCGTGCATCGACTTGACCGCCGATTTGACAAGGATCCAGACGGCGCCAAGCACCACGCCGCTGAACACCGAGCACAGCGACAGCATCACGGCCAGCTCGGCGACAGTCAGGCCGTCGACGACGGGCATCGCCGCTCCTGCCTCTCGGCTGCCTGCAGGCGCTCTGCCTCTGTGTCCAGGGAGGCATAATTGGCGGCGATCTCGGCATCCGCCCGCGCGCACTGCTCGGGCGTGAAACCCCACCAATGCCCGCCGTGCGCCCGCAGCGTCACGAGCGGGCCGCCGCTCGCCAGATGCGTGCGGTAGTGGCGGATGCTCACGCCGCAGAGCCCGTCCAGGCGGCCTCGGCCGCGGTGAGCCGCGGCTGCATGGCGGCCCAGTACGCCACCATCTCGGCGTCCGACACCTCGCCACGCTGATTCCGGCGCACGACCATCTCCGCCTCGCGCCAGAACTGCGCAATGGTCAGAATCGTGGCGGCGATCTCTTGGGCGTTCATCGGGCAGCTCCATCGGGGGTGATCGACTGCACGCGCAACAGCGCGGCCTCGACCTGGTCGAGCGCGGTGCCGGCGGCGGCGTCGCTGGTCGGCGCCGGCCCGCTGCACACCGGCACGGCGACGGCGCGCGCCTGGTCGACGGCGGCGATCTGCTCGGCCGACAGCACGCCGGCGCGGCGCCAGCCGGCGAGCGCCGTCTCGGCGTTGACGAAGCTCTCGCAGGCGGTCAGCAGCTGCCCCCGCGGGTCGGCGAGCTGAGTGCCCTCGCAGGCAGAGAGCGTCAGCGCCGAGGCGGTGACCAGCGCCAGGGCAATCCCGGAGCCGCCACCGACCGTCGTCAGCCCGTGCCGCGCGCGGAGTCGGCCCCAGACCACCAGGCCGAGACCAACGAGCTCGCCGAGGTGGGTGAGCGTCTCGGCGACCTGCTGCTGCTCGGCGTCGGATACGGGTACGCCGGCGGCGTTCAGGATCGCCGATGTGCCGGCGACGACGGCACCCCAGAGCGTCATGCTCTGGTACCAGAGCTTGGAGTCGATCATTCAGGCGGCCTCCGTAGCATGCCGCAGCATCGCCCGGCTACCCCGCGCAGGTAACCCGCACCTTTCTCTTACAGGCGGCCGCGGGCCACGCGGTCGCGGATTCGCCGGACGGAGAAGTCGGAAATGCCGACGCTGCGGGCGGTCTCGGCGACACTGGCACCGTCCAGCAGGCGGGCGATCACCTCCGCCTCGACCCGCCCGCGCACGCCGGTCGGGCCAAGCGGGATATACACCTTGGTGCCGCCGAATTCCGCGACCAGGGCCTGCAGCACATCGATCCCGCAGGCCTTGGCGATCGGATGTTCATCCCGCGCGGTTGCCGGCACCGAAACGACGGTGCCACCGCATTGCGAGCACAGCGCCCGGGCAGCCTCGATGCCATGCCGATCCGCCACGAACCGGTAGAGGAACGGCTCGATCATGTCGCCGCTCCGGGAAAGCGCTGTTCAGACGCTGGCCACCGGGGGTGAACAGCTCGCAGTAGGTCGAGCACGCGCGCCTTTAGGCTCTCGCCCTGGACATGCGCGCACGTCCCCCGGTGATAGCGATGATGCGATGGAGCACCGGCGCTGTCGGGGCGGCGTCCGCCTACTGCTGCTATGGGCTGTTCAGACCCACGATCAGCCTGCGCGCCGACTCGAGCCGGTGTCAAGGTCATTCCGCGCCTGCCTTGGCGCGATACTCGGCGGCGATCTTCGCGAGGGACTCCGCCTCCGCGAGAAAACGCTGGGCCGCGTACCCGTATGCCTCCCAGTCAGTTCTGAAACGACGCCGGGGCTCGATGCCGTCGAAGTCGACTTCGACGGCATAGTTCCCTGCGCGCGTGCTGATGATCGCGAGCCTCAGGAAGACGCCGTTCACGATGAAGCCCCCTCCCGCAGCGCCGCCGACAGCGGCGCCTCGACCTGGCGGCGCTGCATCTCGCCGCGCAGCCAGCCGCCGAGCTTCTCGGCGGCGGCGTTCAGCTGGTCGGCGGAGAGCTGGGTCAGGCTGGTCTTGCAGCTGCTGATCCGGAAATGCAGCCACGCGTCGAGCGCCACCAGCTCGGGCACCCGCAGCACCCCGAACTCGCCGAGCCGGCGCCAGACCGCTCGGCACAGCTCGCGCTTGGCTTCTGCTCCACCGTCCTCCTCCGTCGCCGGCACCTCGAAGCCGCAGCGGGCGCACCACTGCTTCAGCGACTCGATCAGCGCCCAGGCCTCCGCCGGCGACAGCCACTGCAGCGCGTCGACCTGGGTCTGTCGATGGCAGAACGCGGCGAGAGCCTCCTCGGACGGGTCCGAGAGCTCTCCCAGATGGTAGAGCGAGAGCCACAGCGCGCGGGCCTTGCGCGCCCAGGCGGTCTCGGCGCGCGGCCGGTCACCGGCACGGCCGCCGCCACCGCGCCCGGCGCTGCCCTTCCGGCCGGCGCCGAGACCGCGCATGTGCGTCAACAGGGCGGCTCGCTCGCCGGCCGTAAGCTCGGCCGCGCTCTCGGTACGGCCCTGCGAGATGCGCGACACGATCGCCCGGTAGCTGTCGTCGTGCAGCGCCAGCTCGCGGGCCATCGCGTGGATCGCCTTGATCTGCTGGTTGCGCAGCGGATCGCGGTGACCGGCGGGCCGGCTCATGCCCGGCCGCCTCCCTCGGCCTCGGCAAGCACTTCGAGCGCCGTCTCGCGGAGGTGCTGGGCGAGCTCAACCGCCTCCCGTACAGTAAGGATCAGCGACACCGGCGTGCACCGGCCACAGCCGCAGGTGTAATCCAGCCGTACCACCGCGGCGCCGGTCGGCAGCAATAGACCTCGCGTGAGAATGTTCGCGGTCTTCGGGCCAGGACGGCCCTTCACGTGAGCGGGTTGCGTATTGCGATCAGCCATTGTTCCACCTCTGTCATCTCGGCCAGCTCGCGGTCAGCGAACTGCTGAGTCATCCGTCCCTGCGAGACCTGCCCCGGGTAGACATTCCTGCGCCGAGCAACCTCGCGGGAGACGATCATCAGCAGGCGCTGGACCTCGGCACGCGTCGCGATCGCCTCGCCGCGGAGCGCCTGGCGGAGGGCGGTCTCGACCTGGCCCCACTCCGCGAGCCAGCGATCGGCCGTCTCCGACAGCATCCACTGATCGGCCACCCATCGCGGATAGAGGCGCCGGCGCTTGCCGGCCTCGCGCTCGACACAGGCGAGCATCCGCTCCAGCCGCCGCCGCTCGGTCTCGCCGCCGCCCTCCAGCGGCAGCTCGGCAGGCGTAGCCTTGGCTGGCGGTCGCTTCTTCCGCCGCGCGCGCGGTCCGCAGACCACCGCCCAGGTTCCGTTCGGCATCTCGACCGTCATCACCGCAGCACCTCCAGCCGGCGCAGCGCCGCGCTCAGTGCCGGCGTCGTCTCGCCGGCGGCGTCACGGGCGACGGCGAGCGTCGCGTAGAGCAGCGCGATCAGCTGGTCGGTGGCCGGCATCCCGGCACCGTCGTCGCGGACGGTGCGGAGCACCCGGCAGCTGAGCATCGCGATCGAGACCCGCCCGGTCTCGGCGGGATCGAGCGCGCTCACTGCGCACTTCCGGCGGCTGGCGGCGGCGAGAACGCGTCCATGCCGCCGGCATCAAAATCGAAGGCGACGCCGTCGTAATTGACGGCGACGATCAGCGCGGTGACTTCGCGGCCGTCTACTGTCGTGCCGCGCCAGACCGAGGCCGGCGAGCCGCCGGCCGCGATCACCCGCCCCGTGGCGGCGATGGTCATGATGGGCAACGCACTGTTCGCCATGATCAGCGCCGCTCCTCGACGGCCACGTCCAGCTCGGTCCCGGTCGCGTGCGCGTAGAGCAGCAGGTCGTTGAGCAGTTCGCTCTCGCCCAGCGCCTTCTTCTTGTTCCGCCGGATCTCGACCAGCTTGACCAGCGCGCGGACGTTGTAGCCCTCGGCCTTCGCCTCGGCGCGCACCGCGCCGAGATCGGCCTTGAGCCCGTCCACCTCGTCGGACAGCCGCTCCAGACGATCGACGTAGGCGACGAGCTTCTGCTTGGCCTCGGTATCGATGGACATCGGATTTTCCTCTCCTCAGAGCATCTGTTCGGGAAGTCCGGCCGCCGCGGACTGCTTGCACGGCCGGCACAGGCGGTTGCCTGCACTCCGGCTGCGGAAGGCGCCGCCGCAGCACAGGCAGGACCTGTCCATGCTCTTCTTCCGGTCCGGCGATGACGGCGCGGCAGAGATCGCTGCCTGCGCGGCGGCAATCTCCCGGTCGATGGCGGCGACACGCTCTGCCCATGCCGGATCGTCGGCGAGCCTGCGCTCGGCATTCGCGAGCGCAGATCTGACCGCCGCGTGGCCGCGGCCGCCGAGAGACTCCCCGATGCGCTGCAGCGAGAGCCCGAGGCGACGGCGCGCCAAAAGGATCGTCATCTCCCGTGCCCGACACAGCGGGGCATCCCGACGCGGAGTGAGCATGTCGGACAGCGCCACGCCGAGCGCTGCCGAGACCAGGCCGGCGATCTCTGCGACCGTCGTCATGGACGCACCAGCCCTGGCAGCTTGTCCGCCTCACCCAGGGGAACGCACAGCTCCCAGGCGATTGCGGCCGCGCACTCCGCCCGCAACGCCTTGTCACGCAGGCGTCTCAACGCGTGTTCGGACCTATTCGGCCGCTCCAGGGCGCGGACGAACGCGACGTACGTCGTGTTCCGCTCTTCGAGCACGTCCGCCAGCGGTCGCGACGGGATGAGGCTCGTCATCGCCGCGCCCGCCGCTGGTCGAGCCGGACGACGTTGGCGGCAGCGGCGACCACCACGCCGCGCGCATGCGGCGGCACGGCCGCCGTCTCCATCGCCGCCGCGCGATCGGCCAGCGCCTCCAGCCGTTCGATCAGGATCGTGTTGAGGTCCCGGGAGTCCAGCTGCCGGGAGTGGAAGAACCGCACCTGGGTGGCCAGATAGCGCAAGTCGTCAGACAGCATGCCCGCCCCCTATGCCGCCGCATCCCGCGCACCGTTGTCGGCGGGCGACAGCCGCTCCCAGGCCTGGCGGATATGCCTCGCCGTGCGGGTCTCCTCGGCGCCGGCGGCGAGCATGCCGGCCAACGTCAGCACCTTGGTCAGCCCGCGCAGCGCCCCCGGCTTGCGGGCGATCGCCTTCAGCAGCCGCTTCTCGTCCGGGTCGGTCACCCCCCAGGCAGCGATGATCTGGCAGATGTCGGCCGGGCGCGGGCGCGCCTGGCTGTGCCGCATGCCGATCCGGCTGTACAACTGCGCGAACGCCGCCTTCCGGCCTTCGCCCTCCAGCCGCGAGTAGACGGTCTCGTTGCCGAGCAGAACCACGCCGACGCCGGTGCGGTCGTGAATCGAGCGCAGCTGGTCGATCGCGGCCGTTTCCGCGTGGTTCGCCTCGTCGACGATGATCAGCCCGCCGGTACCCTTGATCTTGCGGGCGATCGCCTGCGACAGCCGGGCCGCGTTCCGCTCGGCAGTACCTACCGCCTCGCACAGCTCGTTGAGCACGGCGTTCATCCGGCCGCTGCAGGGTTCGAGCGTGATCAGCCAGACGTTCGGGTTGGTGTCGCGGTAGTGCTGCGCCGCCGAGGTCTTGCCGATGCCCGCACCGCCGGCGACGACGGCGAAGTCGGCCGCCGCCTGGGCGAACTGCATGATCGCGAGGATGCGCTCGGCCGTCTCGGTCCGCAGGAACCCTGGTGCCGTAGGCAATGCCGCCGCCACCTTCTTGCGCGCCTGCCGTGACTCCAGCCACCTGGCGACGTCGCCCGCGACACGCCCGGTGTTGCCCTGGTACTTGCCCGTCATCCAGGTGGTGAAGGTGCCGTAGGCGATATTGGCATCCTTGGAGATGGCCGCCTGGTTGAGGCTCTCCGCCTCCATCACCCGGCGGACCTCGGCGCGGAGCTGTTCCTGGGCTTCGGCCGACCAGGTGCTATCCTGAGCGTCGGCTGTCGTGGTATTCATCTGCCATCCCTTTCATTCCGAGGACGGCGCGGCGGCAACCGCGCCCCCTCACCCCTTCCGCGCCGAGGCGAGCTTCGCCACCCCGCGCGCGAAATTCTCCATGACGTCGTCATCGTCGGCCGGCAGCTCGGCGGGCCCGCGGAACAGCGGCCGCACCACCTTCGTGGTCGGCGCTTCCGGCTCGGGCTCCGGCACCGGCAGCATCCGGGCGACGTCGTCGATCGAAAGTGTCCGCTCCGCCTCGAGCTGAGCGCGCTGCGCCTTCATCCAGGTGCGGCGGGCGCGGCCATGCGCCTGGGCGCCGGCCTGATCGGCGAAGCCGACCGCCTCGATACACGCGGCCTCGCCGAGGTAGGCGCCGTCGATCCGGTAGACGTGCAGCCCGCGGTGCAGGTCCTGCGGGTCGAACCGGACGGTGAGCGGCTGGCCCATGTGCTGGGACAGGAACTCGCCCCAGTACCGGTTGCCCATCAGCCGGAGCGATCCGGACTGGCTGTCGGCGCGCACGCCTTCGGCAGCCAGCAGCCACAGGCGGCGCTGCTCGGCCGTGGCCTTGCGGATCGGCGACTGCGCGTAGGACTCCTCGAACACCTGGTCGAACGAGCGGCCGTTGCACACCGCCGCCCTGCGGCCACGCCGGGCGTTGTGCATTGCGATGCCCTTGCGCACCACCTGCTCGAACATCGCCAGCGGGATCGCCCGGCTGCGATAGTTCTCCGGCTTCGCCAACGGCGTGTTGCCGGTCCAGGCGCCCGCCAGGTGCGGGCTCTTGGCGATGTCGTCGCAGAAGTCGCGGAATGCCCGCTCGATCGGCTTCGACTGGCCGGCGTAGGGCGTCGCCCAGTGCACCTGGCAGCCGAGCGCGGGGAACAGGCCGACCGGGTCCTCGTCGCGGACCTTGAACCGGTAGCGGGTGGCGGTCCCGCCGGTCAGCCACTTCGCGGCGAACGCCCGGCCGTTGTCCATGAACACGTGATCGGGGATGCCGTAGCCCTCAACCACGTCGCCGAAGGCCAGCCGCACGGATTCCTTGTTCTCCGACCGGTCGATCCGGTGCGCCAGGATCTTGCCCGACAGGATGTCCTGCCAGGCGACCATGCACGGCCGGGCGATCTCGCCCTTGCCGCCGTCCGCGGCCGGCCACTGCACCCAGACGTCCCATTGGTGCCCGTCGGCATTCACAGCCTCGAGCGCGTGAAATACCGAGTGGTCGCGCTGCTGCGCCGGATACAGCCGCTTCAGCGCCGTGGCCCCCTCGCGGGCGAGCACGATCACCGCTGCCGATACATCGCGGTTGAGCCTGCGCTCCAGCGTCCGCGCGCTGGGGATCGTCCAGCTGTGCGCTTCGGCCATCGACTCCAGGCGCCGGTAGCACGAGCGCAGGGTGGGCCGCTCCAGCCGCAGGTAATCGGCCTTGAACACCTCCCAGGCCTCGGCGTCGCAAGTCTCCGGCGCGGCCCGGCCGGCGCGGTGGTCGGCAAGCCGGGGCAGCCGGTCGGCCGCGTCCCCTCCGGCGGCCCGCCGGCGGTACTCCCACAGCGTCGACGGGCCGATGCCGTGCGTGTGCGCGACCACGTCGACCGCGGCGCCGACGGCGGTTCCCGCGGCGATCAACGCCTCGATCTCGTCGAGCAGCGCGAGCCGGCGCCTCGCCTCGTCCTTGCGCGCGTCGGTCAAGCACTCGAATCGCCGCCAGAGCGTGGCCGAGTCCTCGTCGCTGCTGTCGGCGGGCGCAGTCTCGACAGGTGCAGAGGCTTGCGAGAGCGCTCCGGGAGCACTCTCGGAAACCTCTGCGAGGGTCTCCAGGGCGGCGCGGGCGCGCTCCGGCAACACGTCGGCGGAGAACTCGGTCCCGCCGCCCTGGCCGGAGCGCCGCCGCCATCGCCCGGCCGGATTGTCCGGGTAGCGCCATTCCTGCCGCGTCCACCGCTCCCGCTCCGCCAGCCGGTGCAGTCCGCGCAACGACCTGGGCAGGCCGGGCAACTGCCGTTCGGCGAGATCGGAGAGGGTGAACCAGCTGCTCATACGTCGATGCCGAGCTCCCGGCAGCTGTGCGCGCAGCGCCCAAGCGCGGTGCGCAGCCGCAGCTTCAGGTTAGGCGGTAGGAAGGCATAGCGCTGCTCGACCAGGCGCTGGATGTCGGATAGCAGCTCCAGCGGCTCGCAGCCGGAGCCCATCGTCACCGCCAGCACGGCGACCGCGACCGCGCTAAAAGCACCGTCCGGATCGAGGACGGCGATCCGGTTCCCGTCCGGATCGGTGAGGGTGCGGGTGCGAGCATCATATGCGTCGAAGACGATGGTCTCTGGCGCGCCGCCCATGCTCTCCGGCTCGGCCGCTTCGGCGCTCATTCCGCGGCTCGTGGCTCGGGCTCGGCCACGTCGGCGATCGGCGCCTCGGCAGGGGTGACGATGAAGTCCTCGCCGGCTGAGCCGACCGTCACGCCGTTGATCGCCGCTACGGCATCCGGCTCACGCAGCATCGCTTCCTTGTCGACTTCGACGCGCGTGCGCAGGAACTGAAACAGCCGGAGATCGCGGATCTGCTCGATCACCGCTTCGACGCCGCGGATCGTCACCGACGGCGGCCGCAGCCGCCAGGACACCTCGCCGGCGCTGAACCGCACCGTCTTGGTCCTGCCGGCCCCGGTCAGCTCCACCCGATGCGCCTCGCACCAGGTGCGTAGCCCCTCGGTCCGCTCGCGGACCTCGTTGAGGTAGGGCTCCGCCTGGCGGGCAGTGTTCGCCTTGATCCGCGCGATCTGCTCGTCCTGCTCGGTTTGCAGCACCGCCAGCTGCCGCTGGCATTGCCCGATCAGGTCGATGAAGGTGTTCGCTTCGCCGGCCGACTGCGGCACGGCGACCCGCGCCGCGTCGGCCTTGGCGCGCTTCTTCGGCTTGCTGGCCATCAGCGGCCTCCCTGGATGACGGCGAGAACGGGGGGCGGCGCGTCCTGCGGCGCCTCTTGCGCGGCGAGCAGGTCGGCGATCAGCCCGATGTCGTCGAGGTGAGCGAGAAACTTCCGCCTGGCCTTCCGGTCGCAGCGCGCCCACGCCGCCATCAGAGCCTGGAACTTCGCCTCCGATCGGGTGGCCGGCCGGCGGGCGGGGCGGATTTCCTCGAGCGCGGCGTGCACCGACCGCGCCGGCGCCTCGGCGCGCAGCAGCGCCGCCACCACCTGCCGCTGCTCGCCGCCGTTCAGCCGCGCGATCCGCGCCAGCTCGCTGTACCGGTCGGCGAAGCGCGACGCCGCGAGGGCGGGCAGCAGCTCGGGGAGAATGCCCCGGTAGAAGCGCAGGTAGTTGCGGACATGGCGGTCCGACATCCGCATCTTCTCGGCCGCTTCGAGGTCGAACCGAGGCTCCCCAGTCTCTGTATGGAAATAATTTCCAAGCAGACGCAACCCTTTGTGATGCCTAGCCTTTGCTGCCCGTTTTGTCATCGGATGCAGCGCCTCGTAATTGTGCTGCCACTCAGCGAGACTGGCGGCGCGATCGATCACCGACAGGTCGCGCCGGTGCAGGTTCTCGCTGATCTCGATCAGCCGGCGCTCGATCTGGTTGACCCGGGCAATGGTCGCCGGGATCTCGATCCAGCCGAGCAGCTGGCAGGCGGCCAGACGGTGCGCGCCGGCGATCAGCCGGTGCTGGCCCTTGTCGTCGGGCGGCCCAACGACGATCGCCGACTGCAGGCCGAGCGCCTCGATCGACAGCGCCAGGCCCTTCACCCAGTCGGCGTCGACGGCGCGCAGGCGCTCGCCGACGAAGATCGCCGCAATGGGCAGCGTGGCGATCTTCATGGCTTCACCAGCCCAGCGGCCCAGATCCGCGCGAGCTCGGTGACTGCCCACAGCCGCGCCTCTTTGGACATCTTGAGCGCCGCCTGCGTCAGCCGCAGCTCCGCCTGGGTCCGAGCCAGTACCTCTTCGATCGGCGTCGGGTCGTACCCGGGCGCTGTCAGGACAGCCATGACCGCTCCAGCGTCGAGAGAATCAGCAGGGCGCCGAACACGATCAGCAGAAACGGCGCGGCGGCGGCGAGAACCGACAGCAGCGCCTCGCGCGCCGCCGTCCGATCGAGATCGAGCGGATCGGGGGCGCTCATGCCGCGGCCTGCTCGGCCGGCGCCGGGAGCGGGCGCCCCTCGTAATCCATGCCGCGCTCCCGCAGCCAGTCGGCACGGCGAACCGGCTTGCCGTCCGCGGTGTAGCGCGACGGCCAGATCGCTATCGGCGAGACGCCGATCACAGATGCGATCGCCGCCTGCATTTTAGGATTGGGCAGCCTGTTTATGGCTGCGGCCGACACTTTGGTCAGCCCGATCGATCGGGCCACGTCCGCAAGCGTCTTGCCTTTTTCTGCCAGCTCGTAGCGGACGCGGTGCCACGGCCAGTCAGGGTATGGAGTGGTGCTCAATGAATCCCCCGGCGATAAACTCGAACACCGGGGAATGTGCATCCGTTTGGATGGCGAGTCAACTCCGATTGGATTGACACAACATCCGTATGGATTGGGAGGCTCCGGTCGGAGGGTGACCGGACGTGGACGATCGTCAGTTGTTGGAGTTTGCTGGCAGACTGCGTGATGTGGCAGAGCGGTTTAAGCCGCAAGAGGTCGCCGCAGGAATGGCCGGATGTGCCGTGTCTACTTGGCAGCGGTACTTGCGAGGCGAGCGAGAGCCAGGCGTCCTCACGGTCGCGCGGTTTGCTGCTGCCGCCGGGGTGTCTTTGGAGTGGTTAATCACAGGCCGGGCCCCAACATCCCCAGGTACTGTTGACCAGCCCCTGCTGCAGCGGTTGCTTGCCGAGGCCTTCGAGGTGCTCGATGAGCGGCGGATCCGCGTAAAGCCGGCGGACATCGCCGAGGGGGTTGCGACGATCTACGGCATCGAGGCCGCCAAGGGGCAGGGCCGGGATGCCACCCCCCCCCGAACAGAGAAGGTCGCTGTTCCGTCTAATGAAGTGACTTGTTTTTCTTCGGCTCGTCTGTCAGCTATCGCCCATCCATTTCGGATGGGGGGGTGCCAGTGGCGGAAAGTAGACGATGGCTCGATGACTTTCTCTTAAATCGAGAAAATTCCGAGACGGGGACGGGGCTTACCCTCATAAACGTCGAGGGTGGCACAGTCACCATCCATGTCTATGCGGCGGCCACGGCCGCGGCGCCGGCCGGCGCCGGGCGGAACGACCAGGAGCAGGAACGCGCCTCTGTACCCAATCCCTCGTCGGCATGCGTGTAGCGCATACCTGCACACCGCTTGGGGTCAAGGCTTAATGCGTTATCCACATATTGCGACGATCTATCGTTCTGTGGAAAACTACAACAAGCCGTTGGAATAGGCTAACTTTGCACTTTCGCATTAGAGAATGCTAAAGTGCAAACTTCTGCCTCTCAGTCGACCCTCCGCCGGCGGCCGATTTTGCCCCGGAAAACGCCAGGGTAGCCTTCTTTGAGAGGGCGTCTCTCAGCGCCTCTCGGGCGTTACCGAGCAATGGCTTGTGGTGTGTCTCCAGGGGGCGCTCAGAAGCGCGTTGAGAGCCTCCTGAGAGCCTTTCGGAATGTGCCTCTCAGCGGCCCGATTTCTCCAGGATCTGGTGTCGCGAGGCCCTTTCTGTCAAAGTTCTCTTGACTTCGCGGCGCCCGTCCGCCCCCTTGTGGATAACCGCGCATGTCCCTGCCACGCAAACAGGAATCCCACGTGGTTGCACCCCAGCCCAGCAGATCCCGCGACTCCAGGGTTACGTGTCACCCTTCACCGATGGCCCGCGGGTACGGCCTGATGGGCGAGGCTGGGCCGGAAGCGGTGCTGCCGCTGAAACGGCTCTCCTCCGGCAGGCTCGGCGTCGAAGCCACGGGCGGCCCGCAGGTCATCGTCAACGTCATCAACAATGCGAATGCCAAGGTAACGACCGAAGAGCAGCGGGACCCGAGCGGCAACCTGAGCCTGAGCGTCATCATCGACGCGGTCGAGGTGGCCATGGCGCAGCGGGCAACGCGGTCCGGCAGCACGCTCAACCGCGCGCTCGCCGCCGC
>ERZ761596.35-NODE-35-length-38879-cov-88.561302_pt1 | contig 38879 bp, 57 predicted proteins | sample MGYA00512166_ERZ761596 | MGnify/ENA primary metagenome ERZ761596 (study PRJEB28899, sample SAMN03785556) | bioreactor sludge metagenome | biome: EBPR Sludge; feature: EBPR Bioreactor; material: 0.22µm filtered reactor supernatant | place: Saint Lucia: Queensland...
TGCTGTCGGCCATTTGTCGGGGTCCCGGTTATCTGGTGATGGATTGCTGCAGGGGGTAGCCGCGGCCGACGGTCGCGGAGAGTTGGTAGATGCGCAGGTACAGGGTTGCCTGGTTGGAGCCGAAGTCGGTGGTTTGGTCGGCGGTGCTGTAGCTTGCTGCGGCGGCTGATACGGTCAGGGTGCGCTTGACGGTGGTGTAGCCGCTGCTCGAAAAGATCTCGATCTGGTACTGCTCGGTGGCTTCATTGAGCGGGCTGTCGACGTAGTCGCGCCATTCGACGAGGCCGCGGGCGCGGCGGACCCAGCTCAGGGACCAGTTGCCGCTGGCGTCGCGGTCGCCGTTGAGGAGGATCGGCGACAAAGGCTTGAGGTTGACGGCCTGGTAGGTGAATGCGCGGTTGCTGTCGGTGCTGAGGTCGCGGCCGTAGGTGATGCCGCGGTACAGGCGGCTGAGGCCGATGGTGCTGGCGGACATCGCGATCATGGCGAGGTCGTCGGTATCGAGCAGGACGATGGCGTCGCCGACCTGGTGGGTGCCCATGGCCCATTCGCTGCCGAAGCGGCCGCGCAGGAGGTCGCGCAGAAGGTAGGTCTTGCCGCTCTGCAGGGTGCATTTCTGGGCGGCGATGATCTCCCAGCGGCCGTCGGCGCCGTAGGCGAAGTGGTTGGCGCCGGCGAGCATGGCGGCCTCGGTGACGTCGTAGAGATCGCCACTGGCGAGGGTGACGGTGAGGACGCTGGCCTTGTCGATCATGCGGTAATCGACGCTGCCGATGGTGGTGCCGGCGGTGCCGATGGTGGCGCCTGGCGGGTCGAAATCCTGGATGTCTGACCAGGTGGTACCGGCATCGGCGGACTGCATGAGGGCGCCGCCCTGCCAGCCGTCGAGGGCGCCGCACATGGCGGCCAGGAAGCCGGGATTGGCCTGGACGTCGTGGACTTGCGGGATGTCGAGCAGGTGGTACACGGTGCCGCCGACGGGGATGATGGTGTGCGCAGGCAGCGAGGCGGGAGGGGCTCCGGTGGCGCTCGGGGTGTAAATCGCGGGCAGGTTGTAACGCGCCTTGCACTCCAGGCGACCGTCGCTGGTGTAGTCGATGGCGATGAGGCGGACGCTGGCGGTGCCTTCGTCGGTCGGCAGCGAGACGACATCGGCAGGTTCGAGGGCGTTCCAGGCAGCGGCCGGGAGGCTGAACCGCAGCTCGTAGCGCTCCAGCCAGGCGAGGTAGAGCAGGACTTCGGCGATCCCGGCGGCTTCGGTGGAGTCGAGGACGACGGGAATTTCCAGGGCGACGATGTTGGTGGCGGGGGTGTTGCCGCGCTCGGCGTACTGTTCGCCGCGCTCGTGGTCGCGCTGGCTGTCGAGGTACTGGATGGCGATGCGGCGGGGGAGCTGCGAGTCCATCTCGCGGCTGATGGTGATGCGGACCGGGGATTCGTCGCCGTCGCCGTGCGCGCCGAGATCGGCGGCTGCGATGGTGGCGACGCTGGCGCCGCCGCGCGGGATGAAGGCGATCTGGTAGCCGCGCTGGACGACGTCGAAGGGATAGGCGATCTGCAGCGGTTCGAGCGCGGAGCGCAGGGTGCCCCGGTTGCCGATGCGGTAGCCGTGCACGGGGCTGGTAAGGGCGGCGACATCAATGTCGCCGGCGGTGAGGAGGCCGGAGCGCAGGCACTCGGCGCTGACGATGTCGGCCAGCGATCCGTCAGCCGATTCGAGGAATGTCGGCTGGATGGTGTAGGCGTGGGCATACAATGTGTTGCAGACGGAGATGATCGCGCCGTTCCAGGCCGCCGCCTTGTACGGGCCGGAGGACACCAGGCTGCTAGTGTACGTCGTCCAGCTCACGCCATCCGCGGACACGGCAAAGTCGCTGTTGCCGAAGCAGATCCAGTTCCAGTCGTCAGCGGTGAATCCTTGCGAGAACGGCTGCGCCGCAACGTCGTACCAAGTGATGCCGTCGTCCGAACGCTTGGCTGGCGCGCCACCAGAGCCGAAGAGCAGGATGGAACCCGCCTTGACGACGCCGCAGCCGTGTTGGTTGAAGGCGAGCCCAGCCGGCGCGCCGCGGCCGGTCCACGTGATGCCGTCGGGGCTCGTCATGGTGACGTTGGCAAACATCTGCCAGACGACGAAGAGCGAGCCGTTGAACAGGATGTGAGAATACTGATTGTTGTACGGCAGGTTGTGCTTTGTCCAGGCGATGCCGTCGGCTGATCGATAGACATGGCCGCCATCGGTGACGATTACGAAAACGCCGTTGCCAAATGCACTTTCAAGCGTCGACCAGCCACTTGGGACGGTCGCCGTCGTCCAGCTAATGCCGTCCGTCGAACGCCACAGCGTGCTGCCGTTGTTGGCCGACGTGGCGACATGAATGCCGTTGCCCCACGATAGACCGTACCAAGAAGGCGAACCGGAGAACTGAGCGACGCGCTCGGTCCAGGTGATGCCATCCGGTGAGGTCCACGCGGACGTGTCGAAGAAAGCGAGCCTGACCCACAAGCCATTGCCCCAGGCAGTGACTTGCCAATTACGCTGCACTGGCATGTCGTGCCGCGTGGGCAGGTAGTCGTAGACGGCGCCGAGCTGCATGACTTCGGCGCGGACCTGCGCGCCGAGCAGGCTGTTGCCGTATTTTTCCAGTGGCAGATCGTCGAATACGAGGTATGCCAGCCCGCGGTAGGCGGGCGTGTTGTCGACGCCGAGGGTGGCCTGCAGGCGGGGGTCTGCGTCCTGAGTTTCGCTGCCGGTGTAGACGCGGAAGCCGGTGGCGGCGGCGTTGCTGGCGGCGATCGTCGCGGGGTCGGTGGAGCCGGCGTTGTAGATGAGGTTGGAGCCGATCCAGATGCGCAGGACGCCGGCGATCGGTCCTTCGCAGAGGCCGACGGCGAAAGTGGCGTAGTAGGCGTAGGTCTTGGTGGTGGTCTTCGGGCCGCCCTTGCCGCCGGATTTTTTCTTGGTGCGGACTTCCTTGAGGGCGTTGTTTTCGACCCAGAAGACGTTTCCGGACAGCATGCAGGTGCCGTACACGCGGGGGATCGCGGCGCCGTAGGTGCTGGTCTGGACGCTGAGGTCGGCAATGCGCGGGCCTTCGACGGTCGGGCCTTTGGGCGGGTCGAGGAAGCCGCCGAGCGACATGCCGATCTGGGCGCCGAGCCAGACGTTGCCGCCGGCGAAGAAGCCGACGACGGCGCCGGCGAGGCCACCGAGGACCTGGCCGAAGCTGCTCATGGGGCGACGACCCCGCGGAAGCGGTAGACGCGGACGATACGGGCTGCCCAGACGGCGCTGAGGCGGTGCTCGCAGCAGGTGCCGACGGCTTCGTAGCTGTGGATCATGGTGCCCTCGTCGGTGAGGATCGCCAGGTGCTGGGGTTCGCCGGTGAAACGCAGGAGGAGGATGTCGCCGGGCTGGCGGTCCTCGCGGTCGACGCGCTCGAGATCGGGCTGGGCGTCGAGCACGGCTTCGAGCTGGCCGGCGGCCGGGGTGCGGCCGTAGCCGCTGACATCGAGGGGCGCGCAGCCGAGCGCGCGGGCGACTTCGACGGCGACGCCGGCGCAGTCGAGGCCGATGCCGGGCAGCCGGCCCTGGTGGCGGAACGGGGTGCCGAGGCAGGCGCGGGCGGCGGCGATGATGTCTGCCGGGGTCATTTCTGGCCGCCGATCTGGCCGTACTGGGTGGCGGTCGGGACGTGCGGGAAGCCGCCGAAGTTGGCGACGTTGTTGTAGGTGGTGGTGCCGTTCCAGCGGCTCTTGCAGTCGCTCAGGCGCTTGCGGCAGCCGCGGACCATGGAGTAGGCGTCGCCGATGGCGGGGGCGTAGTAGAAGCCCTCGTGCAGGGTGATGGTGCCGTCGGCGGCGTGGCTCTTGATCTCCTGCGCCTTGAGGCCGGCGTTGGCGCCGCTGGTGAAGCGGATGAGGCCGGCGCCGAAGGTGTCGGCGGCTTCGCCGCGGGCTGAATCGCGAAAAACCCGCGTGCTGGTGACGTGCGTGAGGGTGCCGGTGACGGTGTTGGCGGCGAGCGGGGCCTTGCAGCCGGCGAATCCGGTGCTGCAGAAGGTCTTGTCGCACTGGGCGCCGTAGGTGCGGCCGACGGTCTGTCCGAGGACGTCGATGAGGCTGACGCCGGTAATGCGGAAGCGGTCGTCGAGCAGGGTGGTCTGGCCGAAGATGCCGGCGGTGAGGGGCTCCTGGTCTTCGACCGGGGCGGCCCAGGAGGTGGCGAAGAAGTAGACGCGGGCGCCATCGAAGAGGCCGCTGCCGACGGCTGCGCGGCTGATTCCGGCGACGTTGGCGATGCCTTCAAGGTCGATCGACGAGGGAGAGAAATCGTCGGTCGCGGAGTAGCCGCTGAAGCTGTGGCCGTCGAGCGGCAGGTAGACCTGGCCGCCGGCCATGGTGAGGCTGCGCGGGTGGTCGGTGAGGCGGATGGTGGCGCCGCTGACGGGGACGATGCGGCAGCAGAGGACGCGGGTGGCGGCGGCGGCGACGGCGGGCTTCATGGGGCGAGCAGCTCGACGATGGCGATGGTGCCGGTGGTGCGGACATTGCCGCTGCTGTTGATCGCCAGGTCCGAGTCGAAGCGGACCGGCAGGTCGAAGAGGCAGCCGCCCGTGACGGTCTCGGTTGACTGGGGCTGGGTGTTGGCGGCGCCGCCCGAGGTGTAGGTGCCGTAGCCGCTGGAGTTGATGGCGACGGTGATGGTGTTGGTGGTGGAGGACTGGATCGCGGCGCGCTGGCCGTTGATCTGGGTCATGCCCGAGACGCCGCTGATATGCACGGTCTGACCGGGGGTGAAGGGGTGGGCGCTGCCGAAGTCGATGACGGCGGAGGCGGCTTTGCTGATGCCGGTGATCGCCTTGGAGAGGTTGGCGCTGAAGGCGATCTGGCCGGTGGTGGTGTCGAGGGTCCAGCCGGTCGCCCAGGGAGTGCCGCCGACAGCGACGAGGGCGCTGCCGGCGACCGGCTTGTAAAGCGTGCGCAGCGGCATTTCTGCGGGCGGGCCGCCGCCGTAGCGCTTGACGAGCTGGTAGACGCCAGCGGAAAGGCGGGTCAGGGTCTGGTCGCTGGCGGCGGGCGCTGAGCGGCCGTCTACGGCGGTGGATCGGTCGTCCGGGTGATTCAGGCGGAAGCCGCGCAGGCGGCCGAACATGCGGTGGTAGAAGTGGATGACCTGCTCGGCCATGGCCGGCTGCATGAGGGCGAAGGAGAGTTCCCAGCGGCGCATCGGCAGCGGGTGCCGGGCTCGCCGCCATTCGCTGCCAGCGGCACTGCGGACGATCTCGATGTCGTAGTCCTCGCTCCAGGTGGCGCCGGCGCGGACGGCGAGGCTCAGGCGCTCCTCGACGAACTCAGCCATAGCGGCGCGCTCCAGAGAGGATGGACAGTACCTCGCGCGCGCCGCGGCCGGCGTTGGCGCGGATCAGCGATGGGGGGCCATTGCCGCCGGCGACGTTGACGGTCAGGTTGAAGCCGCCGCTGCCGCGGACGCCGAGGCGGCCGGAGCGGTCGCGGGCCAGGGGCATGATGGCTTCTGGGCCGGCTTCGCCCATCAGGCCGCGGGCGGATGCGCCGCCGTTGGCGAAGCGGAAAAGCGTCGGGGTGGAGACGATGCCGCCGGCGGCGAAAGCGTGGATGGGGCCGGCGGGGCCGAAGGCGTTGCCCAGCGCAGACCGCAGCGCGACACCGTTCGTCATGAAGCTGTTGGTCGTTCCGGTGGTGCCGAATGACGGCCCCGAGCCGAGGCCAAGCATGGAAAGCGCCGACTGGACGATGCCGCCAAAGCCGCTGCCGCCGCCTGCCTGGTTGGTCAGCAAGGCGCGCAGCTCGATGCGCGCCATGTCGGCGATGAGTGAGCGGGCGAAGTCGGCAAACGAGAGCTTGCCGGTGGTGAGGAAGGTCATGAGGGCGTCTTCCATGTTGGCGAAGGCGCGGGTGAACGCTTCTTCAGTCTGGTCTGCGACCGACCTGCTGGAGTCGGCGTAGCGCTTGATGGCGCGGTCGAAACCGGTGGACATCAGGCCGTTGAGGCGGTCCTGCTCGGCGGCATGCTCGCGCACCCAGGCGGTCTGCTCTTCTTCGGCGCGGGCGACTTCGACCATCGCCTGGCGGTACGCTTCGAGAGCTGGGATGTCGTCGGTGCGCAGCGAGGCGGCTTTCTGGCTGAGGGCTTCGCGGGCGCGGTCGGCTTCTTCGGATACCTGGCGCAGGGAGCGGGCGAGTTCACGCTCGGCCTGCGGCATGTCGCGTTCGCTGGCGGCGGCGATCTGTCGGCCGAAGGCATTGCGCAGGTTGTCGACGGAGCCGGCCATGGCTTCCTGGGCGCGGCTGCTTTGCTCGTCGCGGACGGCGTTGGCGCGCAGGACGGAGTCCTTGTCGAGGAGCATGCCGAGGAGCTTCTCGTACTCGGCGGCTTCGACCTTGCCGCGGCGCAGTGCCTGGGTGAGGCTGTCCATGGCCTTGATAGTCGAGGAGGAAAGGCCGGCTTCGCTCGCCAGGAGATCGGTGCGCAGGCGGTCGAGTTCGGCGTCGAGCGGGTCGGAGCGGGCGGCGCGCGTGCCGCCGGTGCGGACCTTTTCGGTGTACTTCTCGCGGATTTCGCCGATGCGTTTGAGTACTTCGGCTTCTGATTTGCCGGCCTGGACGCCGAGTTCGCGCGCCTTGGCGATCTCGGCTTCCATCTTCTGCTGCTTGCTGCGGAACTGCTCGCCTTCCTTGAGCCAGCCGAGTTCGGCGCGGCGCTTGATGTTGGCGGCTTCCTGCGCGGCGACGCTCTGCTTTTCGGCATCCAGCTTGGCTTGCCAGACGGCGATGTCGCCGCGGGCCGAGGCGTCGCCGCCGGCGAGGCGGGATTGCGCGGCGCGGAGTTTCTGCTCGGTTGTCTCGGTGTCGCGGCCGATGCCGAGCATGGCGTCCCAGGCGCTCTTGGCGAGATCCTTGACGCCGCGCCAGGCGGTCTGCAGGGTGCCGAGCTGGTTTTCGAGCTGCGGAATGCGTTGCAGGAGCGCGTCGGCGTAGGCGGTCTGGGCGAGGCGCGCGGCGTCTGCCGTGCGACCCTGCTCGACGAGCGCCTGGACTTGTTCGAGGACGGTGGCGGTGAGGAAGTGGCTCTGCTCGTCGAGCTTCTTCAGGGCTTCGACGGGATCCTTGCCGAGGGCGGCGAATTGCTCGGCGGTGTCGGCAGCGGCCTGGCCACCGGTGCGCTCTAGGGCAATGGCGGCGGCGGCGACTTTCTCGAGCATTTCGGCGGTGACGCGGCCGGTGGCGGTGAGATCGGCGAGGACGGCGGCGGAACTGCCGCGCGTGGCGCCGGTCGTGTCGGCGACGCGGTCGGCGATCTCGCGCAGTTCGCCGGCGGTGGTGGCGGCGGCGTTGCCGGTGTTGATGAGGGCGCGCTCGAAATCACGCGATTCTGCCTGGCCTTTCTCGAAGGCGACGGCGATCGCGGCGGCGGCCGCGGCGGCGAGGGTGAGCGGACTGATCAGGCCGGCGACATAGCCGCCGAGCGCCTGGGCGGCGTTGCCGACGCCGCCGAACATGTCCTTGAGCTGGCCGCCCTGCTGCAGGAGGACGGTGAGCGGCGACTGGCCGCTGGCGAGGCCGGTGACGATGTCGGTGAACTGCGCGGGCACCTGGCGCAGCGCGGCGGCGGTGGCGCGCGCCGTCTGGCCGTATTGGTCGAGGTCGCGCTTACCGGCGGTGACCTGGTCGACGGCTTTCTTGCCGGCGGCGGCGACCTGGTCGAAGCCGGCGGCAGTCTGGCCGGCGCCTTCGAGCTCGACGCGGAATTTGACCGTGGTCATGTGGCTTGCTCCCAGGCGATGCCGGTCCAGCGAAACAGGAGGCGGCCGGCTTCGGTGCAGATGCCATCCTTGATCAAGCGATCGCGGATGGCGCGGAATTGGCGGTCGGACTCGGCTTTCTTCATGATGGCGTCGAGGGCGACGGGGCTCCTGGGCTTGTTGGCCCAGCCGAGCGGGTCAGCAGGGCCAGTCACCGGCTTGCTCATGGGGCAGCGCTGTGTCCGCGGGCGGTGCTGCGTCCGCGCCGTTGGCTTCGAGGACCGCGGATTCCATCACCTGCAGGTCGCGGAAGAGGCGGCGCTGCTTGCGGCGCCGGATGCGCAGCGCGCGGCAGACGATCGGCAGGGACTCGTAGCGCATGCCGACGAGCCGCCCGGACGGGGCGACCGTCCATTGCGTCTGCAGGGCGGCGAACAGCTCGACGGCGGGCCAGTTCTCGGGCCATACGGGCATCTCCTGCATGTCGGCGAGGTCGCCCGGCTGCAGACCGAGGCGGCGCTCGGTTTCGGCCACCGGCGCCTGCACGAAGGCAAGCGCCGCCTCCTTCAGTTTCCCAGGCGGGACTCGGTCAGCGCGCGCACATAGGCGCGGACCAGCTCGGCGCCGGCGTTGTGGTAGGCGTCGAGGAGTTGCCGCAGGGCCGCTTTCGAGAAAGGGACCGGGTTGCCCTCGGCGTCGCAGACGTCCTGCCAGTCGGCGATGACGGCCGCGAGTCCGTCGACGTCGGAGAGCCTGGGCGGCAGGGGCTCTGGCGGATCGCCGTCCGCCGTGGCCTGCGGCTTCTGCGGGGAGAGATCGGCGAGCCACTGCTGCAGCCCGTGGCGATCGCGATGCCGCCATTCGATGATGACCTGGACGGGCTGGTTCTGGCCGGGAACGGTCAGCGCGGCCGCGGCGCGGAAGGTGGGATCGGGAACGATCTTGAACATGCCGGGCTCCTCAGCTCGCGTAGCGCGTCTGCTCGGCGATGAGCGCGAGCGTGATGTTGGTCTTCAAGGCCATGCCGAACTCGATCTGCGGGAAGCGCTGCAGGGCGACGTAGGCGTTGAAAAGCTGCAGGACGCCGTTGGGGTAGCGCAGGCGGAAGGCGAGCGGCGTCGTGGCGTCGGCAGCGGCCTGGAGTACCGCAGCCCAGGCCAGCGTCGGATCGTCGAAGACGGTCAGCGTCAGTCGGGTCGGGCCGGGGATCGTCGGCGCTTCCTTGCCCTGGACGTCGTCGATGCAGGTCATGTTCTCGAAGTCCATCTCGCCGCCGCTGGTGTTGACCAGCTTGACCTGGCTCATGTTGATCAGGCCGGTGGCCGGGGTGATCTTGCGGACGGTGCCGGTACCCAGGCCGGCGGGGTAGAGCGTGGTGTTGGTGGTGTTGATCCCATCGAGGGTGACGTCGTTGGTCGCTACGGTCTTGGCGCGGACGATGCGGCCGTTGAGGCGGCCCCAGCCGCTGGTCATCTCGAGGTAGTCGCCGGCGACGACGCCGTGGCTCGCCTCGAGCGTGGCGACGGCTTCGGCCGCGTTGGTGATCGCGGTCATGTTCTTGGACGTGCCGTAGGTCTGCGCGACGGCGAGCTGGACGGCGATGGCGCGGGTGAATCCCATGTGTGGTGCTCCTCGGTGGCGTTAAGTTCGGTGGCGGTTAACTGCCGTAGTAGCCTTCGGTCCGGGCCTGGACGACGGCGGCGTACAGGCCCTTGCGGGTGAGTGCATCGCTGGCGACCGGGTCCCAGCGAATGACCAGGTAGCTCAGATCCTCGATGTAGGCGGTGTGGATCAGCGTGACGACTTCGTGCACCAGTTCGAGCAGGCCGATCTGCATGCCGTCGCCCTGGCGCGCGGCTTGCGGGCTGCGGCTGTTGCGGGCGACGCAGGCGATGCCGACGGTGAGCGCCGCCATGCCGTCCTGCAGTTCTCCGCCGCCGAGTGCGACGTAGACGGCGGGGGCGTCGGCGCCGAACTTGGCGACGAGGGAGTCGCCGTCGAGATCGGGCAGGGCTTCGACCTGGCGCAGGCGGGCGGCGAGCGGGGACGCCTTGATGTGGGCGACGAGCGACTGTTCGATTTCGGCGAGCATCAGGCGGCGGCCGCTGCGATGCGGCTCTCGATGAGGTGGACGATGTCGGCGACGTCGTCGGTGGAGAGGCCGAGGAAGGGGCGCGCGGGGATCTTGACGCTCTGGACGGTGGCGAAGCCGCCGCCGGCGAGGGCGAAGCGCAGGGCCTTGGCGTTGCGGGCGCGGATGACGCCGCCGAACTGGTGGATGGCAGCATAGATGCGGTTGGCGCCCCATTCGGCCCAGTCGCGGCCGGAGCGGCTGGAGATGGAGGCGGCGAGGTGGCCGTCCTGGGTGAGGGTGCGGCCGCCGGTGATCTGCGCGCGCAGGCTGGGCTTCCAGGGTTTGCCGTCCGGGCCGGTCTGGGTGCGGAAGCGCAGCCGGGTGCTGGATTCGCCGAGGGCGGCGATGTCGGCCATGATCGGTGCGGGATCGGCCATGGCGCCGGCGAGCCGGCGCAGCGCGGCGAGCAGGCTGGCGTCGGTGACTTCGATGCGGAATTCGCCGCTCATAGTCCGCGGGCCTCGCGGGACCAGAGGCGATCCGGGCTGACGACGGTGATGGTGTTGTCGGTGGTCTTGGGCGAGGCGACGAGGAGTTCGCCGAAAGCGATCTTGCCGGTGGCGATGTCGCGGCACAGGGCCATGGCGGCGTCGTGCGCCTTGATGATGGGGTCGCTGGCGTGGTCGCCATGCAGGTAGTAGCGGACGACGTCGGCGACCAGGCGCTTGATGACCGGCGGGACGGTGGCGAGCGGGGTGGTGTAGCGGGCGCCGAGGTAGGCGTCGACGGCGGACTGGGCGTCGTCGATGGTGGTAGCGATGAGGGCGACGGCAGCGTCGACGGCAGCGACGTCGCTGCTGGCCCAGTTGGTGAGCGGGTCGCCGGCGATCTTCAGGGCGAGCAGCTCGGACGTGACTTCACGCGGCAGCGAGCGGTCGGAGACCTGGGCGATCTCCTCGGCGCCGAAGCGGGCGACGAGGTCGGCGGCGGTGAGGTAGGGCATGGATCAGCCGGCCGCTTTCGGGCGGCGGGATTGCCTGGGGGCGGCGGGGGCGGAGTCGTCCGCGGGCGGGTCTTCGGCGGGCGGGTCTTCGACCGCGCCGACCGATTCGAGCTGCGGCAGATCGGCGTCGCGGATGTCGATCTGGTCGCCGATCTCGTATTGCTGGTTGTCGTAGTTGACTCGGGCCAGCAGGCGCTTGGTGGGCATGGGGCGGTTCCTCCTGTTCGGTGTTGGGCTTGTGCGGTGGGCTCAGGACAGCCCTCTCGGCAGAGAGGGCTGTGGCTCAGACCACCAGTGCAGTCGCGCTCAGGCGACGGCGTTCTGGAACCAGTAGCCGAGATCGGTGGCGCAGACGACTTCCTTGACGCGCTCGCCGACGCGGACGCGCTCGCAGCCGTCGAGGCCCAGCGTGGGTTCGCTGAGGTTGCCCGCAAAGCGGTTGCCGAAGGCTGCCGTGAAACCGAAGGTGACGCCGTTCTGCGGCCCGGCTGCGCGGTCGCGGTAGATGAAGGCTGCATGCTTGCCCCAGACGCGTGCCAGGGTCGCGGTCTGTCCCGGCTTGGCGGTGTTGGCGAAACCGGCGCCGACGAATACCTGCTGCAGCTCGAACAGCTCGGCGAACTCCATGCGCGAGACCATGCCGGCGCCCTGCGCCGTCCCCTTGGCGGCCTGGACGATTTTCGGATGGCGGCGCAGCTTGGTCCAGGTGGCTTGCCCGAAGACCGCGATATTCGGCCGCATGACCGGGACGTCGAGCGCGTCGCCGATAGCGGCGACCGGGTCGGAGTTGGTGGTGTCGGACCACTGGCCGGTGCCGGAGAGCGTGGCCTGGTTGCCGGCGACGTAGCTGTTCGTGTTGAAGACGAGGGCTGCAGCGCGCTGCTCGCGGGCCAGATTGAGCAGGTTGGTGAGATAGCCGGCGGCGGTCTTCAGCGGGTCGACATCGAGATTGTCATCCGCGATGTCCGAGTTCGGGACAAGGTCGTCGAACCCGTAGTCGAGCACCTTGTCATTCACCTCCGTAGCCGTAAAGTTCAGCTCGTTCGGCAGGCTCTTGCGGCCGACCTTCGCGTCGGGGACCGTGAAACCCTGCGCCAGGTCGTACTTCAGGTACTTGAAGTCGGCGTGCGTCGGCGTGCGGGGCAATACGTCGTCGGCGATCAGGGCGAAGTCCGGATTGCGGTAGGCGATCGCGACCGCGGTGAGAGCGGGGTTGACCGGGAATGGGCGGGTTGCGCCGACACCGATCAGCAGCAGGTCGGACGTGTCCGGGGCGACCCAGCCGACGGAGTAGCAGATGGCGAGGACGCAGGCGATGGCGAGCGCCGGCAGGGCACGCGAATGGAAGAAGCTGAGGATGGGTTGTTTCATGTGTTGCTGGCTCCTGGCTGGATGTGCGGTAAAGGCTTGGAAACGATTGGCAAAGCGCGCTTACATCACGCTCGGGGCGATGAGCACCGGGGCGATGTCGCCGGAGACGGCGCTGACGAGGGCGATGCCGACGGTGCGGTTGGTGCTCGCTGCGGCGACTGCCTTGCCGTTGGCGTCGGCGGTGACCATGGCGCCGCGGGCGACGGTGCCGCCAAAATCCACCTCTGCAATGCCCTGGTGGATGACGTCGCAGCGCTCGCCGGAGGCGGGGCCGACTTCGCCGCAGACGCCGACGGAGAGGTCGGCGGCGGCAGCGGCCTGGATGACCGTGCCGTCGGTGGTGTCGAACTTGACGATGCGGCGGGCGCCAATGGCGGCGCCGGCAAGGTAGTTCTTGGTGAGGATTTCGTTGGCCATCAGGTATTGCCTCCGTTGTTGGTCATGACGTGGTTGACGGCGCGGACGGTGTTGACGGTGATGCCGGCCTGCTCCTGCTGCGCCTGGTAGATCAGGGCCGCTTCGGCGACGGCCTCGGCGTCGGTGGTGTCGAGCGCCTTGCCGCTGCCGCCGGCGGGCGACTTGCCGCCGGTCTGGGTGCCGGTCGGGACGATGTTCGGGGCGTTGGCGAGGTAGGCGGTGAGGCCGGCGAGATCCTTGCTGCCGTAGCTGCGCGCCCAGGATTCGAGCGCCGGGGTGATCTTGCCGGCGGTGCGGGCGGATTCGATGACCTGGTCCAGCTCGGCAGCGGCGGTCTTGGCGGTGAGCGCGGCGAGCTGGGCCTGCAGGGCGGCGTGCTCGGACTGCAGCGCGGTGAGGGTGGCGACCGGTGCGAACCGGGCGGGGTCGGGGGTGTCGGCGCGGGCGGTGAGCGCGGCGACGTTGGTCTGCAGGCTGGCGAGGGTGTCCTGCAGGGTCTTGGCGGCGGCGAGCGCGGCGTTGAGGGCGGCGGTTTCGTCGGCGGGTTTTTCGCTGATGCCCAGGGCGAGCAGCAGGGCGGCAAGGGTCGGGTTCAAGTGCGCGGGCTCCTGTGGGTGGGGAAGAAGGTGCGCCGCAAGCGCGGCGAGGTCGGTGAGGCCGTCGAGGCCAGGATCGTTGGTGAGGCTGGCGCCGAGGAGCTGGAGGATACGTCCGGTACCGGGCTCGTAGCTGAAGAGCGGGGAGATGTAGCGGTATTCGTGGGCGCCGATGAAGGCGGCGGCGCGCCCTGTCCACTGGATGCCGGTGGCGAAGATGCCGCTGTCTGGGCGCCATTCGAGGGCGTCGAACCAGCCTGCGGCCGGGGCTTCTGTGCCCTTGGTCTTGGCGTGCAGGGTGGCGTGCTCGTAGTCGATGTAGCGGGCGGTCTGGCGGGCGGCCATGTCGGCCACCAGGCGGCGGGCGGTCTCGTCGTCAAGCTGCCAGGCGGGGGCGTCCGCCGGCCGGCCGTCCGGAGCACGGAACGGGCCGGCCGGAATCAGCCGGAGGGAGGTGGGGGCCGCGCCCGCTGCGCCAGCCGGGAGCGCACTGCGCAGGACGGCGACGGCGGGCGGTGGCGTGCAGAGGGGACGAGGCATGCCGGCCAGTTTGGCGGCATGTCGGGCGGGGGTCAGCTAAAGGGTTTTAAGCTCTGGCCGATGGCCGTATTTGGCGCATTATATACACACAAAACCATTGACACGACTTTTGTGTGTATATAATTATCACATGGTTGGCGACGGCGCCGACCAGCTACCGAGGAGATGGGAATGAAAACGATCAGCAACGAGATCAGCGTCGGGATCTACGATCACTGCCAGCAAATCGCCCGCATCTACCATGACCGCACGGTCGCCACGCTGCCCTATGTCAAGTGGGTTGGCAACACCGGCGGATACGCAGAGCGCAAGATCCGCATTACAGGTGCCGCGCATGAGGAGATCCTGCTGGCTGCCGAGGATGGCGCCACAGACACCGCCTGGGAAGTCATCAATGCGGTGGCTGATGGCGGGTACCGACCCCGCCCTACCGGGCGCCCGGCGGAGATGTCCGGCGGCCGGCGCGTCCAGGTGTACCTCGACGACGAGACATTGGCGATTGCGGAACGGCTGGGTGGCGGCAATGTCAGCGCCGGCATCCGGGCTGCTCTGGCGACATGCAGGGCGACGTGCGGAGGTGCGCAATGAGCAGCGCGCCAGCAGCCATGGATCAGAACGGGCGCACGCTGCGCCGCGACGTGCGCCGCGAGACCCTGCCGGGAGGGCATGAGGCGTGGGGCGTCAATGTCTGGTCCGGCGGGGGGGCCGGCGGGCTGGCGACGACGGTGCGGCGGTATTACTACGCTTCGCGGGAGCAGGCCCGCGCGGGCGACATCTCGGACGATGTCGGAAAGCGCGGGCGGGTCTCGTGCCACTGATCGCCTGCCGGGAGTGCAACGCGGCGGCGGCATGCCGCCGTGGCGGTTGACTCAGCGGCCGGTGTTGCGCCCGAGCATGGTGCGGACTTCCTGATTCGCCGGCAGGACGTAGTCGTGAGCGGAGAGGACGGCGTTGCTGACCGGCTGGACGATCTTGAGGTTGACGTACACGAACGAGGCGCCGACGGCGTAGCTGCCGAGGACGATCGCCTGCGCCTTGTTGCTGCGGGCGATGTCGCTGATTTCGCGGGTGAGGATGAGTTCGCCTTCGCCGCGGCGCATGTAGATGGAGCCGCGCAGCTTGAGTTCGACCATCTGCCAGCCGCGCTGCGAGAAGCGGGCGGAGAGCTGCTCGGAGATCATGCGGCCGAGGGTCGAGGACTGTTCGAGGGCGTCGATGTTGACGACGGTGGCGACAATCAGCGGGCCGCCGCCGGCGGTGCCGCTGAATTGTGCCAGCAGGGCGTCGGCGGCACGGTAGTTGGTGGCGACGAGTTCGCTGTTGGCGGCCTGGGCGTAGGTGATCTCGGGCACCGGCTGGCGGGCGGCATCGGTGGCGCAGCCGGCGGCGAGGCTGGCGAGGAGTGCGCCAAGGAGGACGGGCGATCTCATTGCTCACCTCGCACCGGGACGTTGAAGACCGGCCGCGGCGCGCCTTCGCCGCCGACGGCGACGTTGAACAGCGGCGGGGCTTCGGTGTACAGGCCGGCGTCGCTGTCGGCGGCGTAGTAGACGGCGGCGACGCGGCCGAGGTAGCGCGTGGCGTCGGCGGCTGAGACGGTGACGAGGACTTCGGTCTGCGGCGTCGGGCCGCTGGCGGTTTCGGAGCTGGCCCAGCGCCAGGCGTCGTAGCCGCCGACGATGGCGGCGCCGGCGAGGCCGGCGGCGGCCGGGCTGGCGTTGGCGGCGAGGCCGTAGACGGCCCAGGCGCCGGCGTAGACGGCGGTGGCGGGCAGGAACCGGTTCTGGCGATCGGGCGAGAAGCGCACGGTCTGGACGTCGATGTCGATGGCGACGGCGCCGGCCGATGGGGTGTGGACGACGGCGACCTTGTGGCCGACGAGCGCGGTGATGAAGGCGGCGCGGAAGTTCTGCGCGAAGACGGTCTGCTGCGCTGCCGGGCGGACGTAGACGCGCGGGCAGATGGCGCCCGGATCGGCGCAGGCGCCGCCCGGAGTCAGTGAACGCAGCAGCGCTTCGGCGCTCTTTTCGGCGACGATCGCCCAGTGTGCCGCGGCCTGCAGCTTGGGCTGACTGGACGCCGGGAAGTTGGTCGCCACCGGTGCGGCGCCATAGGGCGCGGCGCAAGCCAGCAGCGAGCCGCCGGCGATGACGATCGACGCGACCCTGGCGGCGCGCCGCAATCTGGTGCTGCCCTTTCTCTCCATTGTTCCCTCCGTGGTGGTTGAGATCGACGCCGGCAGTGTAGGACAAAATGCGCGCGGCTGCAGAACTTCCCGCGCAGCGGGCGTGAAATTCCGCTTGCGTTTGACGCCGGGACGGGGCAGACTGGCGGCACTGAACCTTTGGCGGTAGCTGCTCCGACCGGCAGCCATCGCCGCCCGCTCCCCGCGGGCGTTTGCTTTTCCTGGTCGGGATGAGAGCGCCGAATAGAAGACCCGCAAGGGGAATGAGCGCCGGGTTCCCAAAGGACCTAGTTGAATCCCGACCGCCCGCCGACTACTCACCGGCGGTCCAGACTGAACCTTTGGAGGCCACCATGGCAACAACGCAACTCATCCCGGCAGTATTCACCTTCAGCTCGCAGTCCGTCCGCGTCGTCGTGCGCGACGAGGAACCGTGGTTCGTCGCCGCGGATGTCATCGCGGCACTTGATCTTGACCGAAAAGCCCTCGATCGCCTCGACGAAGACGAAAAGGGTGTGAGTTCAATTCACACCCTTGGCGGCGCCCAGGCCATGACCATCATCAACGAGTCCGGCCTGTACAGCCTGGTGCTCGGCAGCCGCAAGCCCGAGGCCAAGCCGTTCAAGAAGTGGGTCACCAGCGAGGTGCTGCCGGCGATCCGCAAGAGCGGGCGCTACGAGGTCGGCGAAGCGCTGCCGGCGGTCGTGCGTTCGCCACGGCTCGACGCGCGGCTGGATCGCATGGCCTCGTCGATCGAGACGATGGCGGCGAGCGTCGGGACGATGGCCACCGGCATGCGGACGATGCAGACGCAGCTCGATGTGACTGCGAAGTACATCGGGCTCCTGGAACTCAACCAGGCGGGGACGCGCAAGGTGACTGCGGATGTGGTGCGCGAGGCGAAGGCGCTGCACGCGCAGGGGATGAGCATGGCGGACATTGCGCGCATCCTGCGGGTGTCGCGGACGGCGGTGAGCCTGGTGGTGCGCGACAAGTACCCGGTGGCGATCCCCGAGGTGGAGGAGGCGGCGAAGCCTTCGGCCGGCGAGATCCTGGAGGGCTGGATCGAGCGCGAGCAGAGGCGCCTGGTGGCGCATCTGACGCAGGAAGGGGGTGCGGCATGAAGACGACGAGCGGGCAGACAGCGGCGCAGCAGGTGGATTTCTGCGGGGCGATGCCGGGCGCGTTCTACGATCTGGAGCAGCGGATGCAGTCGCTGCAGGCGGTGGCGCGGATGATTCCGGTGATCGGCGCGGAGAACGGTGCGCCGAGCGCGGTGGAGGTGGAGATCGTCCTGGCGAACAACCTGGTGGCGGCGGTGGAGGACCTGATGCACCTGGCGATGCAGGACCTGGAGCTGCTGCGGTTCGAGCTGGCCGGCGGGGCGGATCCGGGGGCTGCCGGGACGGGATCGGCGCCTTCTGCTGCGGCGGATGGGGTCAGCGCTGCGGGAATGCCTCTGAGACAAAAGTTACCGTCTAGTTAACGCGGGTGTTTTGCCGCCGGAGTATCTCGGGTACTCCGGCAGGCTGAAATCGCTCCTGGCGCGATTGTGGGCCTCGGCTGTTGCCGGGGCCTTCTTCCGTCTGGGGGGAGCTTCTGGGGGGAGCCGGTCAGTAGAGGACGGCTGGGGCGAGCGGCTTGTTGGCGGGTGGCTGGTCGCCGGAGTCCGGGAGGCCGCCCGGGAAGATGTCGGCAAGTTCGTCGGAGGTGGGGTCGTCGTCGGTGGCGTCGATCAGGACGGGGTAGTCGGCGACGAGGTCTTCGGGCAGGCGATGGTCAAGGCCGATGATGGCGGCGAGGTCCGCCCGGCTCTGCAGGGGGCCGCGGGCAAGGAGGTGGCTTGCTGGCCAGGGGTGCAGGGGGACGACGCCGGCGCGCTGCCAGCGGCGGACGTGGGCGGCGCCCGGTCCGCTGACGGCGCCGGATTCGTCGTCCCAGTCGAGGACGAGCGGGCCGGCGTCGTCCGGGACGATGGGCTGGCAGATGAAGTGGTGGATCATTTCCGGGGGCTCCAGTGGAAGAGGAGGCCGAGGGTGAGGTCGACCATCTCGCTGTCTAGAGTATAGATGCTGCGGAGCATTTCCACGGGAGAAAATCCGCTTTTTGCCGGGACTGCGGCGCCGAGGACGGCCTGCATGGCGACGGCCATGACTTCGGCGGCGCGTTCGCCATATGGCCCCTGGGATGTCCTCCCCTGGTAGGGCATGAAATAGCGGTCCTCGCGGGTGACTTCATCGACGCCGTAGCGTGGATTTCCCGTGAAGTCGCGCAGGCGCTTGAGGGGGGCACCATGGGTGCGGCGGTCGTGGAGCTGCTGATACCATGAGTCGAGATCGGGCATGGCGTACTGCAGGCGGTGGGCGAATTCGTGGATGGCGACGTCGACGGCGTCCGCGGTTCCCATGAGCATGTAGCCTGATCCCCTCTGGACAGTTACCTCGCCGAAGTTTGCGAGGCGGTAAGAATAGCCGACGTGGATTTCCTCAAATCCTTGGTAATAGGACCGCGCGCCCCGCTTGAGGCGGGCGTATAGGGGTCCGGCCTGGTCGGATGCGGCGGTCCAGGTGTTGGGGTAAAGCCGGCTGGCGGCCTTGATGAGGTCGGCGGCTTCGCCGCGCGAGGCGACGGTGCAGGGGGTGGAGATGCCGACTTCTGCTTCGAGGCGGGCGAGGAGTGCGGCGTGGAAGCCGCGCGGGTTGGTGGCGGCGCTGGGGAGGCTTTGGGCGATGGCGCGGCCGGCGGCGATGTAGTCGTCGAGGGTGACGGGGGCGGCGGCCGGCGGGGCGGCGGCCGGCGGGGCGAGGAGTTCGTCGGCGCGGGCCTGTTTGTCGGCGAGCATGCGGTCGATGGCGGTCTTGCGCGCGGCCGGTGGGTAGTGGAAGGCGGGGTCGACGCCGGCGGGGATGCTCTGGGTCTGGCCGGTGCGGGCGTTGGTGTAGTCGTACCAGGTTTCGCCGGGGGCGCGGTCGGGGCGGTTCTTGCCGAGGCGCTGGAGCTGGCGCTCGCCGAGCTGGATGACGCGGCATTTGCAGCCCCAGGCCTTGACGGGGTAGTGGCGTTGCCACCAGGGGTCGTCGACGGGGAGGACGAGGCCGTCCCAGGCGGCGTGCTCGGGGCGCTCGTGGGCGCTCGGGGTGTGGTCGTAGAGGAGGTACGGAAGGGCGCCCTTGGCGGCCTGGATGCGCTGCCATTGGCCTTCGGCGTGGGCGGTGCGCAGGTTGGTGTCGTAGATGACCTTGAGGCGGCGCGGGCTGCCGAGCTGGGCGCTGACGGTCTGGCCGGTCTTGGGGTCGACGACGTCCTGGCGGCCCCACCAGCCGCGCTGGATGAGGTTGGGGCGCAGCTCGTCGCGGAACTGCTTGAGGGTGGTGCCGTTGGCGAGCGCGGCGTCGACGGCGGCACGGATGTCGACGAGGAGATCGAGTTCCATGGCCTTGGCGACGGTGAAGGCGGTCTGGTGCTCCTGCTGCCAGACGTCGCGGTAGTCGAAGCCGATCTTGTAGCCCTTGGCGCGGAAGTAGTCGATGGCTTCCTGCGGGGGGAGGAGTTTGAGGGTGATCATGGGGCGCGCTGTTCCGATGCCGGCGCGACATACCACGGGCGCCCGTCCAGCCGGCATGCGGTGGCGTTGATCCGCTGTGCGGGCGCCTGTAGCGCTGTCCGCAGGGCGGCCGGTAGCTGGTTGAGCATGTTCCAGTTCGCTTCCATCTGGCAGCCGTCGCACGGCGGTTGACCCGTGCCGAGGCAGTAGCGGGTGATTCCGGCTTCGCTCATAGCTGTCCGTCAGGCGCGAGATCGGGCCAAAGTGCTCTGGCAACGGCGGGCCATGGGTGGCCGTAGGCGAGCATCTGGCTCGGGAGTGCCGCGGGGAGGTTGAGTTCGACGAGGGCTCCGAGGGCGCTGCGCAGGGCGGGGATGCGATCGGTGAGGGTTTCGTGGATGCGGAAGTGCTCGCTGCGCGCGCGCTCGAGTTCGGCGGTGAGGGCGGCGATTTCTGCGGCCTGCTCCTGGAGGCGCTCGGCGGCCTCTGCGATAGCGGCGTTGGCGACGCCGTCGTCGCTGAGGATCGTCCGCGCGAGGTGTTGCATGGCTGCGATCAGGACCGTGGTTTCGGTGCTGGGGGCGGATTTCATGCGCCCTCCTCCGGCAAGCCGGCGGGGGGCGCTTCGTTGCCACAGGCCTCGAAACCGGGACGGGCCTGCCTGGCGAAGATGTCGATGCGCGGGCCGTCGCACAGTTCGGCGATCATGGCGTAGGCCTCTGCGGGTTTTTCGCTGTGGCGCCTGGGGCGCTTCCAGTGGTGGGTCTGCACCGGGGCGGGAAGTACGATTTTGGCGCCGGGCAGGACGCCACGGAGCAGGAATTCAGCGTCGTGCCGCATCCAGAGACCCAGGCCAGGCGGTTTCTGCCAGATGTGCAGGCCGGCGTAGCGGAAGCCCCACAGCTCCATCAGTAGACCGGCGTCAGCCATCTGGCGACTGGGGAACCACATCCAAAGGCTGGCGCCTTCAGCGGCGAGATCCGGAATCCTCAGTGCGGCGAGTTGGATCCCGGTCATGGTCTGGTACGGGATGACGACATTCGAGCCGCCCTTCAGGCTGCGCGCTTCGCCCGGCCCTGGCCACGGCGGGTCAATCACGATGGTCTTGTAGCGCTGTGGCTCGGTGGGCACTTCGGGACCCGGATGTGTGGCGCTCATCATGCGCCCTCCCCTGCCCTGCCCGGCACGGCGCGGCCGGCGACGTAGGCGGCGAAGAGGCCGCGGGCGAGGAGGTCGGCGACGGCGGTGGTGTCCATGCTGCTGATGACTGCGGGCAGGCGGTCGCGAAATTCTTCGAGGGTGGCGGCGTCGCGTGCGAGGCGGTCGATGGGGGCGAGCAGGCCGTCGACGGTGGGCTGCCATTCTTCGCCCATGAGGTCGGCGAGATCGTCGAGGGCGTCGCGCTCGGCGGCCTGGCGGGCGCTGGCGGCGAGGGCCGCGATGGCGGCTGGTTGGGTGTCTGCCGGGTCGTCGGCGGGGTCCTGTTCCTGGTCGGCCGGTGGCGTGCCCGATGCGGGCGGCTTGCCGGCGGCGGGCGGATCGGCGCCGAGGGTGGGCTCGTCGTCGGCGGCCTCGGGGATGCGGAGCTTCTCGTGCACCCAGGCGGTGGGGATGCGACGCATGCCGGCGGCGACGAGCCTGGGGAGGCTTTCGGCGTAGGCGGCGAGGTCTTCTGGTTCGCTGGTGTCGAAGATGAGGCGCGGGCAGCGGGCGAGGCTGTCGATGCCGCCGCGGTTGAGGGCGAGGAGCGGGTAGAGGAGGTCGCGGGTGATGGTGGCGGCGAGCTGGCGGGCGTCGGCCTTGAGGATGTCCTGGCGGACCTGGTCGTGCAGGTCGGCGTTGCCGCTGCCGATGCCGGTGGACTTGGCTTCGGCGCTCATGGTCTGGCCGAGGATGGCCTTGGACTGGCTGCGCTCGGCCCAGTCGACCATGGCGAGGTGCGGGGAGGCGGCGCCGCTGGCGGTGACGGCCTGGATCTCGAGTTCCATCTCGGCGGGCATGATGGCGCGGGCGTCGTGGCCAAGGGCGGTGACGGCGCGCAGGAGGCTGGCTTTTTCGGCGTCTGTGGAGCCGGCTCCGTATTTGCCGGTGATCAACGGCAGGCCGAAGGTTTCGAGGAATTCGGCGAAGTCGCCGATGCTGAAGGCCTTGTAGAGGAAGGGCCAGACGAGGACGCGGTGCAGGCCCATGCGGCCGAGGTAGCCGGTCTTGGCCTGGCCGTAGGTGTGCGTGATCCAGCCGAAGGGCTGCAGGGGGGCGCCGTCGGCGGAGGCGTCGCGCAGCCGGAGTTCACGGCGGTTGCGGTCGAGGCGGAACCATTCCTGCGGGCGGGGGTGGAAGGATGGGAGGAGGTCGCGGCCGCTCCTGGCCCATTCAAGTTCTATGGTGGCGAAGCCGTGGCCGACGGCGTCCATGCAGGCGACGAGGAGGTCTTCGAAGGGGTCGGCGGCGTCGGTCAGGATCTCGGTGAGCCATTCGGCGCTGGCTTTTTCGGCGGCGGATGGGCGGCGCGGGGGTTCGATGGTCCAGTCGAGGCAGAGGGGGGCGCGGGTGCGCTTGCCCATTTCGGCGTAGAGGTGGGCGTCGCGCTCTTCCATGTCGCTGAAGAGGCGGTGCTGTGCCCAGAGGTCGCCGTCGTCGGCGGCGCGCAGGGTGGTGGCGAGCCGGGCGGGGCTCAGGCCGGCGAGCTGGCTGGTGAGGTACTGGTTTTCAAGGGTGGCGATGCGGGCGGTCTGTGGTTCGCGCAGGGCGCCGGTGTCGATGGGGTGGCCGTGTTGGTCGACGATGCGGGGCATCAGAGCATCCTCCGGGTGGTGTAGTCGGCGTCGTCGCCGTCTTCGGTGGGGCCGCGGCGGGGGACGGACTGGAAGCCGCTGGTGACGGCGGTGGCTTCGGCGCGGCTGGCGGCGTAGGCGAGGAGGTAGGCGACGCCGGCGTCGCCGTGGCGCTGGCTGCCGTCCTGCCCGCGGGTGCGGGTGTCGGGCAGGAGGGGGATGCCCTTGATGACCTGGAAGGCGCGCAGGTCGTCGAGGTGGTCGGCGTCACGGATGAGTTCGACGGTGCCGTCCTCAAGGGCGGCCTTGAAGGGGGCGGTGTGGTCGCGGTACCAGCCCTGGGTGAGCATGACGGCTTCGATGCGGGCGGCGCCCCATTTCTGGACGGCTTTTTCCGCCAGGTACTGGCCGTTGCCGCGGGCGTCGAGCTTGCCGGCGGTGAAGCGCGGGAGGCGTTCGCCGACGTAGAAGAGGACTTCGCGCTGCTGGTCGAATGGGCAGTTGGCGAGTTCGATGGCGATGGCGAAGCGGCGGCGCAGGGCTTTGGTGACCTGGTAGATGAGGAGGACGGAGAGGTCGCCGCTGCGGCCGAAGTCCATGCCGAAGCCGCTGCGGGCGGTGGGGTCGAGTTCGGCGAGGACGGGGCGCAGGTGCTCTTCGAGCCAGTCGCGCATGTCGGCGGTGCGGATGTGCTCGGGCCAGGTGGTGTAGTCGCGCGCGGGGGGTTTCCAGCGGAGCACGGGGGCGTCGGCCATGCGGGCTTCGATGAGGGCGCGCGGGAGCCAGGCGCCGCCGCTGTGGTTGGGGATGCAGTCAAGTTCCTCTTCGGCATCACTGCCGTACTGGTCGTAGATGCCGGCGATCCAGGCGGCCTTGGCTTCGGGGCTGGGGGTCTGGCCGGTGCGCAGGCAGACGCGCTCGTAGAGTCCTTGGTCGACGGCGTCCTGGAAGGTGACGCGGTGGAGGGCGTAGGGCTTCTTGCCGGCGCGGATGTCGAGGATGAGGGTGTTGAAGGGGTTTTCGGCGCCGTTGTGGGTGCTGATGATGTGGACCTGGCCGCCCCAGATGAGGAGTGCGAGGGCGGCCTTGAGGAGTTCTTTCTGGTCGCTGTGGAAGGCGTATTCGTCGAGGATGACGCGGCCTTGCTTGCCGCGGAGGTTGCGCGGGGCGGAGGACAGGGCTTCGATGCGCCATCCGGACTGGAAGCGCAGGGTGTAGATGAAGATGGATTTTCGTTCGTCGCCGTCGTTCCAGACTTCTTCGTGTTCGGAGATCTGCCCGGCGGCGAGGCTGTAGGCGGCGGCGAAGGAGGCGCAGTCGGCGATGAACTCTTGCGCCATCTCTTTCATGTAGCCGATGTAGAAGGCGTTCATGCCGTTGGCGCTGGCGGCCAGCAGCGCGGTGTCGGCGGCTTCGCCCCAGGAGAGGCCGATGCGGCGGCTCTTTTCGATGACTTTGACCGGGGCTTTGTCCCTGGCCCAGGCCTGCTGGTAGGGCAGCAGGGCCATGGGGGTGCGGGCTTCGCGCGGTTCGGCCTGGCCGGCCGGGGCGTTAAGTTGGGGCGGCATGGGGGGCTATTTGACGCCGAGGATCTTGCTTCTGATCTGGTCGGCGGATTCGTCGGAGAGGCCGGCGGCCTTGGCGGTTTCGACGGCGCCGGCGGCGCGGGCCTGGGCGCGGAGTTCTTCGAGGGCGGCGGCCAGGGGGAGCTTGCGGGCGATGGCCCAGGCTTCGAGGATCTCGGCGAGGACGATGCCGCGGGCGGGGGCGACTTCGGCGGTGAAGGCGATGAGGGCCTTGATGGATTCGAGGGTGATGGCTTCGGCGCTGACGTCGGGCATGAAGCTCTTGGCGGCGGCGCGCAGCTTGGCGATGGTGTCGCCGAGGGTGGCCATGGCTTTGACGCCTTCGAAGGGGTCTTCGGCGTCGGCGGTTTTTTCCAGGAGTGATTCGCAGCGCATGAGGCCGGCGGCGATGATGCGGCCGAGGGCTTGCTCGATGCCGCCGCCGGCGACGATGAGGCTGGCGGCGCGGAATTTGTCCCAGTCGTCGCCGGCGTCGCGGGCGGCGCGGTACCAGTTGCGGGCGGTGCCGGGCGGGACGCCGACCTGGTCGGCGGCGTGTTCGAGCGGCAGGCCGCCGATGTAGGCGGCGCGCAGGCGGGTGCGGATCTCGGGGCTGTGGGCCATGTCAGGGGAGTTTCCGCGTGCCCTGGGCGGTCTCGCGGCCTTCCTGGGTGAGGGCGACGGTGTCGTTGACCTTCTGGATGAGGCCGAGGTCGTGGAGGTTGTTGAGGTCCTGGCGGACGCGGTCGAGGGTGACGACGACGCCGTGGACTTGCTCGAGTTCGTCGCGCAGTTGCCGGGCCTGGCCGGCGCCACCGTTGAGGAGGAGCGTGACGAGGAGGCTGTTGGCGCGCTTGCGGTCGGCTTCGGTCATGGCGGTCTGGCCTGGTGGGCTGGTTGGTCAGTTGATGTGCTTGTTGACGAGGGTGCGCAGGAGGTCGGTCTGGGTGTGGCTTTCGCCGATGAGGACGTTCACTTCCCTGGCGAGGCCGTCGATGCGGGTGTAGATGGCGGCGAGATCCTTGTGCGTGGGGGCGGTTTCGAGCGTGGTTTCGATGTGCTGCAGGCGGTTGTCGTGCTCTTCGTACTTGTCGATCAAGTGTCCCTCCACTGTGGTGACCCGCTGATCGGTGGCGATGTTCTTGCGGACGAGCCAGATGGCGAATCCGAGGCCCCAGGTGAGCAGGAAGTTGGCGATGGTGATGTACGGCAGGAGGGCCTGAACAGTGTCCATGGGGTGTCTGTTCCTTTCATTTTGTTGTCGGGTGGGCGGCACGGTGGAGGCCGCGCTCGAGTTCGCGCGCGCAGTCGATGCAGGTGTCGCAGCCCTGGTCTGCGAGGGCCAGGAGGCGGGCGGCGGGAATGGGTTCGCCGCAGATGGTGCATGGTGGGTCGTCGTCGGCTGCCGGGGTGTCGCCGTCGGTGAGGGCTGGCCAGTCGGCGGTGGGGCGGCTGGCGCGGGCGAGGCGGCGGTGGTGGTCGGCAATGGCGTCGTCGCGGAGTTCTTGTTCGCGGGCGGCGGCGAGGTCGGCGAAGTCGGGCATGCTGGGGCTCAGGCGGTGCGGACCGGGAGGGTAGCGGCGAGGACGAGGATGCGGCCGCTGGAGAGGGTGGCGACGCAGCGCAGGATGTAGCTGCTGCCGTCGCTGCCGCCGCTGATGGTTTGGCGCACTTCCGGGGTCGCGATCAGCGGTGATCCCCACAGGGCGACAGGGTTGGAGCTGCTGCCGGCGAAAGCGTCGGCGGTGGTGACGGCGCTGACGATTGTCTCGCCGACGTCGAGCGCGGCGGTGTAGTCCCAGGTGACGACGAGGATTTCTGCCGGATCCTTCGGGGCGAGGGTGCGGCGTGTCATGCGGCGTCTTCCGGCCAGGCGATGATGTCGCGGCGGACGGTGGCGGCGAGGTGCGGATAGCGGCCACCGCGCTCTGCGGCGACGGTCACGACAGGATACGGGGCGCGGATCATCCGGCGGATGTGTCCGCGTGCGTCGCGGTTGATGGGCCGGGGGATGCCGCGCCAGCTGACAGCCGCTCGCCACGGCAGGTGTGGGCGCCAGGTGGTGGGCATGATCAGGGTTCTACGCCGCCATCGCGCGGTGGCCGCGCTGCTGCTGCTGCGGCGGCGGCTGCGGCGGCTGCCGCGGCCTCTTGCGCGTCGCGAATCCGGGCGCTGTCGATGTAGAGCGACCAGAGAACAGCGTAGACCTGCCCGTGCGTCATCGTGCCGCCAGCCGGCTCGCCGGTGCTCGGATCGAGCAGGGTGAATTCGGCGAGCGGGTCAGTGAAGAGACGACTGATCGAACCTGCTGGCCGGCCCAGGGTCTGGCCGTCATCCAAGATGACACGCTCCTCTTCGTCGAAGCGTATGGCTGGCTGGCCGCCGTATGGATTGTGGGCCTCGATGTGCAGACATCGGGTCCACTTGCAGCCGCTGATGGTTTGCTGGCGGTAGTCGGGTTGTTTGTCGAGATCGGGCATTTGCGGGGACTCAGGAAAGGGTGATGGCAGCCGACCGGACGACGCCGTCGCTGCCCTTGGCTTTGATTGTCAGCGTCGTGTTGTTGGTCAGCTCGAAAGCGAGGTCGCCGTTGACTGCGGGCGTGATTGAGGCCGGCGGTCTGAAAGTCAGAGCGGCCGCGATGTTGAGCTGACCGCTCGCGTTGACGGTGAAGCTGGCGTAGTTGGCGGCGTCGTACCCGAGCCTGAGTTGCTCGGTCGTTGCCACCGAATGCAGCTTGGCGGACGCAGCGTCTAGGCCGATGGACAGACCGCCTGCCAGATAACTCTGAGCGCCGGACAGGCTGTATATGGCCCGTCTATTGGTGCCGACGTTGGTACGTGATCCGATGTACAGCGCGTAGCAGTTCGTAATGGTTCCGGTTACATCCCACTGCCATGATCCGGGATAGTCAATCCCAACGCCGACCGCTGTGCCTATCTGAGCGGTAGCGTTGCTGCAGTCGATCTCAGCAAGCACGCCCACGGCAGTAGTCATCACAGCACCGGCGGCGGTCGTAGATACGGTCCCTGTGAACCCGTATGCCGTCGTAACGCTGGCGTTGGTCCCCGTAGCTCGCACCTGTCCCGCATTGCCAATGGCCGTGCCGGCAGAACCCGACCCGGCGATATCTAAACTCGAAAGGCTGGCAAATCCGGTTGTAAGCGTGCCGAGGCCGGTATGGTTGATCCAGTTCTGCATCCCGCGCAGGTTGGAGTAATTGACCGTCGCCCCAGTCTTCGTTTCCATCCAGTTGTAGTTGAGGTAACGCAATTGCGTGACGTTGGCGGTGGGGTCGAGCGTAAGATATGCGTTGTACATAGCCACGCGGGTCGAATTGTCGTCCGCCAAAGCCTGCTCCAAGTTCGCGAGCCCTTTTACGGTCGTGCTACTCGTCGTCACCTGTCCCGCAGTCACCGCCCCGATGCTCAACCGGCCATCGTTGAGGACATTAAACACCGCCCCGACATTGAGTTTCTGTCCCGGGTTGGCGTTGCCGATCCCCACGTTGCCGTTGTTCAGCAGCGTGACGGCCTCCGTCGCCCCGGCATCGCCGGATAGGATGCGGAGCGCCTTGTTGGTGGCGGTTGTGCCGGAAGCCGCCGTTCCTCGCAGACTCAGCGCGTCTGCCGCTTGAGTTCCGCCGGTCAACGTCTGGCCGCCAGAAACGCCAGCCAGGCGGGCAAAAATGCCATTCAAGGCGGTCTTGAGGTTTGCCCATGACAGGCGCGCGAGGATGCCGCCCGCAGCCGAGTCGCTCAGGGCGAGGCTGTCGGCCTCAACCGGCGTGGCCTTGTCGGCAGCGGCGGCGATCAGCGTGCCGGCGGCCGCTTGCGTGGCCGGCAGGGCGGCGTTGGCGGCGGCTTCGGTGGCCTCGACGACGTCGCACAGCTCGTCCCAGACGAGGTCGAGCTCTGTGCCTGGGGCATCCTGGTAGTCGGTCGGGCCGGGCCTCGGTAGGGGGGTTGGCATGGCGTTACGTCTGTCCTGTCCTGGTGGTCGTCGTGATCGCTGGGCTATCGCCTGCAGTGCAGCCAGGCTGACCGTGTGAGAGTGCGATCAGCCTACGCGGTCGGGCTGGCCCTGGCAGCTAAAGCGCTTTAGCTTCCGGCCAGCGCGAACGTGGTCAGAACAGGGCGCCCTGGGATTTCTTGGCGACGGCGGCGCGGACGGCCTTGATGATCTGGTAGATGCGCATCTCGGTGAGGCCGTGCTTGCGGGCCAGGGCGGCGTGGTTGCGGCCGTTGAATTCGGCCCAGATTTGCCGGTCGCGCCGCGAGAGTTCCCAGCCGGTGCCCTTGGGGATGTACTGGCTGCTGCCGGACCAGTGGACGCGGATGTGCTCGGCGACGTGGGCGCCGATCTCGGCGGCGCGCTCGGGCGCTACGCCGAGTTCGGCAATCGTGACGGCGACCTGGTCGGCGAGGTCGGCGAGGATTTCCGGGTAGGCGGATTTTTCGGCTTTTTCGTCGGTCATGCGGCGGCGTCCGGTGTGATGTAGGCGCTCTGGTAGAGGCCTTTCTCGGAGTGCCGGCGGCGCCTGGTGAGGCCGCCGGGGTGGGTGTTGAAGGCGCGTTCGTCGAAGCGGGGCCATTCGTCGTAGGCTCCCCGGTGGTCGCCGGCGTTGATGCGGGTGCGCAGCCGGGAGCGTTCGTAGGCGAGGAGGCCGACGTCGTGGAGGAGGCTGCAGATGGCGTCCCAGGCGCGCTGCGGGAGGGGGATGGGGGTGGTGGCGCCGAGGTAGATGCCGATGAGGTGGCAGTCTTCGGCGAGAAGCAGTTCGGCCTGGGTGCGCGTGACGATCTGGGCATCGGACGGGCGCAGGCGGTGCCCGTAGCCGATGGCCGGATAGCCCCGCCAGTGGTGGTATGGCCGCGGTGACCAGGGGTTGTAGTGGCGGATGAGGGCGAGGCCGTGGGGGCCGATGGTGAGGCGATCGCCCGCGCCGGCGGGTGGCTGGTGCGGGGGGTGCGGCGCGGGCGTGGGCATGGTCAGGTGGCCTTTCCGGGGGCGGCGGCGAGGGTGCGGCTGACGATGCCGGAGAGGGTGCGCAGGGGCCAGAGCGCGGGCCGCAGGAGGGTGTGGACGAGGCGTTCGATGGCGGCGGCGCGAAGCTGGCCGGGGTCGGCGTGGGCGAGGAGCGGCCGCGGGGTGTCGCGGTAGCCCTCGGCGCAGCGGCCCGGCGGTGCGAGGGGGCGCAGCTCCGGGGCGGGGTCGTGCAGGGCGCGGCGGATGAGGGCGGCTGGGGTGCTGGCGGCCATGATCAGAGGCTCCGGCTGTCGACGCGGTCGCGGAAGGTCTTGGCGAGGATGAGGCGGGCGCGGCGGTGGCCGCCGACGAGGCGGGTCTGCTCGGGGTCGCGCAGGTTCATCTGCATGACGCGCGTCTTGCCGGTGCGGGCCTTGAAGGTGCCGAAGCCGGGGACCTTGACGGCCGGAGCATCGCCTTCGCGCAGGGCTTCGGCGATGATTTCGGCGGCGGTTTCGAGGACTTCGCGGGCGGTGGCCTTGGGGATGCGGCTGACGTTCTGGATGGCCTGAAGGAGTTCGGTGGGGTTCATGGTCTGGTCTCCGTGGTGGGTGGTGGGTTGGGTGGTCAGCGGGTGTCGTCGGTGTCGTCGGCTGGGGCGGTGACGACGGTGTCGAGGTCCTGCCGGGCCTGTTCGGCGATGGCCTGCAGCTCGCGGACCCAGAGGCGCGCGACGCTGAAGTCGAGCGGGCGGGCGCGGCCGGATGGGTCGATGGCGCGGAAGGTCGGCGGCTTGGCGCCGTGGTGGGCGATGGCGAGGGCGGCGCAGGCGGTGAGGACGATGGGTAGGCCGTTTTCGTGCACGGTGATGAGGTTGGCCCAGCTGCCGCAGGTGTTGATCTGGATGCGGAGGTTCCGGGCGGTGGCCTGGGGGTCGGTGGTGGTGGTGGTCATGGTTGGTCGGGTCCGGTGCTGGGTTTGGTGGCGATTGGCTGGAGTTGGATGATCTGGCCGGGCTGGATCATGCGCAGGTCGGCCTGTGCTGGGCGGCGAACCTGGTATTTTTCGGCGCCCTTGCCGATGGGCCATTCGGGCTCGACTTCGACGGCGCTGGACATGGCGCGCATGACTGCGAGTCCGTCGGCCATCGGCATGGCGTAGGTGAATCCGTAGCCGAGGACTACGACGCACATGGCGGGCTGCTGCCTGCCTGCCGGATGCCGTTTGCTGTCCATGAGGGTCTTCCCGCCGGCGGCGGGGGTGGCACGGGCAGTCATGCGGCCTCCGGCCCGGTGAGTTCGGCCTCGAACGGAGTTACGATGAAGTCTTCGATCTGGGAGATCTTGATTCCGGGGATCAGGGCGACGGCTTCTGGCTCGTTGAGGATGGCTTCCTTGTTGATCTCGATCTTGGTGCGCAGGAAGCGGTCGAGACGCAGGCGCTGGAGGGCGTCGCGGACGGATTCTTCGCCGGTGATGCGCACGCTGGGCGGGCGCGTGCGCCAGCAGACGTCGCCGGTGGTGAAGCTGTGGGTCTTGGTGCGGCCGTGCTGGGTGAGGGTCTCGCGGTTGGCCTCGCAATAGGCCTGCACGCCGCGCTGGGCGATCTCGATGCGCTGGCGTGCGGGCTCGGCGAGCTGCTCCCAGCGTTCCTTGATGCGGGCGAGTTCGCCGTTCATCTCGGCTTCGAGGACGGCGAGTTCGCGGCTGTCGATGCCGATCTCGGCGATGAGCTGGGCGACTTCGTCGCGCGTCTGCGGGACGGTCTGGGCGGCGACGGCTTTGAGGCGGGTCTTGGTGCGGGGGGGCATGATGGATCCTTTCACGTGAAGAGGCGGTATTCGGTGTGGGTTTCGCCGCTCTCGCGGTGTTTGGCCTTGCACTTGGGGCAGATGCGGATGCGGCAGCGGTCGGGGCTGTCGAAGTGCTGGCCGCAGCCGCCGAGGCAGCGGACGCGGCCGGAGCGTTCGTTGTGTGCCGACTGCCTGGGGGTGGTGCTGTGCTCCCCGTCGGGAGGTTTGTGCCGTCTGGGGAGGAAGTGTTCGCCCAGGTTTTCGCGCAGCCGGACGATGCGGGTGGCGACGGTCTGCCGCGGCATGTCGAGCAGCCTGCCGATTTCCGCGTATTCGATGCCCTCATGGAAGAGTTCGATGAGCTGCTGGTCCTTGGGTCCGAGGTCGTCGAGGGTGCGCGCGATGGCTGTCCTGCCGGCTTGTCTGGGGTCTGGCAGCGTGATGCCGTGCTGCAGGTGGAGCCGGCGGAGGACATCTACGCGGCTGCTGATCGTGCGGTCGTTGATTCCGACTTCGCGGCCGATCTCGGTGCAGCTGAGGCCGCGGCGCAACAGGGCGGTGATCTGCACGTCGAGGTCGCACAGCTCGTCGAGGCTGGTGGGGTACGGGATGCGCGTACTGCGGCGGGCGCTCATGGCTCAATCCTCCAGGCGCGGTCGATGGCGATGCGCCAGGGTCGGCCGAGGTAGCGCCAGATGATCCAGGCGCGGATGAGGCGCCGCCAGGTGCGGGCGAGGGTTTCGATCCAGCGGGCGTCGAGGATGACGGCGACGGCAAGGATGAGCAGCACCAGGGCGTAGGCGATGGCGCACCAGCCGATGATGGCGGCGGTTGTTGTGGTGGCGATCATCAGTGCCCTCCCCTGGTGTCTTCTTCCCAGACGATGAGGACGCCGGTGGATGGGTCTCGGGCCTGGAAGGTCTCCCAGCGGCTGATGGCGTCGGCGCGGTGGCCGGTGCTGTGGGTCTCGTCGCGAAGCATTTCGCGCAGCCGCGGGGTGCTGCGGACGTGGACGCGGGCGCCCTTGAGGCTGGAGCAGGCGAAGGCCTGGACTTCGACGGCGTTGCGGTCGAGCCAGCGGAGCGTGCGTTCGAGCTTGGCGAGCCAGGCGGAAAAGTCGCACTGGGTGCCGCGGTAGTGTGCCGGCTGGTGGTCTGCGAGGGCGTCGGGGAGGAGTTCGGGGCGGCGCCTGGCGATGGGGATGATGTGGGCGCTCATGCGGTCACCTCTGCTGCTGCTGCGGTGGCGGCGGCCTTGCGCAGGCGGCTGCGCTGGGTGTTGGCGAGGGCGATGGCGATCCGGTACAGCTCGTCGTAGCTGCACATTTCGAGCCGTCGTTCGATGCCGCCGGACTGCCTGGAGGCGACGCCTTCGGCGTAGGCGCGGGTGGCGCCCAGCGCGGTGCAGGTGGCGGCGATCTTGCGCAGCAGGGGGCGCTTTTCCGGGGTGGCGCGGGCGATGAGATCCCAGTCTCCCGGCGGTGCGGTGACGGAGGCGGCGACGCGGGCGCTGCGGGCGCCGAGGACGGCGACGACGCGCGAGAGGGCGGCGAAGTCGAGGTCTGCGGCGCTGCGCTTGCCGCTGAGGCCGTGCAGGATGTCGCGGTATTCTTCGTCGCTCCAGGCGCGTTCGTGCTTGATGCAGTGGATGCGGGCGAGGAGCTGGCCGCGGGTGGTGCCGCTGCTGCGGCGGGCGGTGGGGGCGGTTTTCATGCGGTTTGGCCCTCCTCTTCGGCGCCGAATTGGCTGAACAGGTGGTAGCTGCCGCGGTGGTCGTGCTCGACGGCGACGTCGAGGATGGTCTGCAGGGCATCGCGCAGGGCGGCTTTATGGATGCGGTCGGGGACGTCGCAGAGGATGGCGGAGAGGACTTCGGCGACGTCCTGCAGGGCCTTGACGTGGTCGATGTCCATCTTCGGCTGGGTGACGGCCAGGGTGGCAGCCTCGCGGCCGGCGTCTATGGTGGTCGGATGGTTGGCGTTCACTTGTTCCCTCCTTCGGCTGGTTGCTGGGGTTTGTGCGGGCAGGTCTGGCAGACGCGGCGGTTGTCGAGGGCGGCCGGGTCCCAGGTGGGGACGGGGCCGCGGGTGATGGTGATGCAGTGGTCGATGGAGACGTCGGCGCCGAGGTACGGGCAGGGGTGTCGGTCGTACACAGCGAGGACCTTGGCGGCGAGGCGCTGCGGGCTGGCGGGGTAGCTGCCGGAGAGGACGAGGCTCAGCTGGGTGCGGCTGACGCGCTGGGCGCCAGCGGCGAGGAGGCGATCGACGACGCCGGCCTTGCCGCGCGGTTCTTCGGCGACGGCTTTTTCCAGTAGCTGGAACCAGCGTTCCGCCATGTAGGGCTGCTGGGTCGGCATCAGAGCACCTCGCCGGCGTCGATTGATTCGGCTGCGGCGTCGGCGCCTTCTGCCCAGACGATCTGGTGGATGTTGGGGTCGTAGATGGCCTTGATCCGGGTGATCATGGGGGCGCGGGGTTTGTCGCGGTGGGCGGTGGCGACGCGGTAGGTGGCCGGGGTGCCGCCGCGGCCGGTGCCTTTGCCTGCGGCGAGGGTCTCGAGGTAGCCGGCCTTGGCGAGGAGTCCGCACCAGGTGCGGGCGGTGGTGCCGCGGACCTGGGCGATTTCTGCGATGAGGTCGGCGGTGAAGCTGTCGAGGGCGGTGGCTCCTGCCCACAGGGCTTCGGTGCCGCGGCCCTGGGTGATTTCCTGGCCGTCCGGGCGCACGCGCGGGGCTTCGACGCCGTTATCTTTGGCCAGGAGGTAGACGCGGTTAACGCCGATTCGGCCAGGGGCAATGCCGGGGACGATCTGGATGTGGCCGGCGGCGAGCCAGCCTTTGAGGGCGTAGCGGACGGGGTCGACTTCGACCTTGGCGGCGCGGGCGATGCGCTCGACGGTGAGGTATCCGTCGCCTTGCCAGGAAAGCAGGCGTATGGCTTCCCAGATGCGCTGCCGGCGGCTTTTTCCGCCGACGAGTTCAAGGATTGCGGGCTGCCGGGCCATCAGCGTGCCCTCCTTTTGACGTCGGGGAGCTGCAGGGCTGGGGCGGCGGCGCTGCTGTGGCTGTAGTGCTGCCAGGAGGCGAGGTCGACGGCGTCCCAGCCAAGCCCGAGGGCTTCGTTGTGGATGAGGCCGAGGTTGTTGTTGACGCGCCGGACGCTGCCGGCGGAGATCTCGACGAGGTGGGCGAGGAGGTCGTCGGCGAAGGTGAGCGCGTGGTATTTGTGGCGCGCCAGGGTGCGGGCGTCGTCGAGTCCGACGGCTTCGGCATAGAGGGTGTCGAGGACGCGGCCGTCGAATTTTTCCCAGCGCTTGAGCTTGCCGGGCAGGGCTTCTTCGCCGATGAGGATGATGCTGGCGCGGCTCTTCTCGTAGACGGAGAAGACGCTCATGACGAGGCCTTTTTCGATGGCAAAGTCGAATTCGTCGATGATGAGGGTGCGGCGGCTGCCGTTGAGCTGGGCGCCGACGATGTCGGCAAGCTCGGCGGTGGTGCCGCGCGGGGCCTGGCCGTTGGTCTCGAGGCCGAGGGCGCGGCACATGGCGAGGAGCATGGACCTCTTGGTGACGAAGTCGTCGAGCTGGAGGTAGTAGGCGCGGTGCCGGGCCTTGGCCCAGGCGGCGGCGACGCTCTTGCCGTAGCCGCTGGGGCCGCTGACGACGATCATTCCGGGGTCGGATATGCTGCGGGCGCTGAGGCGCTGCAGGGCCTGTTCCATGACGCCGATGTTGGCGAGGGGGGCGATCTGGCCGGAGCCGGAGGTGGGGAAGTTGGCCGCCGTCGTCTTGGCGTGGAGGCTTTCTTGGGTCATACTGTGGTTCCTTTCTCGTGAAGAGGGCGCCGGCGGAAGCCGGCAACGGCCCGCGGCGGTTGCTACCCGCCGCGGGCTTCTTTTTGCGCCCCGGCCAGTGCGGCCTGGGCGCGGTAAATGGAGCTTTGCGGGAAGCCGCTCCAGAAGCGGCGCTGCCAGGCTTCTGGGAGGGTTTCCGGGTCGCCACCGGCGGCTTGTACGAGGGCGTCGTAGTCGAGCCAGAGGACGTATTTTTCGGCGGCGGTCATGCCTTCGAGCGGCGTGGCGTGCGCTCGGGCGGCGGGGTGCTGGGTGACGTTGGCGGGCAGGTCGGCCATGGCGGCGCGGGCCTGCGCGGAGAGCTGCGCGGCGCGACTGGTGGGCCGCGGGCCGGCGATGGCGGCGGCGGCTTTTGCGGCTTCTGCGAGGCCGTCGCTGTGGTGCTCGGCCTTGGCGCCGAAGTGGGCGGTGACGAGCTTGCCGGCGGACCGGGCGGCTTCGGCGAGGTGGCGGCGGACGACTTCGTCGGTGCTGGGGAGGCCCTTTGTGGCGGCCTTGATTTCGGCACTCTGGGCCTTGATGCGCTCGCGCTGCATCTGGCTGGCCTGCTCGGCGATGGCCTGGCGATCGACTCCGGTGCGCTCGGGGGCCTCTGCGATGCAGAGGAATTTTCCGCGGTGGTAGACGATGATGCGGCCGAGATCGGGGGTCTCGAAGATCTCGACGGGGCTGCCCATGTCGATGGTGGCAAGCTCGGGGGCAATGAACCAGGTGTTGTCGAGGGCGATGCCCTTCTTCTGCAGGGTGCGCTGGCCGCCGCCTGCGGGACGGGCGAGGAGGAGGTCGAGGGCGCGTTCGTCGGCGATGCGGCGGGTCTCTCCGGTCCAGCTCGCGGCCCTGGCGTGGGGGCTGAGGCCGGCCAGGGCGCCGTGCGGGCGTTGCTCGTAGATGCCGGCGATCCACTGGTCAATTGTGGTCTGCATCTGGGCGCCGGTGAGGGCGGCGCCGGTGGCGGCGAAGTCGATGGTTTCGCCGCGTTTGGCGAGGCGGGCGGCGAAGGATTCGCGTGATTCGATGGCCTTGCGGTCGGCTACGGAGTGGCCGGCGAAGCTGGGCAGGAGTTCGAGGATGCTGTGGTTGAGTGTCTTGATGGCGCGCTCGACGTGCGGCTTTTCTTCAGGGCTGAAGGGGGCGGTGGTGAGGTGGGTGATGCCGAGGGCGGTGAGGACGTGCCGGAAGTGGTCGCTCTGGTAGTCCTGGCCGTTGTCGGTGACGATCTCGGCGGGGACTCCCCAGGCGAGGAGCGCGGCGCGCAGGGCGAGGCAGTGGGTGATTGTCCTCGGGGTGCGCGAGACGACGATGAGGATGCGGCGGCTCCAGACGTCGACAATGACGGAGACGGTGTAACGCCGTTTTTTTCCGTCGGCGTCGATGAGGAGCCAGTCGGCCGGGGTGGCGTCCATCTCCCAGCGTTGATTGAGGGCGGTGACGTCCTCGGAGCGGTTGCCGAAGGCGAGCATGGTCTGGTTCTTCCATGCGTCGGGGTTTGTGGCGCGGAGGTAGAGGTCACGGTGGTCGGCGATCCAGGCCTGCTGGAAGCGATGAACCTGGCCGTATGTGGGCGGGTTGAAGAGCTGTTCGCCGGTCTCTGGGTGGGTGGCTGCGGTGACGAGAAGGTTGAGGAGCTGCTGGGTGCGGATGCCGGGCTTGTCGAGCAGCATCTTGGACGCGGCGGCGGCCAGGAGCGGGGCGGCGTTGAAGGCGGTGCTGCCGCGGCGTTGCCGGGCAGCGCTGCGACGATCGACGAGGGCGTCGAGGTGGCCGCGTTCGTATTCGTATACCCAGCGCTGTACGGAGCGCGGTGATACGTGAGGGAAGGCTTCGCGGATGGCTTCTGCCATCGGGATTTCCCGCGCATTGTAGGCGTCGGCGTATGGGAGCCACGATGCGGAGCGCTGCATCGGCTGCGCCTGGACGAACCATACCTGCCAGCCTCTGGCAATCTCGGAACGGGCATTGAGGGTGAGCGATGCGCGCTCGGAGAGCCCGGCCAGATCGCGAAGGATGGCTTCAGCCTGGTCTTTCCTGGCGGATTCGTCAGCCGCCTGGCGGGCTTTGATGTCGGCCAGGGAAGAAACGAGCGCGGCCAGGATCTGCTGTTCGCAGGCAGGGGCGTCTATGGCCTCGAGGGCGCGCTCCTTGAGGCGGATGAGCCTGAGGATGGGGGCTGGTGGAGTGTATTCATAGCCGCCACCACGGCCTGTTCTCGGCCTGCTTGGCCAGGATTCACGCCGGACAAGCTCAATCCAGTTCTTCTTGGCCTTGGGGTAGCCAGGGAGGTTCATGGCCGCCAGCTCGGCGCAGGAGTAATGGGCGGCGGTCATGAGTGTGAGTGGGCGTGGTCGCAGCAGAAGCCGAGCAGCTCGCCGGCGAGTGTCTCGCCATGCTGCTGGCCATCGAGGTATTGCGCGGCTTCGTGGCTGCCGTAGAGGTAGGGCATGGCGGGCGATGCGGCGCCATCGAGCATGGCAGAGAGCTTGGCGCGACAACCGGACTTGAAGGCGGCCGAAACCGGCCAGCACGGCGGGAAAGCCAGGCGCATCACGGCGTCGGCCTTGGTGTCTTTGGTCACTTGGTTCTCCTGGTCAGGAGCATTGCTTCGAGGGCGCGTTTGCGGGCGGCGATCGCCTGCTGTTCCTGGTGCAGCCTGGCCCATTCGAGCAGGGCGGCGTCGTCTGAGGTGACGACCTGGCGGTCTCCACGCTTGCGGGCGAAAAGGGCCAGCAGGACGTCCTGGCCGATCGCGGCATCAAAGGCCATGGCACGGCGCAGGCTGATCTCCCGGCCTTCCTGCGCCTGGCTGGTGTAGCTGTTGAGGGTCGCCTCGCTGAGCCGCTCTCCGAGGTGGAAGGCCATCCGCTGCACGATGGTCTCGCGCGACAGGCCTTGCTTGCTGCGGGCCGAGTCGATCGCCTGGGCGATCGTCGCGGCGATTTCTACTGCGCAGCCTAGCCCGCCGGGCTGCTCTCGGGCATCGCTGAACAGGTCGCGTTCGGACCAATCGCCCATGTCAATTGTCCTGGTCCGTTTCGACCAGCGCGGCGTCGGCGGCGCTGATAGACTTCAGGTTGCCTAGACGCCGCCAGAGACGCCTGTTGGTGCGCAGCAGTTCGGGCTCGTAGCGGCTTGGCCAGATGGTCTCTGGGTTGGTTCCGAGGGCAATTGCTATGGTCCGTTCGACCTTTGGATAGGGCACGCTCAGCGCGCGCTTGATCACCGAAGGATCAAGCCCGTAACAGCCGGCCATGGCGACCATCGAGCCGTATTGGGCACGGATGCGGTACTTGATGTACTCGCGGGACCAGTCTGGCTTGAGCTTTGCGGCGGTTCTGCGTGGCATGTCAACTGTACCGTTCGTGATTGACTGTGCCAACTGTAACGCCGTAAGTGTGACGGTGTCAAGCGTAACACTTACGCGCGGCGCCGATTTTCAACATTGCGCGGCAAATAGCGGTTTTTGCTGCGATTTTGGGAACTGTTACGCCATGACCGAGAACGTTACACTTCGTAACACTTATACCGTCTCTGAGCTGGCCAGATTTTGTCTGCCAGGGCTCCCGAAGAGCAGGAAGAACTGGTACGCGAGACTCCGGAAAGATCCGTGGCCTTTCATCGAACGACCTGGGAACGGGCCAGGTGGCATCGTCAAGGCGTTCATTCCACCGCCCGACGTGCAGGCGATGATCGACGCGAGGAGTGTCGGAGCGGGAGTCGTCAGCGAAGCGGCGCTGGAGGTCGATTCGGCCGACTCGCGGTGGCAGGTCATGTCGCCGAAGCAGCCTGAATACGCGGTAAACAGGCCGTTGCGGGCCGGTGTGGTGGACCCTGAGCTGCTTGGACGGGTGTTGGTCGCGTGCTCAGCGGTGCTAGGCAGGGACTACGACGTGGCTCCGCCTGGTGACCAGGCGGTCGCTGCTGCTGGGGTTTACAATGCGCTGTTGCAGATGGTCAGTCACCTGCCCAGCGGCGCGGAAGCCTTGCGCCGGCTTGACCAGGAAGGGATGAATTCACTGATGGTGGCGCTGCTGCAGATGGGAGTCATCCAGCCGGTACCGACGTCGCAAAGTGGGAGCTGAACGGCTCGGGATCTGTGCGGAATTGGGCAATCACGCTCTTTTCCGGCGTGTTTTGTGCCAAACCGGAAACGCCGGCTTTTCTGCAGCTCAAACGGCCGCAACGCCCACGGCGCAAGGCTTCGCGGCCTGCCGGCCGCTTTCCTGAGCCTTGCCGGTCCTGTGCCAAATGCCCCACTCCCCCACAGCGCTCTCGGGGGTGCTGATGACCTGGGTCGGCGACAAGAAGGCCGCCGAGAAGCAGACCACCTGGCTCGTCGGTTTCCGCTACCTCAATGGGAGACTGCATGTATCCGAGTTTCGTGAAACCAGCGATCAAGATCCGTTTGGCGCAGGCGTT